>Ga0206992_1073_pt1 | contig 21555 bp, 18 predicted proteins | sample Alteio_BWMinCont_6_FD_153267 | JGI IMG/M metagenome (GOLD analysis project Ga0206992, IMG submission 153267) | Enriched cells from forest soil in Barre Woods Harvard Forest LTER site, Petersham, Massachusetts, United States -... | ecosystem: Environmental > Terrestrial > Soil > Temperate forest >... | reverse complement strand
AGGTCGAAGAATCATATTCACATCTGAGAACGTGAAGCCATCCCAACTGGTGTTGCATTAGAGGAGAGCGAAAACCACAAACAGACCAGCTTTTCGCATGTTCCCGGATACGCGCAGCTCTCGCCGCAAACTCCTTTTTTGACCTATACAGCTTGCCGTCATGAAAGAGTCCATGTACGCCGGCCTCGAAACCTTCTGCTTGCAGCATGTTTACATGGGGGGCAACCGGATAAGAGCCCTCGGCAACCAAATTGAAGCTGGACGCGAGTCCGTATTTGCGATCGAGGTTCATCAATTGTTCAATGCGGCCTGCACCTTTGCTTCCCTCTACGTCGTGGGTGAGGACAAAGGCAAATTTCTTGCCCTGTGGCCATCCCTTCCAGCCGGGAGGCGTGCCCCCCGCCGCCGGGTCAATGGGCCACGTGTTCGCAAACAAGCTCAGCAGGCGTCTTGCGCGCAACTGGCGAGCCCGCAAGCGTAAACGCCACGGCAATAATGGCTTAACCATGTAATACAGATCGGTCAGCATAACGATGCAGTTGGCCTTCCAGTGAGATATGCTTTGGAGCGTTCTCGGAAAAGTGAATTAAGATCAAACTTCGGCTCTAGCCGATATGCCGGTACAGAACCTCTCCGACGGCCTTCAAAGCGATATCGGGGCAGACCGATATCACGCGATTGGCGAGCAATGTAAGGTTAGCTCCGAGTTGTCTGTTGGGCTTGTCCGGAAATCCCCAATACGATAAGGAGTAGGGAGCAGCACCCCAGCGTTCCTTAAAAGCAATTAGACCGGATTGCTCGCGCTCCGATCGGCCCATATCCAGGAATTCTTGTCCGGCCGCCTTCGCCTCCTGGATGGTCTGCCAGAACAAGAGACAGGTTCCACCAAAACGGTTGGCGGTAGCTTCACTCGCCCCATACTTGTAAACCATGGTCTTCTTGTGTGAGATCGTGAGAATACTCGCGACAGGTTGATTATCTTTCGACGCAACTCTTATCTTGAGATCCTTCCCGAATGCATCAATCAGGGATTGGAACCAATGCAACGGCTGCGGCGGCAGACCATGGCGCCGGCGAGTCGTAATGAGTAATTTGTAGAACTTGCGCAGCTGGTCAGCCGACGATCCTTCTTCGTATTGCAGGTTCTCCCGTTCAGCGCGACGGATTTTCCTTTGAATGCAGTCCTTATGAAATACGTTGTGCAATTTCTCAAGGGCTGGTCGCAGATCGAGGCGGTGTAACAAAAAGCGTGGGTCTTCATGCATTTCGGTCGTCTGCGGCGGTTTATAGCAGAAAGGCCTGAGTTCCAGATGGATAAATTTCTCGCGATACGGACCATGCGTAATCCAGGAAAGAACATCGTCAGCCGACAATGAGGGATCCAGCAACGGCTCACAATGATCGGAAAAGGGAAGAGAGATGAGGCGTCGGCCGGTGAGCCAGGTATTGACGTCACAAAAAACCATCCCGTTCGTCAGTTCACCCTCCGGAGAACACGAAGTGATGACGACTGGGCGATATCCATACGTGTTCTCGAGCGCCCTTAGCCATTGGGAGCTATGGAAGACGGACGCATCCGGATGATTACGAAGAAGTATGCTCCAGCGCGGATCGCGAAGCGGGTCTAGTTCATAGAGGTTGGGCATACCACCATCTGTCCTCTGTTTCCCGTAACAGAACTGTGAGGGAGTGAATTTGTGTGGAGCGTCCTGAACGGGAAACTATCGAAGAACGAGAGGTCGTGAGCGTAGCCCTGCCGAAACGGTATGACCTCTCGATAACGTGTAATCAGTGAAGATGGTGTGCATTAGAATCCTCGTTTTACTGCGAGATATGGCACCAGAAGAAGTTCGACGACCCCTGGCAGCGGGTCGTCATGACTGAAGACAGCCTCCACGTTGCAGGCAATTAGGGATTTCAGATAACTCTTAAGAGACACATCTCCGGCAAGAGATGCCATCACCGCAGCCGGAAGGTCCGTCACCAAACGCATCCACGCAACGCCGGATTCGCCTCGGCAACGAGTGATCGCCTGACCGACCTGATCAGCATACAGCATGTAGTTGAGATCTACTCCGGCGCGGGCTCCGATGGAATTATAGCCCCATGTTCGAGCATTGAAATCGAGAAGCTTATATTGATGATCCCTGGGATCCAGTTTGTATTCTATTTCCACAAGCCCATAGTAATCAATGGCTTGGAGAAGGCGCTCGGAGTATTCCTCCAGAATCGGGAGATCGATAGTCTCTACGTAGGTGCTGGCTTTTCCAAACTGAAAAGGGTGCTGGCGACGACGACACGCGATCAATTTGCCGACCGCCTCGCCATTACGAAAGAAGGCGCAATAAGAGAACTGTTGTGAGCCTCCTCCGGGGATCAGATCCTGAATCATGATCTCGCCCGGACCAACGATTTCCGATGCCTTCTGGAACAGAGCCCTTAGTTCGCTGTGGCTGTTGGCGCGCCATGCCTTTGCTTTGGTGGCATAGATGAAGTGCTCTTTGATCGCGGGCTTGACGGCAAACGGCGGAGTCAAAGGATCGAGTTCGGCCAACTGGCCAATATTTTCAGGATAATAGGTATTCGGCGTGGGGATCCCGAGGTTGCGCGCGAGTTGATAGGTGTTTCGTTTGTCCCATGCCCATTGCACACTATTCCATTCCGGCGTCGGAACGCGAAAGAAGCTGCTGAGCTCAGGTCGGAACCGGGAGAATGCAGCCACCAGTTCATCTCGGGTTGGATATAGAATCCACCCGGACAAGCCGAGCCGGCTTCCAACTTCGAGTAGGGAGTCTACCGCCTTCCTTTCGTCCTGCAGATCGCGTACCTTCTCGAAATACGTGCAATATCTCGAGAAGCGAGAGACTGAAAACTGATCGTCAACCACGCAGACCGGTATTCCGCGGCGCCCAAGGCTGCGTACGATGCCGAGTCCCTGGTAGTCGCCCCCGACCACAATTGCTCCAACCGTCGCGTTCGGCACATCTCGAGCGATAGAAGCAACGATTGGATCGTCCAGAACATTGCTCAAGATGCTGAACCCCTCGTCGCATTTTGCCTGCTGTCACGTCCGATACCCTGCAACAGTTCCGTCGAGGCAAACTCGGTGCCTGAAACAAATCCAACCAGCGGCCCGAAACTCCATGCGCCGGGTTTACCCAGAAAGTGCAATCCTGGAATCGAGCATTCAAGCCCGCAACCCAGCAGCGGATATCCGTTCATCGTTCTTAGGCGGCTGGTCAGAGATGGATGCAAAAAATCGTGGCGCAAAACGTCTACGCGATACCCCGTTGCGAGAAGCACATGATCGACCAGCCGATCCGTGCCGTCATCGAGATTCATGCGTAGCTGACTACCCTGGGCGCTGGCCGACACCACGCGGCGTCCGAGCGTGACCGGCATTTCCTTTAGCCTGGGTTCCAGCCAGCCAGCCACGGCGGGCCGTATTGCGCGATAAGCCATACGTTCCTGGAGCCCGCGCGGGAGTCTTTTGAACAGATGAGGCGCAGCCACAAGGCGGCTGATCCCTGCCGGTCCTACGTCTCGGGTCGAATAGAGTGAGCTTGATATCGGTCCCAGGTGATGAAGTCGAGGATGCAGCCCCACCCAGTTGAGATGGTTCTGCCGGGCGATGACCTCGACGTTGCCACCAGCCTCCCTGATTAGCGCTGCAGATTCGAAGGCGCTCTGTCCTGCACCAATCACAGCGACGCGCTTACCCTCAAATTGAGAGAGGTCGCTATGCTCGCTGGAGTGCGATGCCAATCCCGGGCTGATTCCATCGAATTCCCTGGGCCGATTTGCGAAAGTATGGATCCCGGTGGCAACCACAACCCGTTGGGATACAAATTTCTCCCCATCGGACACCGTAATTTCAAATCCCTTTCCGTTCGATTCAACACTGCGGATCATGCGACGATCCAGGTCAGGCACCGCTCGCTGCTGAAACCAATGGCCATATGCAACAAAGCGATCGATAGGAATCGGCTTGGGACACGCGCTACCGGCTTCACGCATGAACACATCGAGCGTCAGTTCCTGTCGGGGATCAGCGATGTGTGAAGCTCCCCAATTTGAACGTAAGCACATGCCCTTCGGCATTTGCTTTTCCCAAAAGGACATCGGATCGCCGAAAACACGCGCCTCAATACCTGAGGCGCGCAAGTATGCTGTGGCGGAGAGTCCGTATGGGCCTGCTCCGATAACAGTGACTTGACAGTCTGCCGAACCACGCACCATGCTTTCTGATTCCTCTCGATCTAGTTATGCTATTAGCACGACACAACGTTTCCATCCGATAAAGTTATGGCGAAATGCGATCCAGAGCGGAGAATTTCACCAACATCTTGATGATCCAGCTCGACTGACGACCTTTGTTGGAACCACTTCCCGTAGTTAACGAAGGTTTCCCACGCGACACGCTTTACTGGTTTCGTGTTACTGCTGACCTCGTATGCTTCCAATGTTAAGGCGGAACGAGGATCGGAAATGGACGAAGCTTCCCGTCGGGGATCGCAGCAACGTTCCTGAAGGCAGTCCATTAGCCCAGGACTCCACGGGCTTGCCGAAGATTTTCACGTCCATTCCCAACGCGTTCAAGTGCGAAGCTGCAGAAAGTCCGTATGGACCCGCCCCGACTATAGCTATTCGGCAATCCGTTGATTGCTCCATGACGATTCTAAGTCTCCCTTTTCAGTGGCGGACAGTTGTCCGACATAATTACACATTTGCCATTAATCATACGAGCGACTTGGTGCCAATTGAACCCGGCGGAACCTTTTTTCGAGATTTTCGTGCGAGAAGCGCACCGCCGAGGCGTAATAAAGGGCGTTTACCCAACAGATATGTTGAATGCTCGGGTGCTTTGACATTGCTCAACGCGGCGCCGGTCTGCGCTGCTTACCCACGACAGATTTATGCAGGCGGCAGGCCAGCATAGTTTGTGGATTGGATAAAAACTCTGCCCAAAGAACGTAAGAGACTTCAAATACATGGATATCAGACTGTGCCGCGGGACGCTCTATGAACCGGGCTGAAGCGACCCGCAACTAGCGCTTATGGTTTGAGTACATAGAGGGGGGCAGAAGCACACGCCCCTGATCTAAGAAGCAATTCGACATATTCTCGATGGCGATCAAGATGTGCGATTCTGACAACCATCCTACCGTTTGGGTAAACGAGGGCCTGTCGGCAGCGCTCCAACAGGTCTGGTACCACACTTATATCCACATAGTAAAGAGATTCACAGATGCAAACGACGTCAACTTTGGCAGCAATCGGCAAAAAACCGTCTATTGTACTGACATGCCATTCGGCATCGGGGTCATTTGCAGTTCTAGCCGTCTCTATCGCAGAACTTGAAACATCGACCCCAATGAAGTGGCCACCCCATCCACGTAACCGGAGCGCTGCCCTCAAATTTCCTGCACCGCATCCCAAATCTAAAAGTGACAAGCCAGGATCCAGGGATCGTAAGTGTTCCAGGAGATCCTCCGGACAACCTGCGGGATCGATGCTGGTGCTCATATGCTTTCGATTCCAGACTATTCGCTTTATGAAATCAGGGGCTGAACTACGCGCTCTAAACATGTGAGGTATTTCCTTGAAAAATGGCTGCTAGGATTTCTCGCGCGACGGCAAGTTGGACGGCATTGGTGATCAACATGTAACGGTTTAAGTAATCTCGGGAGTGCCCAAGTTAAGGCGATATCGTTTGCATTGCTGTGCCGCTAATCTCAGAGAGATAATGCATCCGATGCTGGGATAACCAGCAAGCCAAAAATATGGGGAGGATCCTCTGGTTGCGCCACCGGAGAGGATCCATCCTCAGCATCGCGTTATGTGCGAAGCCACAATGCCCTTGGTTGCGTTGCGCGTGTCCACCACTAAACTTGCCCGATTCACGATAGTGGCAAAGTCATATTGCGAATGGTCCGTCACGATAAGCACACAATCGAATTCAGGAATTTTATCCAGAGACGTGCTGGTCATATCCAGCGCGTATTTGCGTCCCTGGCCCACCGTCGGAAAGAAGGGATCATTGTATTCAACGTGAGCACCGCGCTTCTGCAACAATTCGATGATGGTTAGCGAAGGTGACTCACGGAGGTCGTCGATATCCCGTTTGTAAGCGAGCCCGAGAACCAGAACTCGAGAACCACAGACTGCCTTCTGTTGGCGGCTGAGCGCTTCAATCACGTTGTCGACTACGAAATAGGGCATGCCGAGATTGATTTCACCGGCCAGTTCAATAAAGCGGGTGTGGAAGTCAAATTCCTTCGCCTTCCATGAAAGATAGAAAGGATCAATTGGAATGCAGTGCCCTCCCAGCCCGGGTCCGGGATAAAAGGCCTGGAATCCAAAAGGTTTTGTCTTGGCGGCCTCAATTACTTCGAACAAATCGATATCCATCCGCATGCAAAGTTGCTTAAGTTCATTCACCAACGCAATGTTGACGCAGCGGTAGATGTTTTCCAGCAGTTTAGTCATCTCGGCCGCTGCCGGCGAGGAGACAGGGACAGTTCGGTTGAAAATAGTTTTATAAACAGTGCACGCTAAATCGGCCGCCGTCGGTCCGCACCCGCCTACGACTTTAGGAATGTCCCGTCGAGCAACTGAATCATTGCCGGGATCTTCTCTTTCAGGAGAGAAGGCGACGTAAAAACCGGGGCTCATAGCATCTCTGGCGACTCGGAGGCCGGCAGGATTCCCCTTTTCAAGAAGGGGCACGACGATTTCTTCCGTCGTCCCAGGGAAGGTTGTACTCTCCAGAATAACGAGCTGCTCTTCGTGCAGATGCGGGGCGATGCTGCGCACAGTTCCCGTGACGTAGCTAAGATCGGGTTCGTGGTACTCATTGAGCGGTGTCGGCACGCATATGATAACGACATCCATTTGGGCAATCTGACCATAATCAGCAGTGGCAGTGAAGCCGCTCTGCTGCGCCATCTGGATTTCAGTCGCGGGAATCCGTACGATGTAGGAGCCGCCTTGGTTGAGCTTATCCACTTTGCGAGAATCGATATCAAACCCAGTTACGCGAAAGCGCTCCTCACTGAACAGCAGCGCGAGTGGCAGGCCCACATAGCCCATACCGACAATGCCAATCCGCGCCTTACGCGTTTCAATTCGTTGTCTGAGCTCGAGGGTTTTATCCAGAGACGTCAATGCCACAGATCCTCCCATTAAGATTCAATTGTAAACTGCGTTAGTCGAAATGCGTTGCCCCGGCGTCCGTAACAGAATGCATTTAACATCCCGGGTCAAAGCTTCACCGTGACCGTCTTAACCTCGGTGTATTGCTGCAGCCCATACTCGCCGAGTTCGCGGCCGATCCCAGACTGCTTAAAGCCCCCGAACGGCGCTCGCGTATCCAAAACGTTATAGCAGTTGACCCACACTGTCCCGGCCCGCACGCTGTTCGCGACCGCGTGCGCCTTTTTAATATCGCGAGTCCAAACGCCGGCCGCCAATCCGTAGACGGTGTGGTTGGCGCGGTCAATCACCTCGGAGAGATCGCGAAAGGGGATCACGCTCATCACTGGGCCAAAAATCTCTTCCCTGGCGATCGTCATGTCGTCGTGAACGTCGGCAAACACAGTGGGCTCGATAAAGTAGCCGCAATCGCCGGAGCGCTTTCCTCCGCAGGCAAGGGAAGCGCCCTCACTCCGGCCAGACTCGATGTACCCCATCACTTTGTCGAACTGCGTCTGATCTACCTGCGGGCCCTGCTCGGTGCGGGGATCGAGAGGATCTCCGATCACGAGTCTGCGGGCACGCGTAACGCTCTTGTCGAGGAACTTGTCGTAGATTCCAGCTTCGACGAAGACTCTTGATCCAGCGCAGCAGATTTGGCCCTGATTCGAAAAGAGTCCGAGATGAGCACCTTCGACCGCTTCGTCCAGATCCGTATCCGCGAAGATGATGTTCGGGCTTTTCCCCCCCAGTTCCAGAGTCACGCGCTTCAGATTCGATTTGGCGGCTGCTTCGAGGATGAGGCGGCCGATTTCAGTCGATCCCGTGAATGCCACCTTGTCCACGTCCATGTGGCGCGCGATGGCGGCTCCGGCCGTGGGCCCAAATCCGGGCAGCAGATTCACAACACCTTCGGGGAAGCCCGCCTCCAATAGCAAAGCGCCAATCTTTAGCGCTGTAAGAGGCGTTTGCTCGGCTGGCTTCATCACGACCGTATTTCCGGTGGCCAGAGCCGGTGCCAGCTTCCATGCCTGCATCAGCATGGGGTAATTCCACGGTATGATCTGGCCCACAACGCCAACCGGCTCATGCCGGGTGTAGCAGAAGAAGTCGCCATCAATCGGAATCGTCTTCCCCTGCACTTTATCGGCCCAACCGGCGAAATATCGATAGCAGGCAATCGTCTTTGCAACATCCACGCGTCTGGCTACCGATACGGGTTTACCGTTATCGAGAGCCTCAAGCTTCGCCAATTCGTCGGCGCTTTTCTCAATGAGGTCAGCGAGGCGATGAAGGAGTAGTCCCCGCTCCGACGCGGGCATTTTGCGCCACGGACCGTGCTCGAAGGCCTTGCGTGCCGCCTGCACTGCCTTGTCCACGTCCGCAGAATCGGCCGCGGCCACCTGGCAGATTTCCTCGCCGGTAGCGGGATTGCAGGTAGCAAACGTCTCGCCCGACTCGCTCTCGACCCAGAGATTATTGATGAGCAGCCTGGTCTCCGACGGAATCACGGGTGCCTCGGTCGGAGCTGACAACATGGAGGACATAGCGAGGAACTTCTTTCTTATCCCTGAATCGGGTAGATTGTGAGGTGCACGTGGGCAATGATGCCCGTCCACGCGATTCCGGGGCATTCGTAAGGAGAATCAAGCATGGATACGTTAGCAGCCGACCTGGCAAGCGCCGACCGGCAGCATCAGATTCACTCGCTCCACCATCCGGTCGACCTGATCGAACCCGTATTGTGCGTTAGCGGACAGGGCATCATGGTTCGCGACATTACCGGCAGAGAATACATCGACGGGCTTTCAGCTCTCTGGAACGTGAACGTCGGTCATGGCCGTGCCGAGCTGGCCGAAGCGGCGGCTGAACAGATGAAGACGCTCGCCTACTTTTCAGGTTATGCCGGCTCCTCGACGATCCCCTCCATCCATCTGGCGCAGCGCCTGATGGAATTGGCGCCAGGGATGGGAGCAGTGTTTTTTGCGTCAGGCGGAGCGGAAGCAAATGAATCGGCATTCAAGACGGCCCGCTACTACTGGAGAGTCCACGGCAAGCCGGAGAAGATTAAGGTGATCTCACGCATTCACGGCTACCATGGGGTAACGTTGCAGGCGATGAGCGCGACGGGGATTGCTTCCTACTGGAAGATGTTTGAGCCGAGAGTTCCCGGGTTCCTGCACATCCAGAGCTGTTATCCGTACCGCTTTTTCGGAGCAAGAGCCGGAGAAACGATTGGTGAGGCGGCAGCGCGAGAGTTGCAAGAGACGATTTTGCGCGAGGGCCCGGAAACGGTTGCTGCCTTTATTGCAGAGCCGATTCAGGGCGCTGGCGGCGTAATTTATCCCACCGACGATTACTGGCCGCGTGTGCGCGAAATTTGCACGCGCTACGGAGTATTGCTGATCGCGGACGAAGTCATCACTGGCTTCGGACGTACGGGACGCTGGTTCGGTCTGGAACACTGGCAGGTAACGCCCGATATTCTCTCGTTCGCCAAAGGTGTCACCTCCGGGTACATTCCCCTCGGCGGGATCCTGATGACGGCCGCAATTCGCGACGCGATTGAGTCCGCTGAGCCTGGAAATCGATGGATGCATGGCTACACCAATTCGGGGCATCCAACCTGCTGTGCCGTCGCTCTCAAAAACATCGAAATCATCCAAAGGGAAGGCCTTCTTGAGAACGCTGCGAAAATGGGAGACGTTTTAAAGACTGCTCTTACCGAGGCGCTTGGTGACCACCCCAACGTCGGCGACATCCGAGCCGGTAAGGGACTTCTTGCGGCTGTCGAGTTCGTGGAGGATCGCGCCTCCAAAAAGAACTTTGCCGGCGATCGAAAAATTGGCTCGCGCCTGCGGGCGGAAATGAAAAATCGCGGAGTTCTCACGCGGACACGTGCCGCAGAGGGAAATCATCCCGCGCCGGGCGATCAGGTATTGTTCGCACCTCCCTTGATCATCAACAAAGAGGAAATTTATAAAATGGTCAGCGTGCTGAGTGAAGCAGTTGAGAGTGTGCTCGGGGCTTGAGCGCCCGTGGTCGGGGTTGCTATCGGGGATATGCTGCTCGCGCCCGCCATCGTGTGAATTGAACTGTCAGATCGATTCGGGTTTTTCGCAACTCTGCTGGCTTGCAACCGTTCCTTCTTCTGTTCACTTAGGTAGTTGAGCCAGTTCTTGTAAATGCACGCGGCGGTAGAACGCCATGAGTTGTCGATACGAGCTTTTTCAAGCAAAGCAGTAGCTTCGCTCATCAGCTCTTCCCTCGGGAAAAGCCGGGCCTCGCGTCCCAGTTCTGCAAGAGCAACTTCGGTCTCGGCGTCGAAATAGCCGCGCGGGATCGAAGGATAGGCTGCAGCTTCTCCGCGGAAATAGCGACCGATGTCCCTGCGATATTCCAGAAGCAGCGTATTCACCTCGTACTCCGGATGACCCTGGAAGCAGACGAACATGCTTTTATCTTCTTTGACAAAGCTGTCAACGCCCGCTTCGGCACTCTGTGTGAGTATCCGGTATCCGCAATCCTTTAGCTCCTGCTCGGCAATCCCGTTCCACCGGGAATGGGGAAGTTTGAAGCGTGAGGGGGCCCCGGTTGTGAGGGGGTGGTCCATGACGCGCGCGCAGTCATAGACACCGCAATGTTTGTGGTTGCTCCTGATCCGCCCAATCCCGTCCATATGCAGAACGGCGGCATGAGCTGCCAGGCAGGACCAAATGGTTGAAGCCGTGTGGTCACGTGCCCATTCAAGAACTTTGGTGAAGCTCTCCCAATACGGTTCATCCGCCAGATTCGGAGTCAGCGGCTCTCTTCCAGTCACAATCAGGCCGTCGAGCTGCGCATCCCACATCTCTTCCACGTCCGCATACGATTTGGCGATGCGGGCTGCCCCCAGCTCGCCGCGAGGGACGCCGGGCAGCGCGTAGAGACGCAGGCTAATCGACATGCTGCCACAAGCGGAATCCAAGAGCGAAGTAAACTGCCGTTCGGTAGCTTCAAGAGCGCTGTCCGGCATGTTATTGATCAAGCCGATCGTCAGGATCTTGCTTGAGCGCTCAATGCATTCAGCCGAGGGGTTCTTGCAAGGCGAAGTGGTGCATGACTGCTGATTGCCGATATCTTTCGAGGCTAGAGTGATGGGCATAGATCTGTATCTCCGTGGCCTGGCTCTGTCGTGTGCCGTGCCTACTGTGTTGCGTCGAGTGCCTGAGCCAAATCCGCAACGATATCGTCGATGTGCTCAATGCCAATGCTGAGACGAATCATCTCCGGTGTAACTCCGGCCTTGGCCTGCTCCTCCGAAGACATCTGACGATGCGTCGTCGAAGCAGGATGACAAGCCAAAGATTTGGCATCGCCGAGGTTGACAAGTCGGGTGATCAGCTGCAGAGCATCGTAGAACTGAACGGCAGCAGGGAAGCCTCCTTTGATGCCGAAAGCCATCAGCGAACAGGCATGACCGCCAAGATATTTCTCTGCCAGCGCATGGTAGCGGTTCTCCGGAAACCCGGCGTAGTTGACCCAGTCAACCCGGGGATGCGCCCGCAGGAATTCGGCAGCCTTCCTCGCGTTCTCTACATGTCGCTCAACCCGCAGCGCCACGGTCTCAACTCCCTGCAGCAACAGGAAGGCGCTCAGTGGGGCAAGTACGGCACCCGTTGTACGCTGATAGACACTCCGGCAACGCGCGATGTAGGCGCTTCTCCCGTAATGATCCGTATAGACCAGGCCGTGATAGGAAGGGTCCGGTTCGTTGAACATCGGAAAGCGGCCGGCGTTCTCCTTCCAGGGAAAGTTCCCACTGTCGACAATGGCCCCCCCGAGCGTGGTGCCGTGTCCGCCCAGAAACTTAGTCAGAGAATGCACCACAATGTCAGCGCCGAATTCGATGGGCCGCAGCAGGATCGGCGTGGCTACCGTATTGTCGACGATCAGCGGTACTCCATGTTTGTGAGCAACGCGCGCCAGTGTCTCGATATCGCATATATTGCCCGCAGGGTTGCCGACACTCTCACAGAAGATCGCGCGGGTCTTATCGTCGATCAGCTTTTCGATATTGTCCGGATGGTCTGAATCAGCGAACCGGACTGTTACGCCCTGGTGTGGCAGTAAATGCGCGAAAAGCGTATGCGTGGTGCCATAGAGCTGGGGCACGGATACGATGTTGCTTCCCAGATCGGTGACATTTTGGACGGCGTAGGAAACCGCAGCCTGCCCGCTGCTGACGCACAGAGCAGCAAGTCCGCCTTCAAGCGCGGCGACGCGGCGTTCCAGCACATCCGTCGTGGGATTGGCGATACGCGTGTAACGATATCCCTCGGCCTCCAGATTGAATAAGGCAGCCGCATGGTCGGCACTGTCGAATGCATAAGCAACCGTTTGATAAATTGGAACCGCCACGGATTTGGTGGTTGGGTCAACATCGTAGCCGCTGTGAATCGCGATTGTTTCTCTCTTCATAGGATGGGACAACGCGCAAAGCCTTCTCGAGAAAGAGCTGATTTGTTATTTATGTAATCGGAGCCGGCACAAACCGCACACCCAGCGCTCCCGGACGGTTACAGACTGGATGTTGCATGAGCGGGTGAGTACCGTGCGTGCCCTGCCAGGTCGACTGCGGCCTGCGCCACAAGGCGATTCATCTCATCTACCACCGAGAAGATATCTCGCTCCGTCGTTCTGAAACTTGTAATACAGGCACGGATGACAGGGGTGCCGGCGATCCGCGCTTCGGACATCCACGCGACCTGGTGCTCTCGCATCGACTCAAGAAACCGTGTGATGTCCAGTCCATCGCGCGTGAAGCAAAGCAGCGGCAGAGGCGATGAGTTGACGATCCGCCATCCGGAGGCGATCAGAGCTTCCCGCAGCAGCTGCCCCATGCGCGTTTGGCGATCGATCATTTCAGCGTGACCTGCTTCTCCGTGCTGCGCGAGGCTCAAAAAAAGCTTCAGACCGATGAAGCGCCGCGACCACTGCACAGAATTGGTGTAGGGGTCGAACGTCGAACTTTCCGCCTTATGGGGCATGTAACTGGTCTCCGCGCGGAACGCCTGCGCGACACTCTCCGCATGCCGGCAAAAGAACATTCCGCAGCCCATAGGAACCGAGAACCATTTATGCGCGTCGCAGGTAATCGAATCGGCGCCCTCGATCCCTGCAAGGTGTTGGCTAAGAATCGGCGAGATGATAGCTGCGCCTCCCCACGCGGCGTCAACATGGAACCACAGCCCGGCCTCCCTGCAGAACTTGCTTAGCTCTGGCAACGGGTCGATCACTCCCGCCGTGGTTGTCCCGCAGGTACCAACCACCATAAGAGGGGCGAAGCCGTTGATGCGATCTTCTGCAACTCGCCTCTTCAAATCGTCGAGATCCATCTTCAACTGCCCATCGGTTGCTACCAGACGCAGCGCATTCCTGCCCAACCCTGTCATGTGCGCAATCTTATTGAAGGAATGGTGCGCCTCTTCCGTCAGGTAGATTGCTGGGTTGGCGCCAATACACCGCACGCCACCCTCTCCATATTCCGGATAGGCCCGCGTGAGTGCGACGATGACTGCGGAAAGGTTGGCCTCAGCGCCGCCGTTCGTGAAGGTGGCGATCGTGTCGCCGGGAAGACCGAAACGTGCGGCCAGCCATCTCAGGGTAAAGCGCTCAATTTCATTCGCTGCCGGCGAGGTACGCCAACTCGCCAATTGCGGATTGTGCATCGCCACGAGCGTGTCCGCGACAACCGATGCGAGAGTAACGCTGGGATTGAACAAGCCGAAATAACGAGGGTGTGTGACCTGAACCTGCCACGTGCGCAGCATCTCTTCCACGTCCGCGACCACAACATCCAGATCAATCGGCTCGCTAAAGTTGTACCGAACATCCAGATGGGTTCGAATTTCCTCCGCCGTTACCTCCGGATAGATAGGACCCTTACGGGTCTCATCCCGCAACCTTACGAATTCACCGTGGATTTCATCAATAATCATGAGCGCTCTTCTTTTAAGTAATGGTGGAAAGACGACGAACCTTTTCGGGATGCTGTCTGTACTGCGAAAGATTCTGTCGCTGGTTGAAAATGTCTGTCATCGGGGGCCGCAAACGACCTAGCCCCTTATAACCGTATCTGCCCGCTCCGAATGCACTGGTAGAGTGCTGCATCCAGCCGGTGGAAGAACCCTGACTCAGCAGAATCGAAGTAAACAGCGTCGGTCGTGGCGGTCGGATCGAATGCCTGGCGTATCAATTCCGTCTTCGAATACTTAAAGGTTCCGGTTAGCTCTGCGGTACGGCAAAACCGCAGGAACACCGGCCGGGCATAAGAGGGTAGGCGTTTTGTCAGGTGCTTTCGAAAAGCCGCAAGATCGATCGCGTAGTCCGTGACCACCGCCGCCATGCCGGCACGGCCTTCTGTCAGCGGAATTCTTACCCCATACACGCTGGCGTGTTGCACTCCCGGGAATGCGCAGATGGCATCTGCAACCTCGGTCGTCGCCACGTTTTCGCCTTTCCAGCGGAAGGTGTCGCCAATGCGATCTACAAAGTAGAAAAACCCTCTCTCATCCCTGCGCATCAGATCGCCTGTGCGAATCCAGGCATCCCCAGTCGCCAACACGTTGCGGAGAATCTTTCTTTCGGACGCCTGAGGATCGGTGTAGCCTTCAAAACGGCTGCCGATTCCGGAAGGATCCTCCATCATTCTGGTGATCGCTTCGCCCGGTTGATTCGGCCCGCAGCGAATACAAAATCCATCCTCATTGCGCACCGGCTCCCCAGCCTCGACGTCGATTCGAATCAGGGCCGGTGAGAATCGATGCCTGAGATATGCGGGGATACGGCCGATGGCCCCAGGTTCGCCCTCCGCATTGAAGAGAGACAGGCCGCCTTCCGTGGCTGCGTAAAACTCGAGGATCTGCGGAATCTGAAATCGGCTGCGGAATTGTTCCCATACGTCGGCGGCCATTCCGTTGCCGCAGGCAAGGCGGATCCGGTGATGCCGGCTCTTCGCTGACAACCCTGCATGCAGCAGGTAACGGCAAAACTCACCAATGTATTGCAAGATAGTGCAGTCCCAGCGAGTCACATCGGACCAGAACTGGCGCGCAGAGAATTTCTCGCGAATTACGACGCTGCTGCCCGCAACCATAGCTGCGCCTGGCACCAGAACCCCGCCGATGCTGTGATACATCGGCAAACAACTGTAGATCCGGTCGGAGGGTTCGGCTCCCATCATCCCGGCGAACCAATGGGCCCATTGCATGACGCGTGCGTGACTGACGCTGGCCGCCTTAGGTAAGCCCGTGGTGCCAGAAGTAAATATGTACAAAGCACGATCTTCGATCGTGACGGATGGCCGCTGGTCTCTGGTCAGCGCCGCGCCCGGCAGTCTCTCCAGGGCTGCGTCGATGCGACTCCACTCTGGACGGTCGAAGCCATGGGTCCAGACGATCGGTGAAACTGTCAGGTCCTTCACCGAGGACCTGCATGCGTCAATAAACTCGCCTGTCACGATGAGGTGTTTCGGACTGACAACCTGAAGGCAATGCGTTAGCGATGGGCCGACGAGGTTCGTATTGAGCAGCGCGACAACACCGCCGATGCTGGTGATGCCCAGCCAGACTGCAAAGTACTCGGGCCGATTGGTCATCAACAGTCCGACAACATCGCCTTTTTGCAACCCCTGGTCCAGCGCCCAGCGGGCGTACTGACGCGAGCGCTCCACGAGCTCCTGATAAGTGAAGCACTCCCGGTCGGACAACAGAGCCGCCGATGCACCGCACCGCTCGGCGAGTTCGTCGATCACGGTCGAAAGCACGCGCTCGCGATTCTTCGGAATGGAGGCCGTCAACTGCAAAGCACGCAGCCAGGCCTTCGCCGCCGAATGATCGGTGTTGGTCGGGGTTATTGCTTCCAGTTGGTTCAAGCGGTGCTCCCCGCGTCGACTGTGATTACTGTTCCGGTGATATTCTTCGCCTTGTCGCTGAGCAGAAACTCAACAGCATTCGCCACATCGTCGACGTCAGCCAGGCGTTTGAGGGCACTGCGTCGGACAATCCGTTCCCGTTGGTCGTCGTCCAGACTGCGGGTAAGCTGCGTATCGATAAAGCCGGGCGCAACACAGTTGACGGTTATCCCCGCGCGCCCCACCTCTCGCGCCAGCGAGCGGGAGAAGCCAGTGAGAGATGATTTCGTGGCGCCGTAGACTGAAAGTCCACTGTATCCGGTAAACGCCATAATCGATGCTATGTTGATAACGCGCCCGCTGCCCGCGCTCATCATGCTGCGGAGGGCGCATTTCGTGAGAACAATTGGCGATACCATGTTGATGCGGACCATCTGTTCAATCTTTGTAACCGGCATCGTCGCCAGCATTCCTTCGAAGCTGATGCCGGCGTTGTTCACGAGCCCATAGATCGGCCCGACATCTCTTCGAATCCGTCCAACGAGGTTTGGAATCTGTTCGATGTCGGACAGATCAAAGGGAAGAAACATCAGTGAGCCGGGCTGAGACGCCTCAGTCTGCATCCGTAGGTCGGAAAGCTCAGTGCTCTCACCCCGAGCAACCGCGACTACTCGATAATGGGCATCGATCAGCTTTCGGACGATGCCCAGGCCCACTCCACGGCTTCCGCCTGAAACGACGACATTATGCATCGAGGCGCTGAACCTTACCAGATGCTGCGAGTTCGAGCGTGGAAACAATCTGAATGGCCGCAGGCACCTTATGGGCGGGAAGAGCCTCGCGGCAGAGCTGCAGAATATCCTCCTGAATTGCTGATGTCTGCCACTCAGTGGACGATGCGGGCGATTTCAGGACGACATCGGCGACAACCAGTGCGCCCGTAATTGGGCTCTTCTTCGCGCGAACAATACACATGTGGACGTCAGGGTGACGGCTGATCACGGCTTCCACTTCCTCGGGATGCACTTTGAGGCCACCTACATTGATGACACCGTCGCGTCTGCCGGAAAAATAGTAGCGGTTATCGCGCAACTCGACAATGTCGCCGGTGTCTACCCAGCCGGTGGAATCCTTGAACGGTGCCTGATCGCCCAGGTAGCAGCGTGCTGTGCCGGCAGAACGAATTCGCAAACTGCGATTTTCCACCTTCATCTCGACCCCAGACCCGACTTCCAGGGTGTTCGCCGGAAAACCGGACAGGCTGTCTGTTACCTCGAAAGCAACACCGGCTTCGGTCGAGGCAAAGGCATGGACAATACGGGCGTCAGGATAGACAGAACGGAGCCGATGGAGGACTGCCTGATCAACTGCCTCTCCTGAGAGACGAATATATTCAGGGTTCAGGAGGTTCGCGGAAGGGCTCATCAGCGCACGGCGCCAGTGGGAAGGAGTTCCCGAGATATGTGTCACTCCCGCAGCGGCAGCGCGAGCCAGAAAATCTGTTGTGGATTCTTCTGCACTAGAGAGCACTAGCGATGCGTCGTTCAGTGCCGCACGTAGAAAGATCTGGAGGCCGCCATAGCGCCGAATGTCATAGAAGGTGCTCCATACAACACTCTTGCTGGAAGCGTCTGCTCGCCCAATCGCGGCCGTGAGGCTTGCAAGGTTATGGACAACAATCTTCGGCAGTCCCGTAGTGCCAGAGGTTAGCAGAATCCATTCCGTCTCGTGATGCAACCGTCCGTTGTGGTGGCCAGGCGCTAGGGAGCGGCTACATGGGCTGAAATATAACGGGCGCCCACGGCCCAATTTTGTCATCGCCCGGTCGGTCACGATTCCGTCCACTTCGGCCACATCAATCACGTAGGGCAGATGTTCCAATGACAAGTCGGGCGGACAAAGTACGATCCGTCGCGCAATGCCATCCAGCTCAATCAGCGCAGCAGCCGTTGTGAGCTGTCCCTTGGTGGCGAGGAGTACCGATCTGTCCTGAAGTTCTTCGCCGCGGCCGAAGAGAGCAGAACCTGTCAGCAAATCAACCAGGGCAAAGCGTACCTCGGCGTCCTGTACGAAACACTCGCTGGATTTGCCGGACTCGCTGAGTCCTTTCCACAGCGACGCCACTCTATGCTCCGACACTTTCATAAAGCCTCACAAATTCCCCATAGGTCGTCGGAAATACAGCATCTTCCGACGTGGCAAAAGGATCCACACCAAACACCTCCTCGAGCCGTGCAACCAGAATGGCGAAGCAGAGTGAATCCAGGCCGGAATCCAGCAGCGGTAACTCGTCCGTGAGAGGAGCGAGTGGTTTGCCTTGCTCTTGGGCTACCCGGGCGACCTGAGATGCGATTTCGGAACGAATGCTCATTTAGTCCTGATTCTCTGCTTTCCATTGAAGTATTTGTTCTTGAAGAAAAGATTGGGATCGATTGTTTCGCGGTCGAGGTCACCGTCCGATACACTTCCAGGCGTACATCGCGGATGAGTTCAGAATCGCGCTCCACTCCGTTCGGGAGCCGCAATGCCGGCGGCTGTCAGCTGATCCCCTTCATTTGGCTGCGACTCTGCACCCTTATTCCCGTTCAACCCAAAATTACGATCCAGCCACTCGAGACCGTGCTGCCTGACTGCTGCCTTGCCGAGATTATTTGCGAACGTGTGGTCAGCTCCTCGAATCGAATGAATAACAACACGGTGCCGGGGCTCAGAATACTGGCTGAAATAGGCGAGATAATCAAATTCTTCGTCCCTTCTCGTATTGGGAGGGTGATCGAACACGAGAATTGGCATACCGGAGTTCACCAGCCCTAGCCAACGATCGAGAAGGGAGTGATTGGAATTCTGCGGGAATCTTTTCTTCCCAAGTCGACGTCTTGCCCCCGTTGCCCAGTTAGAGAAACGCTTCAGGGAAAGACGCAGTGTGCCAGCGGGAATAATCTTCGCTAAGCGCGATCGTGCCGAAGCCTTATGTGTCAGCGGTAGGTGAAAATATGGATCCAGAACGATTAGCCCCTGGCATTCACGGCTGATGCCAGCGGTAAAGATTGCCGAGACTGCGCCTGCGCAAAGGCCGCAAAGAATAACGCTTTGCAGTTTGAAGTGTTTCGCAATTCTTGCAACTGCGTCGGCCGCGATAGTCGCGTATTCGCCATTATTAATGAAATCGAGAAGCCGCGCGGGCGGATCGCCCGAGGAGTCGCCGAATCCGGGTAGGTCACATCGGAAAGTTGGATAACCGTGGTTCGCAAATGCGTTCGCCCAGGCAACCGACGAGTCACCCTTCCCGGCTCTCGTCGGGGCGAGAGAATTCAGGATGATGATTCCGACCGAAGACTGGGGCCGCACGCCACCCCGCACATTCTCCCTGATCTCGCGGGGCATGTGATAGGTACCACGCACTACATATTCAGGTCCGTCGAGAGCAAACAACTCGCGAGTGTCTATCTGCGTATTCATGCCAGCCTCGCGTCCGGCCTTGCTAGGAGGTTTGGCAACGAGTCAAAAGTCTGTGTGTACAGCCAATCAAGATCCCGCATTTCCTGATACATCAGGTGAGGCCAGACCAGGGGCGCAGCCTCTTTGGTGAGTTTGTCGATCTTGACGGGTCGCCCGAAGTTTGTGGGGTCCTGTAACTCAGTGCCCAGAATGGAGTGTAGATCCAGAAGGGATGAGTCGTGCCATAGGCGCGCCGACCATTCGTAGCCCTGCACCTCAACGGGGATGCCCTGTTCCAGTTCCCTTATATACTCGGCTGCGGACTTCCGGTTATCGAGAGAATCCCATATTTGTTCCAATCCCGCCCAACGCACGAGTGCCGAGCGAAGCGCCTGGTTCGCTGTAGGGGGAGGCGACCAGAGAAGTAATCCATCGCCGAGGTCCCGCCGGAAAGCGGCCGCGGCCAGCAAAGCGCCGACTTCAAGGCCATGAATTAGAAAAGGCAGGGAAGGCGAACGGCGCTGGTACCAGTCTGCAAGCAGTCGAACGTCTTCAAGCCAATGCTCGAAAGACATCTCCTGGAACACACCGGTACTTTCACCGATACCTCGGTAGTCGAACCGCAGCACTTCATAGCCCCGCGCGGCCAGGTATCGCGCCCAGCGGACCCACGGGTGATATGAAAAGTGCCTCTCTGCCGCAAACGGTCCAACCAGGAGCACCCGCCCGATCGCATCCTTGGCCTGGTGCAACACCGTATACAGGTGTGCACCAGGAACCGCGAAGTATCTGGCATCTTCGCGAAGTTCAATTTCCGCCATGGTGTCGTTCAGCATGTATTGTTCCTGGCGCCCCAATTTACGCGGAAGCTGACTGCGGACGATAGAAGACGATCCTTTGGATTAGATTGCGCAGCAGGTACACTCCTTCGAACAAATCGACGCCGGGCTCGACTGGCTCGGCAGAAAGTTCAGTCGAAAGCGCGCGAAACAGTCCTTCGGTGTGCGCGATGTCGCAAACGCCGTGCACATCAGTGTATTCCAACTCCGTGGAACCCTCCGCCGCAGCCAGATCTGCAAGAAACGTCATGAACTTCTGGATGAATCCCTCAAAGAATGCCATGGTCAGGACAGACTGCACTCCCGACAAACGCCCAAGGAAGAGGCGCATCTTCGTTAGATCCTCATCAACCGCAAGAGTGTCGCGGTCCGTGGGAAGCGAATGGGCCTTCACTGCGAATTTGTGCATCATATTAGGGTGCGCATCACGAACCTCTTCGTGCAGATTCTCAAGGATGATCACCTTCGCATCTTCCGACTTGGTGGCGATCAGAGTAGCAGTCATCCAGTAGATGAAATTCCCTTCGAGAACTGCAGTGTAGCGGGCGATGATCCCGCGCCGCTCAGCGCTGGTCAGATGCCGGGGATCGGGAAGGGAAGCAATTAGATCATCAATGATCCCCTCGGTTTTTGGTTGAATGGACAGGTCTGGCACGCTCTCCTGCGATGTAGTAAGTACTGAACTGGTGGTCATTTCGAAATTCCTCCTGGCGTTGGTGAGTGTTGTGTGTGCAACAAGGTACCTTGGTCAATTCAACAGCGACAGGCACCGAGCGAGAACAAGGGGCAAACTGCACAGTTGTGAATCCAGTGGATTACGGAGTGGAAAAATGAGCAAAAACCTGCCGCGTGCCTGCGAAGCCGGAATGGCGGCGATGCACATGGCACCGGTTGCCAGGTCTTCCCACGAGACCTCAACGCTTACTGCTTATGTGTCCCCACAAATCGGGGTATAACCTTGCCAACGGGTTCGATTTCCGCTCCAGACTCGACCGCGCAGCGCACCACTTCGCGGAAATATTCGGGAGTGCACCCATAACGGGAGTGAGAGTCAGCAACATCGTGGGTGTAGAAAATTAGCCAGCCGCTCTCCTTAGTATTTCTCCTGATCAGATCTTTAGGCCTTGCAATATCAAAGCGTGAGTAGACAGGGTTGGCTCGGAGAAAGCCAAGGTCAATCGGATCGAGGTT
>Ga0206992_1072_pt1 | contig 21629 bp, 20 predicted proteins | sample Alteio_BWMinCont_6_FD_153267 | JGI IMG/M metagenome (GOLD analysis project Ga0206992, IMG submission 153267) | Enriched cells from forest soil in Barre Woods Harvard Forest LTER site, Petersham, Massachusetts, United States -... | ecosystem: Environmental > Terrestrial > Soil > Temperate forest >... | reverse complement strand
TATATGCAAATAATAGCATCCAGCAGTCTGCGCTTTTCAATACTAACATCATTGCGTATTGCTATTGCATGTCTAACGGAAGATTTTTTTAAAGTTACTTTTCTCAACAATTCAAAGTCCTCAATTTCTGTTATCAAATTTTCCATTAATATGATTATTCCCATTAAAGAAGTAAGATATTTAATAATTAATTTTTTCAATTTTTAACTTAATAAAAAAATTGAACTTTTTAAATATTAAATGACTATATTGGTATTACATACTAAACATAACCATTTAATGTCCGAATTTAACAAAATCCATCTTACTTTTTTCCTTGACAAATTTTGCGATTTTTATGATGAATCCCATAATGAGAAGCAATTCCGGGATGGGTGCAACCAAATCATTGCTATTGATAATCATCGGTTCGTCACCATTGCACCGGATCCAGATAATATTCCAAACGTAGAATATCCCATACTATTGGAACTTCTTTTATCGTGCATCTTTACTAAAAATATTATATTTGTTATCTCACATAATACCTTGAAAAGTATTTTTCGTGTGATGAAAATAAATAAAACTTTGGGATGGGAATTTATCAAAAAAATGCAATTAGTAGATGGTTTTATTTCAATTTCCAATTCATCTTTCGAAAATATGTTTCGAATACTGCAAAAAGACAAAATTTTAGGAGAAAAATGGACTCTCGTAAAAAATCTGAAAATATTTGACGAAGATAAAAATTATGGATCTGATGCTTTTGGGTATGCTTTGGGTTGGTTGGAAGTTACAGATGTTGTTTCTCTTATTAGAATGGGGTTAATCCCTCGCGCTGCCCATAGCCATATCATCATGTCCCGAAGATCCGTCGACGAAATAGTCATGATGTCTAAGATTCTCATCGATCATTCTGTCCTTCCATGCGATAATATTGATATAATTGTGCGTTCGTGTGATAAAATTGACGATATTAAAAAACTCTGTTTGTGGTTCAAAGACCAAGGATGTAAAGATAGTAAAGGCTCCGGACTGCGCTGGGCAGTTTACCGTTTCGGTACTGAACTCATTCCTTTTTTCCACCAAGAATTCCCAGAATCAATGCAGCATGTCTACGATAACTTATGGCTTTTTAAATATTTTTCTGTCCAACTCGAAAGGCTTCGGGATAAAAATTCGCATATCAAAAGTGATTACGTTTCTGAAGAACAATTTAACAAAGATATTGAATGTAAATTGTATCCTGCTATCCGAATGCTCGACCAATCTTTCCAAATTTGTATACCACATGCAATTATAGACCATCCTGAACTTCACCAGTTGGTATTAAAATATTACATTTATAACAGATAGAAATAAAAAATTGAAAATTAATTATTATTTTTAAATAATAATTGATTTATAAAAATTTAAATATGCACCGGATATTTATTTCATACAAATTTTCAAATGTATCTGAACAAGTTCTAAATGAAGGCGTTGTTATTTTGGTAGAAAAGTTAAAAGAAATGGGCTATGATGTTTTTTGCAATTTTGAACGTAATGATTTTTATATTAAAGAAAATTGGTCAGCGAACCAAATTATGAATGACTGTTTTAAGGAAATTAAAAAAAGCGATTTTTTAATTATGTTCGTGGCACCAAATACTGTTTTGGGAGAAGGCATGCTCATTGAACTTGGCTATGCTACGCATTTATCAATACCAACACTATTGATTTTGCCATCTGAATATAAAAGCATTTCGGCGCGTGCAGTTTCGACTTATGTTTTAGAATATTTGTCATTGAGCCAATTATTTTCTCCATATATTATTGATGTTGCACTGCGTCCATTTGCATCTCTTATGATGATATCAAAAACCAAAAAGCTTCGCGATATGTGCCGTTATGGTATTCGACTTAATGGAGAATGTGATTAATAAATCCATGTTATCTGTTTATTGATTTATGAATTCGGCACGTATACATATTTATTTTTAACCATTTCCAAAACATTATGCATCGTCATACTATGTGAAGATTTAAAGTTTGGATTTGACGGTTCCACTTTTATCTCATTTTGAACTATGTAAATTGTTCCGCTATCTTTTTTATCTTCTCCTTTATATTTCATTTCACCGTTCAATTTATATTCTGGTTCCAATATTCTTTCTATCAAATATTTGAGCCATGAAACATAGTAGTAAAATTTTTCTACACCATTCCATTCAATACAATTTTTATCTTTATTATAATTCCAACAACACCATAAACCAGGCTGTGTATAAGGAGGAATATTGTAATCTAAAATGCTGTTATCATTATCTTGTCCATACAAATTTGTTTTGGCAGGACAATATAATTCTCCATCAATTCCATATTGGGCAGCTTCCTCAAATGTCATTTCTAATTTTGTTAAATCTCGTTTCATTCTGCGAGTACGGGACAACCCATTTATTAATTTTCTGGTTTTTTTGTCAAGTGGTTTATTTAATTTAAAACATCCTTTAAATTCAGTGTTATATCCCATTTATTGTTTTATTTTATAATAATTAATAAATTAATATATTCTATATATCAATTTTTTTTTAAGATCTCACTTAAAACATATAATAAATTCACTCCATTCGTCATTTTTATGATATCCATAACTAGCATTGTTAATACTTTTTATTCTGTATTTTAAACCTTCTTCTTCTAAAAATTCTACTAATTCTTTTATTTCTGGATTCATAATATCATTTTTTGATTCCGTCGATTTATAATCTTTGCCGTATAAATTTTACTATAAACAAAATTTTCCAATCCTTGATCTATTTTCTGAACAATTAGTTCTTTTCAATTTCCCTTTTAACTATTTCTTCTTTTTTTAGTAATTATAATTGTTCTAGTTTGATTTCATCATATTTTTTTAGTGTTGTATTTGTATTTACAACTCCATGGAATACCGAAAATATCCCGTTTATGAATAATGAAATTAATAAATTTTTGTTTAAGAATACTATTACCATTTTATATTCTAACAAAGATTTTTATGTTTTCAATTTTTTTATTGGGGACTATAAGTAATTATGGCAATATCTCATAATAAATTTGTAATGTTTACAAAAGAAGACAGAAAAAAAATTATGAAAGACTACTTTAAAATAATCTCCGAAAAAAAACCATTCAAAAAGTATACCAAAAATGAATTAGTTAATGCTGCAAGAGGCATGTATATTTACAATGATCTAAAAAATAAAAGTAAAAATGAACTATACAATGCTATCAAAAAATCATACACAGAAAAAAAATATCCAATAGTTCACGAAAATTCTCTTACTGCGTGGGGAAACCAAGCAGCCGAGAAATATGGACTTGAAATAAGAGACATACTAAAAATGAAACCTGGCGAAAAAATGAAAATCATCTTTATGGACAGGAATGTTGGAGAATATTTACACAATCCAATAATTGGTCATAAATATGATCCTTTGAAAAAAGGTTTCACCTATGGAACATATACCCATGCAAAAGATTTAACTGGAAAATTAGAATTTGATGACGGCATAAAATTCGAAAACTTCCAATGGGAAATAAATGCAGCATCCCTGAATGATAAGTGTGGATGTAATGATTTTTGGGACGAAATATCATCATGCATAAACATAAAAGAGCTAAATCCAAAAATAAAAATTGGTTACCGTGGACCAGCAATAAAATATTTAGATGCGAAAAAATTACCAAAATATTATATACACTACGGTACGTGGTGGGACGATTATTTGCCATTTCGAACACATAACTTTTTAACCATAAATAGAGATGATCAACGTGGCGGATCTAAAGATTATTATTACAAATATCTAAAATATAAAACAAAATATAATAATAAAATAATAAAATATACCTGCTCTAAATTTAAAAAATAATGCAAACTTTAATACACCATTTTTGCTTGTGCAAATATTTTTTGTATTTCCAGCTGACGATGATACTTATATTTCATATTATTTAGTGAACTATGTTCTACCAAAAATTTAATTATATCTGAGTGACCATTTTTTGAAGCCAACCTTAGGGCAATATCTTTACTTGCATGAATATTTGCTCCATGCTCAACTAAATATTTTACTATTTCTGTATAACCATTTTTTGAGGCCAACCTTAGCGCAATATCTTTGTTTGCATGAATATTTGCTCCGTGATCTACCAAAAATTTAACCATTTTTAAATTACCATTTTCTGAAGCTTGCTTTAAAGGTTGTTCTTTGTTTATGTGAATATTAGCTCCTTTTTTTATTAATAGTTTAACAATTTTCATATATCCACAATCTAAAGCAAGTTGCAACATAAAATCACCATAAACGTAAATATTTGCTTTTTTCTCTACCAATGATTCCACAATTTCTTTTTCTTTCATCAAAAATTTAATACTTTCTGTAAGTTTCCTTTTCAAAACAAAACGTAACAGATCACAATAATTATGAATATTTGCTCCTTTTTTTATTAATAATTCTGCCATTTCAATTCTTTCTGTTGCAATACACCACCACAATAAATTATCATTTCCTTCTTTGTCGATATTTATATTATTATCTAATAAATATTCAGCCATGTGATAGTAACCGTTTTTAATTGTTTTTGATAAAATAGGATATTTCAAACTGAATTCATTGTAGATTTTAATATCATCTAATGAATATTTTTCTTTTAAAATAATTTTATTTGCTCTATATTTATTTTCATCTTTTACAATTTTGAAATCTGGATCATCTAATGGCAATTCTATGACTCGCAAATAAATACCAAAGTCATAAAATTCATGAATATGTTCTTTGGTCGCAAAATATAATCCACCTTCCGAACAGTGGTTAACTGGGTTATCATCGAATTCTTTATCAAGCACATTCAATCCGTCTTTATACTGATACCCGTAATGATTTTCATTTTTATTTGTTATCTTGAAATACATCTTTATCATTTTATACTATGATATTTATTTATATCGTTTAAAGAGTATCATTAAAAAAATTGAAAAAAAATATATTAAAATTAGGATTAGTTATTAATCATTTATTAGATGCAAAAATTATCCATATTAGTCCATTTATTAATAATTTTTCTAACATGCGGCATAGCAAGATCCCGAGTTGATATCTCCTACGAAGTTATTTCCGCAAATTTTAAATTTATAAATAATAGTATCTATGTTGAATGTGATTTTAATAATCGTTTATCGTGTGGTGGAAATAAAACAGGTGGTATGCTAAAATGTTATTCTGCAATACTCAATGTATCAAAAAATTTTGATGGAGCCATTTTGGAAGCAAATTCACTCAACGAAACATTACCACAATCGGGAATACTACCAAACGTACAAATGACAATTTCTCCGTGTCCAATAAGGTATGACGACAAACCGATGTGTGGTCCGCTTACCAATTATCTTCATTGCCAAGGTTTATGGCAATGTTTCGAAATAATTGCACTATTGCAAAATGAATATCCAGGTGATATTATTTTTGTTTCTCAATAATTTAATTATTAACATTAATAATTAAATTATATTTCCTATGGTTACTGGATACACATTTTTTCTCCTTTCGGAACTCTTATCGGACTATTATACATTTGTTCGTCGAGCACCCAAATATCTTCTCCGAGAATAAGAATTCCTGTGGCCTCTAGTTGAAATTTTTCATCGCACTTTGTTCTGAGTTTTGGCAATCCAGGTTTGGAAGATTCTGTATAAAAAGTTTTTTTTGGAACAGTAACTATACATTCTCGCCAAATACAATCTCGTTCAGGAATATCATAGGGACATTTTTCTTCGGAACCAATTGCTGCTCCAAGGACAGTGAACTGGTTCTTGAAAAAAGGTGAATAATGTAGTTTGGACGAAGACGTAAATGCAAATCCTCTTTCAACAAACAAAAAATCATTAATACCAACAGGTACTAAAGTAGCAACTCCGGTTTTCGTTTTCTCTGGGATAGATTTTTCAGGCGTCTGCTGGATTTGTGCTTGTCCCGGACCAATAAAATTTCCTCGAATAGGAAATTGGAAAGTTACTATAATTTTACGGTTTTTATGCTGTTCAATACAAGATGGTGATAATTCCATAAATTTAACTAATTCTTTTCATAGTAAATGTTACTAGCAATTAAATTTTCAATTTTTAACAATCATTTTCTATAAATGTTCACGCTTACGCGTTCACTTTGCGGAGCTCCGCAAAGCTCACTAGTTCGCTCGATCCGATGATTTCAATTTTTGAATTTATCGGAACGAGTGAGTTGGTAAACTTTGCGGAGATCTTTCGATGAAGACTATAGTTAGTTTCCCATCGAAAGATATCCAACGAATGCGGGACAATGATAAATTAACTGTAGTCTCCATCTGTCCTCGCATTCGCTGGAGATCTTTCGACGGAAATCATAGTTAATTTTCCATCGAAAGATTTCCATCGCCCCCCCGCATTCGTCAGAGATCTTTCGATAGAGACTATAGTTAGTTCCCATCAAAAGATATTCAACGAATGCGGGGCCGATGAAGACTGCAGTTGATTTATCATTGGCTCACATCGCCCCCGCATTCATTGAAGATCTTTGATGGAAGACTATAGTTAGTTTTCCATCGAAAGATATCCAACGAATGCAGGGGCCTATGATAAATTAACTGCAGACTTCATCGACCCCGCATTCATTAAAGATCTTTTGATGGGAAATCGTAGTTAATTTCCCATCAAAAGATATCCATCGGCCCCGCATTCATTGAAGATCTTTTGATAGGAAATCGTGGTTAATTTCCCATCGAAAGATATCCATCGGCCCCGCATTCATTGAAGATCTTTTGATGGGAAATCGTAGTTAATTTCCCATCGAAAGATATCCATCGCCCCCCGCATTCATTGAAGATCTTTTGATGGGAAATCGTAGTTAATTTCACATCGAAAGATCTCCATCGGCCCCACATTTGTTAGAGATCTTTCGATGGAGACTATAATTAGTTTCCCATCAAAAGATCTCCAACGAATGCGGAGCCGATGATAAATTAATTGCAGTCTTTATGCCCCCGCATTCGTTGGATATCTTTTAATGGGAAACTAACTATGGTCTCCATCGAAAGATCTCCAACGAATGCGGGGGTGATGGAGATCTTTCGATGGCGATTATAGTTAGTTTACCATCAAAAGATATCCAACGAATGCGGGGCTAATGAAGACTGCAATTAATTTATCATCGGCCCCGCATTCGTTGGAGATCTTTCGATAGAAATCGTAGTTAATTTCCCATCGAAAGATCTCCATTGGCACCGCATTCGTTAGATATCTTTTGATAGGGACCATAGTTAGTTTCCCATCAAAAGATATCCAACGGATGCGGGGCTGATAGAGATCTTTCGATGGAGATTATAATTAGTTTACCATCAAAAGATATCCAACGAATGCGGGGCCGATGAAGACTGCAATTAATTTATCATCGACCCGCATTCGTTAGAGATCTTTTGATGGAAATCGTAGTTAATTTTCCATCGAAAGATCTCCATCGACCCCCGCATTTGTTGAAGATCTTTCGATGGAGACCGTAATTGGTTTCCCATCAAAAGATATCCAACGAATATGGGGACCGATGAAGACTGCAATTAATTTATCATCGGCCCCGCATTCGTTGGAGATCTTTTGATGGAAATCGTAGTTAATTTTCCATCGAAAGATCTCCATCGGCCCGCATTCGTTGGAGATCTTTCGATGGAAATCGTAGTTAATTTTCCATCGAAAGATCTCCATCGGCTCCGCATTCGTTGGAGATCTTTTGATGGAAATCGTAGTTAATTTTCCATCGAAAGATCTCCGTCGGCCCCGCATTCGTTAGAGATCTTACGATGGAGACCGTAGTCAATTTATCATCGGCCTCGCATTCGTTGGAGATCTTTTAGAAATCGTAGTTAATTTTCCATCGAAAGATCTCCATCGCCCCGCATTTGTTGAAGATCTTTCGATGGAGACCGTAATTAGTTTCCCATCAAAAGATATCCAACGAATGTGGGGCCGATGAAGACTGCAATTAATTTATCATCAACCCCGCATTCGTTGGATATCTTTTGATGGAAATCGTAATTAATTTCCTATCGAAGGATTTCCATCGGTCCCGCATTCGTTAGAGATCTTTCGATAAAGACCATAGTTAGTTTCCTATCGAAGGATTTCCATCGGCCCCGCATTCGTTAGAGATCTTTCGATAAAGACCATAGTTAGTTTCCCATCAAAGGATATCCAACGAATGCAGGGGCGATGGAGACCGTAGTCAATTTATCATCGAAAGATATTCAACAAATGTGGGATCGATGGAAACTACAGTTAATTTTCCATCTGGAGATATCCAATGAATGTGGGACCGATGGAAACCGTAGTTAATTTTCTATTGTCAAATCTTCGACAAATCTATTACTTAGTCCAATTATTTAGCTGAATTTTTTTGATGAAATTCCACAATTCAATCTTTATTTATTTTTCCGAAATTTGTACACGAAAATGTGTTGATTTTTATTTATCTAATAATTGAAATTTTTGTTTGGAAAACTTTTTTGGAAGACATTTTTTATCACTTTTTATGGAGTTCTGTGAAAAATTTTCAGTATAAGAATTGAATTTAGTTGTCAAATTTGTTGTATGAAAATCTGTTACAATAGCGGAACTCCTCTTTTATTCATTAGTAATGGCGGAGATCGATGGAGAATGTGGATGATTTCCTATCGTAAGATTCTCAATAAATGTGCCATTTTAGTCGAATCATTTAAGCGAGATTTTTACTGCAGTTCCTCGATTCAATTTCCACTTATTTCTCTATTTTTTTGTGCACAAAAATGAGTTGATTTTTTTTATTCAATAATTGAATTTTTTATTTGAAAAACTTTTAAAAATTGAATTTTTTTTCCATCGTTTCAAGTTCAATGAAGGGGTCAGTTATATAAGCCAACATTGGAACTCCCTTTTTTTTATTTAGGACGAGGGCGAAGGAGAGGTGAGGAGCGGTGAGGAAGAACGTGAGGAGCGCGGAGATGAGAATCGTGGCGATTAAATTTATTCCGTGGCGACTAGACTTAATCGTGGCAAATATATTTTAGAAAAACCGTATAAGCATTGTATGTGGCAAAGTATTTCAAAATTATAGGAATTTCTGTGTAAGCCTAAACAAAAAATTTGTGGCGGTTCCGCGCGGCTTTTTTTGTATTGGAATTAAAATAAAATATTCATTTTTTTGTGCAAAATTTTCTGTTATAATGTTCACTACATATTGTGGATTGTGGAACTTATTCATTTTTTATTTTCTCTTTTGGCGCAACTTCATTCATTAATTTCTTAGTTTTTATAATCATATCTTTATTATTATATAAAATATTTTTGATATATTTCATTAATTTCTTTCTGGATCCAGGAGGAATTGAATCGTAATTTGCATCTTCAATGGCTTTCTTTATTTTATTTCTTGTTTTTTTATTCAAAAAATTTTGCATTTCACTTAAAATTTTATTTAAGTCTTCAACTTTTGCATCTAATAATGTATTTAATATTTCTTCAATTTGTTTATGAACCCATTTATTATCTTCATAAACAATACCACGACCTGATTTTATATCGGCACAATAAACATTATGATGTTCTGGTTTATCTGGATTAAAATTGACTTGTGTAATTAATTCTTCTATGATGTGTTTATTCGATCCAAATATTTTTTTAAAATCTTCATAATTTAAATTTTTTATTCCATCCTTCGAAAACATTATTAAATTTATTGTTATGTTTTTTGTTGGATTTTTGTATATTACATTGTTATTATTATTTTTATTACTAACATTCACCATCATATTTTCATTTCCATTTATTTTATTATTTGAATTTTTATTATTTGAATCTTTAATAATTTTTGTATTTTTATTTTTTTTACATGTCCGAGTATGACGAATCATTGCATCTTTTCTGCTAAATTTTTTTTTGCAATATTTACAAGCGTGTCTTAATGTTTTTGTTACTTTACTTCCTGTTACGCAATCTCTTTGATTATTTTTATGTCTTTTTAACTCATATATTCTTCCAAATGTTTTTCCACATTTTTTGCATTTATATTCATCCATTTTTTTATAGTAATTAATAATTTTTAGTAATAATTTTTTAAATTAATAATGACGATAGTTATAGGTCATATTAAAGACCGTTTATCTTATCGTAACACTTAAATACAAATATTTGGAAATAAAACCATTTCAATCATTTTTATCATCTCACAAACTAAATTTTCATTAATATCATATACCAATTTAGTGTTTCCATAATTATCCGAATGCATTTCAATCATTTGTTTATCTTTAACTATACTTAAATAGTCTTCAAATTCTGGTAAATATTGCATATTAATTGTTGTTTGCACTGTAAGAAATTTGAATTCTTTTGTGACAGCTAGCAACAAAGTAATAGGATCACACAGGTTCTTGTGACTGGTTAATAAATTCCCTTCATTACAATTCAGCCAATCCTCAAAAAATGCTTTCGTAATTGGTGGAATTTGTAAATGACCAGAGTTAGCCATATTAATCCATTTATGATAAATATTTAGCGGCAAATTTATTTTATGATTTCTAACGAATCCGGATGAAATTAAAGTCATTTGTACTTTCTGCCTGTCCAAAATTTGCAAAACTTGGTTAGTTGTTCCGGGACAAATTCCCCAATTGTAACCTATTTTTTCAATTACCAAATTTTTCCCACCCGATTTGAAAAATCCTCCACCCATTGCGTACAAATCCATATTTGGATACAATTTCTCATCAATGCACAATAGATCGTGCATAGGAGCAATGCAAACTATAGTTAACTTGTTCTTTGGGTTGTAGTCGGACAACAAATTGTTAATGAATTCCGGATAATTTGTTTCAATTTTCATTTCATCGATTTCCTTGGAGAAATATTTATAATATGGCTTCATAAAATTAGGAAACCATCCATATTCATTTTCCAAATGGACACCGGCCGGCAATCCAAACAAATTTGGAAATTTTTCATTTTCACTCAAAAATTTATTTCTAAGATTTTTATCGAAAATCTCGGAATATTCTACACCATTTCCAACATAAACAGGAATATCTGGTCTGCCTAACTTAGTCAATATCAGCTTTGTTACTTTGGCTCTTATCGTTGGATAGTGGTGTGTAGCCACAACAGCTTTAATATTTATATTCAATTGCGTAAGCAAAAATAAAGTTAAAATATCATCTGGATCCACCGATCCAGGATCTGTTATCAGAACTAAATCCATTATATTTCTTAAATAAATAAAAAAATTGAAATTAAATTCATTTAACCACTAGATTTTATATTTAAGTTAGTATAAATAAATGAAAATTAGTAAAAAGTTGAGAAAAAATATATATTTTGGAATCTCAAATTCAAAAAAAATTAATTTTGGATTAAAATTAGATATTCCTGACGGAGAATTTGGTGAAAAATTTTTTCAGGATGGATTAGTTGTTATTAGCCAAAAATGTATTCATGAATTCTGTAAATTTGGAATTTATTTAAGAAAAATTGAACTACCATTTGATGATTGGGATTTTGAAATGCATCCAGGTTGGGTCGAAGATACATTTAAGGTTAACAAAATTATTCTCAAAGAAAAATATAGTTCTGATGATCCGGAAACTTACCGAAAATTAAATATCAAGTATCCGAGTTTGGGGCATGCTCTGTCATATGATCTTTCTAATGTTGTTAAATACCTAATAGAAAATAAAAATAAAATTCATACAAATAATGATTTTGCATTGAGATGGGCTGCTGCAAATGGCCATTTAGAGACAGTTATGTATTTAGTTGAGAAAGGCGCCAATATTCATGCGTGCAATGACGAAGCAGTTCAAAAGGCTGTGGAATATGGACATTTGGATATTGTTAAATATTTAGTCGAAAAAAGAGCTGATTTTCATGCGCGTAATGAACGCGCTTTAGGACTGGCTGCGAAAAAAGGTCATTTAGAAATTGTCAAATATTTGGTAGAAATAGGAGCAAATATTCATGCAAATGATGAACATGCGTTTAAAGTGGCCGTCAAAAAGGAATATTCGGCTATTGTTGAATATTTCGCTGAAAAAGGAATAAATATTGAAAAATATACAGAATTCCTATCAAAAATGTATTTAATAAATAATGCAGAAAAAAAACCTCTAACAAAAAAACCTCTAACAAAAATATATTTCAAAGTTACGAATGCAGAAGAAAATCATCATGGATTCCAGTATATGGATGGACTAAATGTTCTCGACAAAGAATTTGATTATAATCGAAAAAATACGTGTTCAGCAGGAGGTCTTTATTTCGCCGACAATAAAAATATTCATGATTTTTATAATTATGGAATTTATTTAAGAATAGTTGAACTACCAGTTGATGATCCTGATTTTAAAATGTTACACGTCGATGGTAAATTTAGAGCCAATAAAATTATTCTTAAAGAAAAATATCGTCTCGATGACCCAGAAACTTACAAAAAATTTGGTATCAAATTTCCATATAACTTTTTTAAAAATTGAAAAAAAAATCCTTTAATATTAATCAGAATTTTATGCTTGATCATAAATGAAACAAAATTCATTCTTTTGTGACCATTGTCATCGTTGGTGTAACCATCCTGCTTACAACTGTTCCCGGATTTCCCAGTATTACTTGGCAAAATCCATATTGATAATATTGAAAAAATATTTTTGTATTATCATTATGAATCGGATGAACCGATAAGTATGTTGGCCTTTTCTTTAAACGAGCGTGATAGACAATGGCCAATAAATTCATGCGACCATGATTTGTGAGGAATATCTAACAAAATTTTAACCAATATTGGATTGTCCCAAAGATCTTCATCAGCCATGCTTGCCAATGCATCACAAAATTCAATGCTACCAAAACGGCTTGCCAAAACAAGTGACTGTTTGTCGGGTTTTTCTCCATAAATTTCGTGCAAAAATCGAATAATTTCCAATTTTCGTTTGACAAAATCGCATACATAACTTGGGTGATGTACATTTTTCATAAAGTTTTCGCCCAAACTATCCAAAAGATCATTTATATTGTACGGCATTTTTATATTTTCCCTGAAAAATGTAATAATTGTTTGTAAACCAAAACGATTAGTTGCATTTCGTGCAATGATCATAAAATGAATTGGACAATCCAATCCTTTTGTTCTGAACCAAATAAGATATTGTGCCACATCAGAAAAATTATCACTGTAGTTGAGGCATTCATGCAAATTGCCTGTTGTGGGAAAAATTCCTTTTTTGTTGAGAACGTTGAAAAAATCGATTTTTTGTTTTACATTCCAATCAGATCTTTTCCCAATTTCGTTGTATGCTGAATTGCATGAGTGCAACCCGTGTGAAAAATACCAATCGATTTCTTGCCTGGTAGCCACACCAAGAATTCCATGTAGCACACATGATCCGTATTGTAGCAGATCCTTTGAATATTCACGCATTCCTGCTCTGACCAAAACTTTAACCATTTTTCTGTACTTCATTTGTACTTTGCATGTATGAGATTGAAGATCATGTTTAAGGAAAATAATAAGTTGCAGTGTATATTGATCGAAAAAAAATTTTGTTTCTTTATTTATTTTGGAATCATTTATGTGTTGGAAATTTGACTTTTTGCAAAATGCTAGTTGGAAAAAAATATCCAAAATTTTTGAATCGCGAATGGTCTTGCATTCGGTACATGTCTGAACATACTTCCCATTGTGTTCCGAACATCCATTGTCACAAATTTTTTTCAATATCTTCGTCAGATTATTTTTTTCGGTCTCCATTATTGTTTATTATTGCAATAATTGTTTTTGCAAGTTTGCTGTTCATTTACTAAGATTATATATGTTTAATAATCAAAAGTTCAATTTTTTCTGTTGAATTATGGAATAATCAACAGAAAAAATTAGACGTTGATTTTGGTAAGAAGTAACAAAATCAAAAGTTCAATTTTTTCTGTTGAATTATGGAATAATTTAACGGAGAAAATTAGATGTTTATTGTTATTGCATCGAGCGGGTGAAATATCTCATGAAATCCATAGATGGAATTTTTCTGGCAACCATATCCATTCCGGCCTGTCGTTTGGAATTTTCTGGACTGTCCTCGGTGGAATCTGATCTTGTTCTTTTCTTGCCAAGAATACCCTGGCCGGCTATTACAACCTGTTTGTCCATGACTTCACTTTTTTCTTTTTTCGGAATTGGAACTCCCAATTTATTTGCGAGCTGTGTCAACTTTCCAAGAACTTGTGACGAACAAACTTTTTTCTGCAAACAATCGTATACAATATTCTGGTATTCCAACATTTCATTGTTTGGCTGCACTTCTCCAAAATCTAAAATCTTTCCTTTTGTGTAATAAAAATTGAAACGAACCATTTTATTTCTTGGATAGAGTTCATAAAAAACTTTTCCCATTCCAAATATGTCCGCCATTTTGTCGGTTTCATTTTGTTGCAAATTGGCCTGCAGATAAAGATTTTCAAATTCGTCCAGATATAACTTTTCCAATTCGATATAGCCATGGCACACCAAATTCTGGTGCATCAAATCAACTGCAAATACAAGCTGGATTGCATACTTCAGAGTTTCTGCGAAAGTAAATTTGTTTATTGTTTTAAAAAGAAAAGAAAAAAGATCTTCTGTTCTGCCTGGAAAAATGGCATGCTTGCCGGATTCGTTTAACATCACAGCTACCGGAGCATCAATATGGGTGCTGGGATCTGAAAATATGTGGTATTTACACCACATTCCATAAAACTGTCTCATAGTAAGTTCTGGATATCTTATCATTTGTGCTGTAACAGATCCTAATTTAGTTTTGAATTCATTATCCGCGTTTTGGAATTCGCATTCGATATTTCCAAATATCTTTCGCGTAATGTAGTCCATAATTGTTACCTTTTGGAGAGACTGGAATTCACTCAGTTTCAATTTGGAATTTTGTTGCTGTTTCTGGAAAATTTGGTACTGTTTATGGAGCGTTTTATGGAGGTCGTCAATACTTATGCCGTAATGATTTTTCCAATAGTCTCCAACAATATTCATGTCCCAAACAGAGTTCAATGATTCGCGAACATTTAAAGGATTGTCTTCGTGTTTGTCTGAAATACGATGTGTTGCTGTTCCAATTTGTGTCATTCCAATTACGGTGAACAGTTTGCCATGTTTCTTTTGGTCGTAATAAACTTTAAGTTCCTCCCCAATGTCCAGAATAAAATTGACCATCTTTTCGTCATTTGGGTCTATTATCTTTTCGCTGGAATCTGGTTTTGTCATATTTTTTAGCGCATGAAGACTTGTTTGCATCCCGTTTTCTTCTGTCGAATATTTGTTCAAAATTTTGTTACGAATTTTTCCATACCATTCCATAATTTCATCAACAAAACTGCCTTGGTAGAGCCGGCAAAGAAGCAAAATCTTTTCCTTGGGGCATATTTCCAGTTCTTCAATGGTTTCCGGTTCGGATTGCAAAATTTCTGATACTTTGACCATCTGTCCATTTCCCAAATCTATAATGGTATCATCTTTATTTGTGCTAACACCAAATATTGAATCTGTATCTGTTTCCATAGAGTCTCCAACAAATAGTTCGGGTTCATTGTAAACCCTAATGGGATTTTCTAACAAAGTTTTTGTTGGAATGTTTCGAACTTGTTCCCATGTTGTATCATTATCGATAACGATTTTTCCAAAATTTAGTGGATCCTGAAAATATCCACTTGTATAAAGAATATGTATGCTGCCAATACCCGTACTGGGTCGGATGACTCCAATGATGGCATTTCCAATAGCAAATGGCATAAGAACCGAAACATTTATGTCGGCAGGTTTTTTGTTGTTATTTTCATTTGGAAGAACAATGATTCCGACAAAAACATTATGGAGGCACCTCGTGTATTCAAAACATTTGTTCACATCATTTTGTTGAATTTCTCCATCCGTCAGCAGAACAACTAGTTTTGCTTCTACCATAATTCTTCTGCATAAATTATTTGTAAAAAGACATGCCGGTTCGGTACCTTGGAAAATTGTAGTATTTTTAGTATTTCTGATTTGGCTACATTTTGTTATATAATTTTCACCAAAAAATGGAGTATAATTTTCTGCATCATACGACCAAAAAAGTATATTGGTCATGGGGCATTTTTCATGTGCCATCATGTAGCAGATTTTCAATTCTGCATTAAAAAGTTCTGTATACCTAAATTTTGACGTGACGGTTGAACCCGATGCATCAATGGCAATCACACATTTTGTTTGAATATTTGTTGGCAATTCTTCATTGTATAACACTGTATGGATAAGTTCATTTTGGTCTGTTGTCTGGTCCATTTGTAATTGGTTAGATTACTTCTTTAAATAATTTAACAAATACCAATCCTTATTTTTTTCAATTTTTTTTAATGATTTTGGATGAAAATAAAAAAATTGAAATTATAAATATTAAAGTAGTTCATTGTTTAGGGTATTCGAATTAGGTATTCGAATTAGTTACAACAGCAAATCCAGCAAGAAAGACAAGAAAAATGACATCAACACCTGTTCCTTCCGAAAGGAAAGCCAGCCAAGACGAAAAAAAATTGCTCGAAACGTGTGCGCGAATTGTTTCTTCTTTGAAGGTTCTACCTTCAGAAGACAACATTATCTCTCTCCATGGCCGCCTCGTTGAATTCACAAGAGGATTCGAAGAATATCGCTGCTCAAACAAAGACCATCCTCTTCCGAAAGAGACACGGGAGATCTTCCGTGAAATCGTTCGCTGCCTCAAGAATATCGAAGCCTCTGCCGGGGGAGATATACAAAAAGAGTTGGCCAAAAATCGCGAACGAGCGTGTTTGGTGACCGAATTCGATTTCGATTGTGAAGATATCCTTGACCTGATCAAGAATCTTCTGAAAACAAGAAGAGATGCTCTGGGATGGAACGACGACGCCAATGAAGATGACACCGACGATGCATAAATTGTCTATATATACCAATATATTGACAATTTATAAAAAATTGAATCTATAAATAGTAGTAAATTATTTGCTACTTTATAGTAAAAATAAAATCAAAATGGAAGACGAAAAGTTTAAAAAGTACAAAAATACAACTAACGAACTTGCGGTGCAGATGGCAAAGTTGATTCGGCAAACATATAAATTTCTTTATGCAATCCGTGGTACACACACGTATTATGTATACGGAACATATAACAAAAACAAAAACAGAAGTATGGTTGATGATTTTTGTTACTTCACAAACATGGAAGATGCAACCCAATATATGCTAAATTGTGACAAAACATATAGTTTTTCGATGAAGGAGAAGGATAATGGGCTGTCGTGGACCTATGAAGTTGTCACAAAAGACATTAATGACATTACCGACCAGGAACTAGTAAATAAGTTTGCTAAATTTGCTAAATTTGCTAAATTTGATATATAATCTTTTAGAATTTGTGGATTTTGTATTTGAGCAATGGTCCGTCCAATATTTCGTACGAAGACATCAACTTGACATCATATTTTTCCTGCTTGGTTAAAAAAATTTGGTTTTTCGGAACGGTTTTATTATATTTTATATATTCGCGGGCACTATTTTCCGATAAAAAGAAGCCGTCATGTTCTTGCGGCTGGGGCAAATAGTATCCATTTTCTTTTCTAAATGGAACGGATGACAGCGATCCTTCTAATTTTACGATAACATACAACATTGGATATTTTTCCCGGATTTCTGATGCCAACTGTTTTTTGATTGACTGGATCCGGTTATCATATTTTAATTTCAGTTGTTTAAAATTTGATTCTTCTTCGTCCAATTGTTTTTTCAGAAAATCAATTATTTTGTCCGACATATAAACTAATAAACTAATAAACTAATAAACTATTACATTAGATTTATAAAAATTTTTTTCAATTTTTTATAAAAAATAAAAAAAATTAAAGGCTAATTTGGTTCAACCTTAATAAAATTGTCCAGTATTTTGACCCCTGTTTGTTCGCGAATAGTTGTTAGCAGTGGTGGAATTGTTTTACATATTTCGGTTATGGGTTTAAAATAGTTATCTGTGCCATCCGTTTTCCATATTGTTATTTTTGGTTGCAGACCACTGATTGCATTTGCATTGGCATTTGCCAATTTCTCATATAATCCTTTGTCCATCATCATATACTGCAGAAAAAGTTCTGGATTTCGTTGCAGCGAATCAAATATTTTTGTAACACCATCTACTTGTGCCTGGTACATTGCAGCAACTCCTTCGGCTTCTTTTGTGGTTGCATATAATTTGGCATCAGATCTAATCATTGCAGATTTTGATTCTGCTTCGGCCTCTTTGATAGCTAGCATTTGTGTAGTTTCCGATTTATTTTTTAGCATTTCATTTTCGCAAATTGTTTGATTTTTTTTAATTTCTGCCTGGACCATTGCATTTGCCAACTGCTCTGTTTTTAGTTTTTCAGTTTGGACCTGAAAATTTTTTTGTTCCATTATATGTTTCATTTCGATGTCTTTAAGAGATACATTGTTCATAGCAGACAATTTTGCAATTTCTGTTCTTTGTTGCATCTCATATTTTGTTAAAGTGAGTTCGGCATTGGAAAGTTCAATTTCTTTCTTTTTTTCATTTTCTATTTTAATTGTTTCCGATTCAAGGGTCATAAGTTGCTGTTTGGTTGTCGATTCTTTTTCTTTCTGTCCTATGTTACCTATTTTATTCGCTTCAGCAATGTGTGTTTTTGCATCGTTTTCTGCGTCGGACTTCTTTTTATTGTTCAGCAATGAAAAAAAATTGCTGTTCGGACCATCCAACAATTCCTTGATGCAAACACTATAAATATACAACCCAAATTTGTTTAACTCGAACTGGACATTTGTCTTTATGTCTGTTTTGAAAATATTGCGGTTGTTGCATATATTTTCGATTTTCATAAGTGATGCAATTGTTCTGGTTTCGTCCTCGAGTATTCCCAAAATTAGTTGTGCAATTCCATCGTTGCCGTGGACATCGGTCCGCGTATCGTCATAATTACAGAGTATTCTGGCATATTTTTCAAGTGCAGCAATATCATTCTGCGCACCAATTGTAAATGTGCAAGGAAGTATTAAATCAATTCCTTCATTACTCTTTGCATTAATATTGAAGGAATAATTTTTTGGATTCATATCAATATAAATATACTTTTGGAACGGCCACACAAAACCATTTTTGCTGACAAGTATATCGTTTATGAAAAGTCCAGTTCGCACCAAATATTGGTCTACTTGTGATATTTTGTAACATACCAGGAGAAACAGGATTGATAGTAGTACAAATACGGCCAAACATATACCAATAACATAAATCATTTTACTTATAATTTGTAATTTGCTTGGTTTAATATAATTGTTTTAGCAATAATTTATTCAACTTTTTTATCATAAAGAATCCATGCCTTCCACTTTCCTTTCATAATATTATTTATTTCAATAGTGCTGTCTCCTATGTCATTGATCAGATTTGATTGATAATGTTTATTTATATAAGCAATATCACACTTATAAGCAATATTGTTGCTATTGTTGTCGTGCGTAAAACATACAATTGTTGCAATGAGGAATATCACACTCTATATTTTCTATAAATACTTTCATCTGATACATACGCTTCGGGAATAAGTAGAGATATAATCCTTCAATAACACCAGATTTTTCATATCTTTGTATTTTTATGCACTCTTTATCAATTCGAAGCTTATCTATTTGTGCAAATGGTAATTGATTATTGTGTTTATCATAAACTAATTTTCTTACATCTTTCCATGACAAATTTTTTTCTAATCCTAATTCATATGCTTTTAAAATTTTATCATCATCATCATCAGGTATCGCAGTACATGCTGGAAAGAGCAAAGCTGTATAATGAGTATCATCATAAACCTTAAGTGCATAACGTGACATGATATTGATAACTTTTGTTTTACTGCAAGGCAAAGTAAATGAAGCATGACCTAAACTATACCATTGTAAACATGTTTTACTATTTTTAATTAAGAGTACATAAATAATTGAAGATGGATCCAACCGATACGAAGATCCAGGACTTCCGAAAAAGTGATGTTGTCTAATCATGTGTATAAGAAGAGTATTAAATTTTATAGTTAAGTCATTTCTTAAATTAGTAATCGTAAAATTAGTAGAATCATACTCATTGCCATGATGTTCACTGTCTAACAATTGATTTTGGACACTTTTTGTTGTGCAACTCATGAAAAATTTATTTTTTATATTAATTCCTCCACCTCCATGCTGTTTTAAAAGTTTTGAACGATATTCATCTCCCATACGACATGTCGCAGTTTTCCGTTGCCATTCATATTTTTTACTATCTCTATATAAAAAAAATTTTCTAATTATGGTTTCCATTTTATCTGCTATTTGATCATACGTGACATCGACTGAATCCAGATATTTTTTATCACCATCCATGATATCTTTCAAAGATGTATCATCACTTAATATTCTTCGTTCAATGTCATTGAATTCTTTTGGAGAAAGATAATCACTTGATATATTACAATGTTCTTTGGACATTATGAGTTGATATCATATCTACGTTTTAATCTACTTATCTCTTTATTTTTCATTTTTTTTTTAAACTGGAATCCCTCAGTAATTGTATTTGATATACTAGTTCATGCGCGAATTTTATACGATAAGTTCATAATTATATGTAGTTCTCGTATAAAATTCGCGCATGATTTTTATATAGCAAATACAATTACTGAGGGTGCTATTGGTTACTGTATATAAAAACATCAGCGGCCCTTCAGTAATTGTATTTGGTATACTAGTTCATGCGCGAATTTTATACGATAACTACATATTATTATGTATTTATCGTATAATACCTGCGCATGATTTTTATATATCAAATACAATTACTGAGGGGCGCTATTGGTTACTGTATATAAAAACATCAGCGGCGCCTCAGTAATTGTATTTGATATACTAGTTCATGCGCGAATTTTATACGATAAGTTCATAATAATATGTAGTTCTTGTATAAAATTCGCGCATGATTTTTATATATCAAATACAATTACTGAGAGGCGCTATTGGTTACTGTATATAAAAACATCAGCGGCCCTTCAGTAATTGTATTTGATATACTAGTTCATGCGCGAATTTTATACGATAACTACATAATAATATACTAATTGTCGTATAAAATTCGCACATGATTTTTATATATCAAATATAATTACTGAGGGGCGCTATTGGTTACTGTATATAAAAACATCAGCGGCCCTTCAGTAATTGTATTTGATATACTAGTTCATGCGCGAATTTTATACGATAACTACATAATAATATACTAATTGTCGTATAAAATTCGCACATGATTTTTATATATCAAATATAATTACTGAGGGGCGCTATTGGTTACTGTATATAAAAACATCAGCGGCCCTTCAGTAATTGTATTTGATATACTAGTTCATGCGCGAATTTTATACGATAACTACATATTATTATGAACTTGTCGTATAAAATTCGCGCATGATTTTTATATATCAAATATAATTACTGAGGGGCCGCTATTGGTTACTATATATAAAATCATGCGCGAATTTTATACGATAACTA
>Ga0206992_1071_pt1 | contig 21751 bp, 18 predicted proteins | sample Alteio_BWMinCont_6_FD_153267 | JGI IMG/M metagenome (GOLD analysis project Ga0206992, IMG submission 153267) | Enriched cells from forest soil in Barre Woods Harvard Forest LTER site, Petersham, Massachusetts, United States -... | ecosystem: Environmental > Terrestrial > Soil > Temperate forest >... | reverse complement strand
GGCAAGCGCGCCGAACGTCCATTGCGCGTTCCCCAGATCTGACGCCATTTTGATGCCCCACCGAGTCACCTTCCCGGACCCGTCGCGTTGCACCAGTTTGGCCGCCGTTTCGCCGAGAGACGCCCATGTCGTCGGAAATTGGTCAGGGTCGAGGCCGGAATCACGAAACGCCGCCTTGTTGTAATAAAAGATCGCGGTCGAGCGCTGGAACGGCACCGACCAGGTCTTTCCGTCGGCGTGGCTATTGGCGAGGAATGCCGGGTAAAACCCGTCCAGCCATTGTTTCGCTCCCGCGTCCAGGCCGATCTCGTCAAGCGATACAAGTATGTCCTGGTCCTGCAGGCTGTGCATTTCCGCGGCAAGCAACACAGCGAAATGCGGACCGCCGCCACCCTTGATCGCGGTCGTCGTTTTGATCAGCGTCTGACTGTAATCGCCGGCATACACCGCCTCCACCGTCACGCCGGTTTCCTTCTGATAAGCTCCGCAGAATCCGTCAACGATCGCCGCAAGCGGGCCGCCCACCGCCACCGGATAGTAAAACGTCAATTTCTCCACAGTCTGGGCGCGAAGAATGGCCGGCGCGGCGAGCGCACCCGCGGCGGCGAGCAAGTGACGGCGACGGATCATGACGGTGACTCCCCGATTGATTGTTAATTCATTGGAACGAGCGCAGCAGGCGTGTCGCGGTGGCCTGCGCCTGCTCCAGCGCGACATCGGCCGCCAGTTTGCCGGTCAGCGCCGCTTGCAACGCATCGCCGAGCGCATGGATCACCCGCTGATTGTCGTGCGTCGAAAGCTCGGCGACCGCGAATTGCAACTGGTCCCGGGCTACCGAGGCTTGTGGAAAGTCCGCGACGTGCTGGCGCATCGCCGGCGTCTCCCACGCGTCCGGCCGCGTCGCGACATAGCCGGTATCGATGCCCCATCGCGCCGCGCGTTCCGGACTGCTGATCCAGCGCAGCAAGCGCTGGCAGGCCTGTCGCTGCGCCTCGCTTGCCGATTTGAACAGATAGAAATTGCCACCGCCGGTTGGGCTCCCGCGCTGCTTTCCGGCCGGCAGCATCGCCACGCCGAACTGAAATTTCGCGTTGGCGCGAATGTTCGAGAGATTGCCCGTGGTGGTCCAGATCATCGCCGCTTTTTGCTCCAGGAAATCGCGCGGCGTAGTGCCCCATTCGACGACGCCCGGAGGGTGCGCATGATATTTTGTATTTAGATCGATCCAATACCGTAACGCTTCGACGCTGGCAGTGCTGGCGAAATCTGTCGCGCTTCCACTGGCATTGGCGAGCGTTCCCCCGGCCTCTGTCGCCAGCGCCTGGAACAGCCAATAAGCGAATCCGGTACTGGGGATCTGCGTGCCCCAACGAAGCACTTGTCCGCCGTTGGTCTGGGTCAATTTCGCGGCGGTTTCCGCATGCTCCGGCCAGGTCGCGGGTGCGCGGTCGGGATCCAGGCCGGCGGCGCGAAACAGATCCTTGTTCCAGTAAAGCACGATGGTCGAGCGCTGAAATGGGACACCCCAGATGCGACCGCCAATTTCGCCGTTCTTCAGGAACGCGGGATAGAAGCTATCGAGCCAGGATTTGTTCGTTGGGTCGCTGCTTAGCGTATCGAACGGCAGGATAAGATCGTCGTCGATGAGCGAAAACACATCTGTCGACAGCAGCACAGCCATTTGAGGTCCAGCGCCGGACTTCAACGCGGTCTGCGCCTTCGTCAGCGTGTCCTGATAGGTCCCCGCGTAAATCGGCGTGACCTTGATGTCGGGGTTCTCGCGCTGAAAATCCGCCGCGTAACCATCGATGATTTTGGTGATCGGCCCGCCAACGGCCACTGGGAAATAAAAGCTGATCTCCGTATTTGACTCGGCTCGGACAATCGCCGGCAGTGCCAGAGTCGCCGTCGAGCCCAGGACCGTGCGGCGTGTTGTTACTTTCATAGAGCGATCTCCCGCTGTGCCGCTTCCGGGCGCGTAACCCGGCGTCCCGTCGCACCATCGAACATCTGGATCGTCTCATCGAGCGCGAGGCAAACAGGCGCGCCCTCGGGCAGGACAACCCTTCCGGGAACTCGCACCAGCAATGTCGCATCGCCGGCCGCACAGGCCAACACTGTGTCGGCCCCAAGATATTCGGCATGGCGAACAACAGCGGCGATCCCAGTGTCGGCGAGGCGCATGCGCTCCGGGCGGATCCCGCCGATCATGGTGCCATTCGGCTGGACTGCCTCAACCGGCAGAGCCAGCACCGGTCCTTCGGTGCCGCGCAGCACCATGCCGGCGGCACGCCGCTCCAGCGGGAACAGGTTCATCGGCGGCGTGCCAATGAAGCTGGCGGCGAAACTCGTTTCTGGGCGAGCATAGACTTCCTCGGGTCCCGCATCCTGCTCGATACGGCCGTTGCGCAACAGAACGATCTGGTCGGCCATGCCCATTGCCTCGGTTTGGTCGTGGGTCACGTAGATCATCGTAATGCCCAGGCGGCGTTGCAGCGCCAGAATCTCCCGGCGCATATCGGCGCGAAGTTGCGCGTCGAGGTTCGACAGTGGCTCGTCCATCAAACAGACGGGCGCCTCGGCGACAATCGCTCGTCCGAGCGCCACGCGCTGCTGCTGCCCGCCCGACAACTGACCTGGTTTGCGATCCAGCAGCGGCCCGATGCCGAGAATTTCCACGGCGCGTGCGAGCCTCGCAGTCCGCTCCGCGGGTCGCACATGCCGCGCCTTCAGACCAAAGATGATGTTCTCGGCCACGGTCAAATGTGGAAACAACGCATAGGACTGAAACACCATGGCAACTCCGCGGCTCGCCGGCGGAAGGTTCGTGACGTCACGGCCGCCAATCTCGACACGCCCGTCAGTTGCCGTTTCCAGACCGGCGATGATGCGAAGGCACGTCGTTTTGCCGCAACCGGACGGCCCGAGCAGCACCGTGAAGCTGCCGGCTCGCACGCTGAGCGATACGGCATCCAGCGCGGTCACACCCCCCCAACGGCGGCTGACACGGGTCAGCCGCACGGCTTCTCCACCCGGCGAGGCGGCAAGCGTCGAGCCTGCGCGGGTCAATGTCGGGTCTGATATCGAAACAAGCCCGGACCTATACACGTTGCCTGATCGATGGGCAAAGTTGGCACAGCATTCACCATGTCGATCCAATAGGAGAAACCGCTGGGGCGGCTGAGGAATTTGCGACGCCCAGCGCGAGGTCCGGTCGTGCCAATGAAGCTTTCATGAATGCTGCGAGGCTGGTGATCGTCCGCCTCCGCGGAACCGTCCGCGCTGATGTTCCTCCTGAACCGATTGCCGATTGATTCCAGGCGGTCGCCATTGCCACGCGATTCACGGACGCTGATCCACCATGTCATGACAATCGAGGAACTAACCCAGACGCAACAGCACATTCCGGGCAAATCGATCCAACAATTTTCAGGGGCGGCGAAAATCGCCGGGCTGTCCGTCGAGGCTTATGGCAGCCATCCTGTGATTAAGTACTCCGTGGTCAGGCACCGTAATTCAATCATAATGGCACGCCCCGCTTCAGGATCGCGTGATATCGGCGACAAGGGCCGTTGCGGTGGACCGTAATACATATTGTCGGACGGTCGGTACGCCAGGCAACACTCGAAAAAAGCCCCGCATCCGAGATTGCACTCCAGTTCGTAAGTAGAATAAATGCCCGGACCCAAGGGGGAAGGAGATCTCTGCCCCGGTATCGGCAGACCTTATGATCCATGTGTCCGCGACTTATCCCCAACCACGTTTTCGTGTCGACAGCTGATGAGGTAAATCCTGAGCCGATCGGTGTCGTGACGGATAGCAAGTCGATCTCTATGTCACCTCGTTTCCTCCGTAATCTCCTGAGTCATGAGCAAACACCTGGACCTGGTCAAACATCGCGATGCATCGTGGGAGAATGCGCTGATACGCTGTTGATAATCGATTTGAATTGAATTATGATGGTTGAACACGAATGTTGTGCGACTGGCCTCAAACCCACTTGACCTCAAACAAGCCCCAGGCATTCGGAACTTAGGGAATGGACGCGGGTCTCAAAAGGAAGGAGTAACGACTTTGGCTCGAACCAAAAGTTTAAGTAAACAGATCCGCCAGGCCCGGGAGGTTAAGGGGTTCACCGTCGCTGAGCTCGCGGACAGATTAGGCGTCTCACAGGTGTCGATTTATTATTGGGAAAGCGGTCGAGTTCGGCCGCGTGATACTAATCTCGCTGCGCTGTGCAAAGCTCTAAAAATGCCAATGCGTGAAACCATGGCTCTCACGGGACGATAAATGCGACGAGAATTCAGTCGAGTTAAGACGTCTTCGGCCTGAGTTAACGGATGCAACCGCGGCCGGATCACCAACGGGCCGCGGCGGTATCATCCGCTTCACGCGCTTCAACCCACACGCCCTCACCGTTCTGAAATTCCTCACGCTTCCAGAACGGGGCCTTTGTCTTCAGCCAATCGATCAGGAACGCCGTCGCGTCGAGAGCGGCCTGGCGGTGCGCGGCTGCCGTCAGGACCAGGACGATGTTTTCACCGGGAACAATTCTGCCAACCCTGTGGATCACCGTACAACCCAGCAGCCCCCAGCGCTGCTCAGCCTCATCGGCGATCCTGCCAATAGCACGCAGGGTCATGGCCGGATAATGCTCTAACGTGAGTGCCCGAATCGCGGGGCCCGAGGGATCGTGTGCCTTGTCGTCGCGCACAATGCCAATGAAACAGCCCAAACCGCCAATATCGGTCCGGCCAGCAGTCAGTCGTGCTATCTCGGCCGCGACATCGAAATCTTCCGTCTGGACACTGATGGCCGCCATCCCGATCTTACGTCCTCCGTCGAGTTGCCTCAGCCGCCGGTAACCGGCGGGAAAAACGCGACCTCATCACCTGGCCGCAAGACCGTCGCGGTTTCAGCAAACTCCTGGTTCACCGCGCAACGGACCGACTTGCGGTTTTTGAATGCCTCCGCATGGCGCTGATCGAGATTGGAAAGGTACTCAATGAGATCTGCCACGGTCGCCACGGAGTTCGGTGGCGACAGTGTTTCCTCAGCCACACCAACTCGTTCCCGAAGCCATGCGAAATATAACACGGTCAAGGGCGCCGGCATCGAATAATTTCCCTTGTGTCATTTTGGTGTTGGGATGGTTTCAATGCGGCCGTCCGGATAAATGACCGTGCTGGTGCCGTTGCCATTCGGAACGATGATCCGGCGATCCACTTGCGGGCTCGACGGTTCGGGTGTCGATCCCGGCGTGCCACCGGGCACCGGGGCGAGCAGCGGGTTTATCCCACGACTAAGTGGCGAACCCTTCGTCGGAGCCTCAGGGTGCGCCGAGTCTGGCGATTCCCGCTCCAGGTCCTGCAGCGTCTTGGGCGGCGCGAGAGGCCCAGGCCAGATGTCGCCAGGCTCCGTGGTCAGCGGTGTGACAGCGACCCCTCCGCCCTGGACCCGTTCCATGTTGACGCTGTTCGTAAGCGGCACGTGCGGATTGGATCCGCTCGAGAATGGCGGGTTCCACCAGGTGCTATAGCCGCAGCCGCTAAGCGCCATGGTCATACTCGCCAGGACAAAACGCCGCATCAGATCAGGCTCCTAAAAACACCCGCGAAGAGGAGACGAATGCGGGCAGGACATTGCCTCGGGTTCGCCTTCATCTCAAGAACCTGTTCGATCAATAGTAACGACACGGGTTCGGATCCAGGCAACTATTGTTTCGGGCTGATTCAACGGTAGCAGAGTTCGCCCGCCAACATCAGGGGTAGAATCGCTCGCCACCGCCACTACTTCGGGTTCTTGGTCCCAAAGAGACGGTTTCCCCAACCCGGGACGAAACACCTCCAACTTCGGATGGGAATGAGATTTATAGCCCTCGACCAGAACAAGGTCGACCGGCTCCATGCGGGCGAGCAAGCTCGGCAGGTCCGCCTCTTGCTCATGCAGCAACGCCCATCGGCGGGACGAGGCGACAACGACTTCGTGCGCGCCCGCGAGACGATGGCGATGGCTGTCCTTGCCAGGCTGATCCATGTCGAAGCCGTGATGGGCGTGCTTGACGGTGGAAATCTGGAGCCCGGCGGCGCGCAGCAGCGGCAGAAGCGCGACGATCAGCGTCGTCTTGCCACTACCGGACCATCCCACGATGCCCAGGACGTTCAAGCCGCCGCCTTCAACCAGGTTGGCGCGGCAACGTGCCGCTTCCTTGGGGCTCCGGCACTTTCGCAGCCGAAGCGTGGCGCAGTCCGGCCATTAAATAGTCCCACCCGGTCACCAGGGTCAGCACGGCGGCGACCCAAAGCATCGTCTCCCCGACCATCGACACAGGCAGAAAAGACAGATGGAGCAAGCGCGCCGAGGTGTCGCCGGCCAACAGCGTGCCGAGCGCTCCCATTTGAAAGCCGGTTTTCCATTTGGCGAGGCTTGTTACCGGCAGCCCAATCCGGATCCCGGCCAAGTACTCCCGCAGACCACTGACCAGGATCTCCCGCAACATGATGACGATGGCGGGATAAAGCGCGAGGCTGGACAGGCGTCCCACGCCCACAAGCATCATGAGGACCGCTCCGACCAGCAGTTTGTCGGCGATCGGGTCGAGCATCCGGCCGAGGTCAGACTGCTGCCTGCGTGAGCGGGCCAATTTGCCATCGAAATAATCAGTAATCGCGGCGGCAGTGAAGACGACACATGCGACAAGATCTGCCAGCGGATACCGCGCGGCCACCAGTCCAACCAATAACGGAATGGCCACTATCCGGGACAACGTCAAAAGGTTCGGAAGGTCGGTTAGCATGCCAGATGGATTTAGCGCATTTGTCGGCCGGAAGAAATCGTGGACAAGATCTGGCACACTATTGTCTCAGAATTGTGATGGTTCAAGGCGGGTCACCCGCCGGGATCAGTAGCACGCCCTGATCCTCATCAGAAGCGCGGCGCTGTCCCTGTCTCCGGCGCTCCGATCGCCACGGTGTCGCGCCGCAACCGCTTCTCCCCGAGGAAAAGCAGAATCGGTGCGGCGATAAAAATAGATGACGACGTTCCAACAACGATCCCGAAAAGCATGACCCAGGCAAAGCCGGAGATTGACGCACCGCCAAATAACGCCAGCGGCAAGCTGGCGAGGAATACCGTCATCGACGTGCCCAGTGTGCGGTTAAGGGTCTCGTTGATCGAGAGGTCGATCAGATCGCGCAATGGCATGGTTTTGTATTTGCGCAAGTTTTCCCGAACCCGATCATACACCACCACTTTATCGTTGGTGGAATAACCGAGGATCGTCAGGATCGCCGCGACCATGACCAGATCGAACTCGATTCGTGTCAGGGCCAGGAAACCAATCGCCTTGGTCACGTCGAGGATCAGTGTCGCCACAGCACCAATGGCGAACTGCCACTCGAACCGGAACCAGATATAGGCCAGAATCATCAACAGGCTGATGCCGAGCGCATACAATCCGTTTCGGAACAGCTCGGAGGAAACGCTGGCCCCGACAGCGTCGACCCGGACGATCTTGGCACCCTGCACAGAACTTTCCAGCGCGGATCGAACCTTGGAGACCGCCACCTGAGTTCCCGCCTCGGTGGGTTGTGTCGGCAGCCGGATCAATACCGTCGAGGCGTCGCCGAACCGTTGCACGCCCTGATCGGGAATGTGCTCTTCCGCCAGGGCGCCGCGGATTTTCGCGAAATCCGCGGGTCCATCGGTCCGCACTTCCATGACGATGCCGCCGGAGAAATCGATACCCAGGTTCAGGCCTGGCGTAAAAAACAACACGACCGAGGCGGTCGAAAGGATCGCCGAGACGACAAGGCCCGCGATGCGCCCGTTCATGAATCTGAACTTCGTATCGTCCGGCGCCAACCGCATCCTTGGCTTGATAAACATGATGTGTCCTTAGACCGGAAGCAGCCTGGGACGAACCGCGAGGTACCATCGGGACACCAGCAGCCGTGTCAGCATCCAGGCTGTGAACATCGAAGTCGCGATGCCGATGGTGATGGTAACAGCGAAGCCCTTGACCGGCCCCGACCCGAATACGAACAGCATGACGTGCGACAGAAACGTCGCCGCGTTGGAGTCGAATATCGTGGCATACGCTCGCTGGAACCCATGTTCGAGAGCCGCCAGTGGCGGCCGCCCGCGCCTCTGCTCCTCACGGATCCGCTCGTTGATCAGGATGTTCGCGTCGACCGCCATGCCAAGGGTCAGCAAAATTCCGGCCATGCCCGGCAGCGTCAGGGTTGCTTCAAGCAGCGACATCAATGCGAGCATCAGCACCAGGTTTACGACAAGGCAGAGGTTCGCGAACCAGCCGAACAGTCCGTAGAAAAACCCCATGAACGCGATCACCAGCAGGAACCCCGCCAACAGGGAGATCGCCCCGGCCCGGATGCTGTCGGCGCCGAGTTCGGGCCCGATCGTCCGTTCTTCGACGACGGTCAGTGGTGCCGGCAGCGCGCCCGCGCGCAACAAGACCGCGAGGTCATTCGCGGTGTTGGCCGTGAAGCCGCCGCTGATCTGGCCGGAGCCACCGGTGATCGGTTCTCGGATCACTGGGGCGGAGATGACCTTATCGTCCAGCACGATCGCGAACCGATGACCGACGTTGGCTCGGGTGATGTCGGCGAACCGGCGGGCGCCGTTGGAGTTGAATTTGAAATTCACGACCCACTGGCCGGTCTGGCTGTCGGTGCCGGCCCGGGCGTCGGTCAGGTCAGCGCCATCGACGTCCACGCGCTTGCGAACCGCGATTTTGCCGCCGCGCTCGTCCTCCAATTGGAGGAACTCGACGCCGGGAGGTGGTGCGGTGCCCGACTTGGCATTGGCCGCCTCATCCACGAGGCGGAAGGTCATATGCGCGGTCTTGCCAAGCAATTGCTTGATCCGGTTAGGATCCTCAATCCCGGGCAGTTGAACGACAATACGGCTGTCGCCCTGCTGGGTAATTTGCGGGTCGACCACACCGGTCTCGTCGATACGGCGGCGAACGATCTCGATCGACTGCTGCACGGCCGCCGATGCCCGTGCGTGTAACGCGACAGGCGACAAGGTGAGCGTGATCGTGCCATCCAGTGTGTTGGCGATTTCCAGATCGGGCGTGCCGTTCGAGCCTTCCTGCTGCACGAGCGGCTTAAGGGCAGCCAGCGCTGCGTCGATCTTTCCTGGGTCGCGAAGGCGCAGTACGACGCGGTTCTGATCAGGTTGGGCTTCCAAGGTCTGATAGAAGATCGCGCCAGGCCGCAACGCCTGCCTGATCCCGTCGACGAGGCCATCCAGGCGCTCCTTGATGACCGCCTTCATATCGACCTCCATCAGCAGGTAACTGCCGCCTTTCAGGTCGAGGCCAAGGTGAACGGCACGCCATGGCATCCAGGATGCCGGCGAAGGAAGCACATTTGGCAGGCTGACCAGCAACCCGAGCAAACAGACGCCGAGAATGGCGGCGGCCTTCAGGCGGCTGAAATACATCATGGTCTTATGTGGTTAGCTCCCTATGACGGGCGCCCCTATGCGCCAGGCGGTTCGGGGTTGTCCAGGGGGTGACGTCTCAGGAAAATGCGGCGCCGAGGGGACCGGCCCGAACTTCCAGGTGCTCGATCGATTGCCCGGTTTCGGCAACGATCATGTCCGCCACCAGATGGCGATGGCAGTGCCGATGGTCGCGTTCGAAGCACAGCAGACAACACCGCCTCCCGGTCGCCAAACCTTTCGCTTCGGCCAGCGCCCACTGGGCTTCCGGAGATTCCATATGGGCATTGAAGATCGGCACCATGCGCTCGGGGTGGCCCGACCGTACCGCATCGCGGCCTGGTTTGGGTGTGCCGAGGCGCTGCAGATGGATGTAACCGATCCCAACCTGGTCGAGACCCGCGGCGAGTTGACGTTTCGAGAAGCCAGGTTTGCGGGACGCGGCCACTGCCCGAACATCGATCAGCAGGCCCACACGCGCTTCCGTCAGCGTGGTCAGCACGCCGTCGATGGTGCAGCCCTCATATCCGATTGTCGCGAGTTCAGGCAGCACGGCGATCAGCTGTGCGCCAACCAATCTTCGATCAGGCGCCGCGCGATGCTGTCAACACGCGGCAACTGAAATCCATGCTGGTCGGAGTTGCGCATCTGATCTTGCGTGAACCAACGCGCGTCCTTTAGCTCCTCCGGGTCGATGGTAATCGCCTCGGTCAATGCCTCAGCGTAAAAGCCGAGCATGATGTTGCCAGGGAACGGCCACGGTTGGCTCGAGTGATAGTGCACGTCGCCACACGTCACGCCGACTTCCTCCAGCACTTCACGCCGCACCGCCTCTTCGAGCGTTTCACCGGGTTCGACGAAGCCGGCCAGGGTCGAAAACATCGTCGCGCGAGGGAAACGGGTGGAGTGGCCGAGCAACGCCCTATCGCCCTTATGCACAAGCATGATGACGGCGGGGTCGGTACGAGGGAAGTGCTGCGCGTCGCAGGCGGTGCATTGCATCACGTGGCCCGACGATTTGATGTCGCACACGCCGCCGCAAACTCCGCAGAAGCGATGCCGCGCCCGCCAATGCATCAATCCGCGGGCATGCGCGAGCACGGACGCCTCGGGCTTCGGAACACCCCACCCGACCGAGCGAAGGTCGACAAAAGTTCCAATCGATTCCGGCAGTAGTGGCAACGGATCGTCAGCGGCGCTGATGTCGATGGCGAACACCGCCTTGTCCTGCAACAGGCCGAGAAACGCCCATGCGCCGTTGCTCATACGCAATTTAGCCGCCGTCTCGCCTGTTATGTAGACGGCTTGCGGTGTTCCGGCATCCATTCCGGCCACCAGATTGCGGTTGCGCCAAACTGGGACAAACAGGCTTTCGGGATCGTGCAGTTGTTGCTCGATCCAGGCATGGTCCTCGCGTCGCACGGCGATGCGGTCGAGCGGCGAGGAGGAATAAACATTTGGGCGGCTGGCCAGGATCAGGGTCACGTGTTGCGCTCACTACTGACGAAGGCCGGGACCGTGCCACGCGCCGGTCAATGGGGCAACCGAACCCGGACCTGATCGCCCGAGTTCGGCTGCCCGCTGAACGTTTAGCGCACGAACCCTTCCAGTTCGTCCTGAGCCCAGTCCTGCACGGCCGCGATCGACATCCCGCCTTGCAGTTTGGCGAACATGGTTGGGAGTGTTCCGCGGTTATAGATCTGCACCGCGATCTCCGGCGGTGCCGGGGCCACCGCGATATGAGAAATCTGGTTGTGCGACTTGCGGATAGGATAGTGGTAAACGGTCCCTTTGGGTGGCGAAACGTTGTCCCATACTTTGAAGTCGGTCATGCTGACGAACGGGGGCACGTCATAACCGAGGGTGACCGTGCAGCGCGCCTCAACGTTATCGCGCTGTGACAGGAATGTGATCAGTTCCTTCGCGGCAGTTTTGTTGGTTGAAAAATTCCAAACGCCCCACGAGAATACGCCCGCCGGCAAGAACCTGCCCTTCGGCCCCTTTGGAGCCGGGAATGTCCAGCAATCTTCGGCGATCTTCGGGGCATCGCGGCGGGCGACGGCCCAGGCGGAGGGGGGATTCCAAACAAGGGCGCTTTGCCCGGAGATGAGCGCCCGGTTGTTGGACGCATCGTCATAGCTGACCGCGTCCTCCGGCAGGAATTTTACCAGTCTCTGCGCATATTCGAGCGCCTGGCGCACAGCATCGGTCTTGACCGTGATGTCGCCTTTCGCAGTGACGACCTCCGCCCCATACGCGGCGAAAATGGCACCCGCGGTGTCCACCGAGTCGGCGGTCGTTCCGAGACCGATGCCAAAAGTCATCTTCGCTTTATGACACGCCTCGGCTGCCTTCAGCATCGCGTCATAGGTCCAGTTTTCAGCCTCCGGCGTCGCATCGGCAGAGGGTGGGTACATCTTCACAATGTCGAGTCCGGCGACCTCTTTCAGCACCGAGATGCGGCCGCACGGCCCTTTGTTCTGGTTGCCCGCGCTTGCCGGCACCGCTCGCCAGACGCCTTTACTTTTCGACAAATACTCGTTCGCTGCCGCGACCGAGCCGTATTGGCCCATCAAGGCTTTCATCACATCATCGACCGGCTCGAGGTCGTCCGCGTGGTTCTGCGCCTCCCATCCTGGAAGCTGCTGAATATCATGCCCCGTTTTTGCCTGGGCCTCGGCGGCAATGGTCAGAATATTCTTTGACCCGACGGAGGTGACGAAATCGGCCTGCACATCCACCTGGTTCTTCGCGCCCCATTCGAGGCATTGTTTTTTCATCACTTCGTTGCCTTCCGGCACCCAATGGTCCCAGAACGCGATCGAGACCTTGCCGGCTGCATGGCCGGTGCGGATATGCACCAACGGCAATGCGGCCCCGAGGGCGGCCGTCTTCAGCGCGGCTCGGCGGCTCAGGCGATATTCGTGCGTCATGACATTTCCTCCACGGCACCGTACTGGAAATAGGACGGCGATACAGGTTTTACCGGCGGCGGCAGCGACTAGCAAACACGCTCGCTATACGTCCAAATTTGCGACCTTCAATGCATTGCCCACGATAAACTCCCGCCGCGGCTCGACCACATCGCCCATCAGCGTGCTGAAAACCTGAGCCGCATCCTCGGAATCCCCGACCCTTACCTGCAACATCGAGCGGACGGCTGGATCCAGCGTGGTTTCCCAAAGCTGATCCGGATTCATTTCTCCCAATCCTTTAAACCGCTGAATGCTTAGTCCGCGCCGCCCCTGAGTCATGATCCGCTCAAACGCTGAAGCGGGGCCGGCGACGCTGACGGTCTGCTGATCCAATTTTAGTTCGGCCGGCGAGCCAAATCGATCGGACAAAGCCTCGGCCCGTTCCGCCAGCCAATGCACTTCGGCACTGCGCAACGCCACCGGCTCCAGGCTGTGTTTTTCGACCACACCGCGGACGGTGCGCGACAAGGTGACACCGTTGTCCGCGCTTACGATCCAACCGCGCTCGGTGGGCAGCGAGACCGCATTCAGCCGCGATGCGAGCAGCGGCGCGTTCGCGGTGGCGCGTACCCGATCCGAGGTCAGCACGCCCGCGATTGCCGCCTGTTCAAGCAGCATGACCGGTATGCTCGGCGCCAGCCGCCGTAAGTGCAGCGTCGCCTCCCGCAGCAGCCGCACTTCCTGCCGCAGTTCGTCGCCCTCGAGGACGCGTCCGTTGGTGTAGGTCAGCCGGGCGTTGGCCAGCGCCTTGTCGAGCAGGAACGTTTCGAGCCCATCGTCATCCTTCAGATACCGCTCATCATTGCCGCGCTTGGCGCGGTACAGCGGCGGCTGGGCGATGAACAAATGCCCGCGCTCGATTAGTTCGCGCATCTGGCGAAAGAAAAATGTGAGCAACAGCGTGCGGATATGAGAGCCGTCGACATCGGCGTCGGTCATGATCACGATGCGGTGGTAGCGTAACTTACCAGCGTCGAACCCGCCTTGCTCGACCGGTCCCTGCCCGATCCCGGTGCCGAGAGCGGTGATCAGTGTGCCAATTTCCTGCGACCCCAACATCCGGTCGAACCGAGCGCGTTCGACGTTCAGGATCTTGCCTTTCAACGGCAGGATCGCCTGGAATTTGCGATCGCGGCCCTGCTTGGCCGAGCCACCGGCGCTGTCACCCTCGACGATGAAGATTTCGCATTTCGCCGGGTCTCTCTCCTGACAGTCGGCAAGTTTTCCGGGCAGCGTCGACACATCCAGGACGCCTTTGCGCCTGGTCAGTTCGCGCGCCTTTCGCGCTGCCTCACGCGCGGCGGCCGCGTCCATGACCTTTTGAATGATGCCCTTGGCTTCCTTCGGATGGGTCTCGAACCAGTGCGCCACTGAGTCGGCGACCGCGGCCTGCACGACCGGAGACACCTCGGAACTCACCAATTTGTCCTTGGTCTGCGAGGAGAACTTCGGGTCGGGCACTTTCACCGAAAGAACGGCGGTCATCCCCTCCCGCATATCCTCGCCGACCAAAGCAAGACTGTCCTTCTTTCCCATGCCCTCGGCGTATTTCGAAACGACCCGGGTCAGCGCCTGCCGGAAGCCGGCGAGATGCGTCCCGCCATCGCGCTGAGGAATGTTGTTGGTAAAGCACAACATCGTTTCATGAAAACTATCATTCCACGACAACGCGAACTCCACCCTTATGCCGGCCTGGTCGGCCGGTGTCCGCAAGCTGATCGCCGGAGTGAACACGGGCGTCTTCGATCGATCGAGCCACTCAACAAATGCGACGAGCCCACCGTCGTACCGCATGACGCTTTCCGCGGCCGGCGTATGACGTTCGTCACGCAGCACGATGGTCATGCCGGAGTTCAGGAAAGCCAGTTCTCGCAGTCGCCGCTCCAGCAACCCGAACTCGAATTCCGTTCTGGTGAACGTGCCAGGGCTGGGCTTGAACGTAACCTCGGTCCCATTGGCATGATCGGGATCGGGACCCACAACGGTCAGCGGCTCCTCGGTGTCGCCGTGGCGAAACCGGATCCGATGCTCTTCTCCGTGGCGCCAGATACGCACCTCCATCCGCTCGGACAAAGCGTTGACCACGGCGGCACCGACGCCGTGCAATCCGCCGGAGACCTTGTATGAGTTTTGGTTGAATTTTCCGCCGGCGTGCAGCCGTGTGAGCACGACCTCGGCGGCCGAAATTCCCTCTTCCTGATGGATGTCGATCGGGATGCCTCGCCCGTCGTCCCGAACGGTGACGCTGCCGTCGCCGTTCAATGTCAGTTCGACCTTGGTCGCGTATCCCGCCTGAACCTCGTCGACCGCGTTATCGATGATCTCGAACGCCATATGGTGCAGTCCGGAGCCATCATCGGTGTCACCGATATACATTCCGGGGCGACGGCGAACGGCGTCCAAACCTTTCAGGACGGAAATCGACGCGGCATCGTAAGCATCACCGTTTTCGGGCGCGGAATCGGGGGGTGTTCCGGCGTTGTCTGACATGCCGACTGGGGACTCCTGATGGCGATCTGTGTACTACAGACTCTTAGCACGCAGCGCCTTCGGAGGACAGGGGAGACCGCTGTAAAAACCCCAATTCCGGATGCAACATTCCACCTTCCGTCCGCCACGCATCGGCGTGATCCGCGAGCGGCGAAAACGTCTCCGCATCCGTTCCGGTCATGATGACCTGTGCCGGCGACTCGCGCAGCGCCTGAAACAAAGCGGCTCGCCTGTCCTCGTCCAGATGCACCGCCGGTTCGTCCAACAGCAGCAAGGGCGCGAACCCTCTTGCCTCGGCGATCAGGCGCGCGTGGCTCAGGATCACGCCGATCAGCAACGTCTTCTGTTCGCCGGTACTGGCGAGCGAAGCTTCGGTCAGACTCGCCACATCGGTCAGAGTCATGTCCGCCCGATGCGCTCCCAATAGCGCCGCACCGGCGGCGGCATCACGGGCACGGTTCGCGGCCAGCGTGGCACGCAGCCAGTCCTCGGCCTCCAGAGCCGGTGAAACAGCCAACCGGTCGGCGATGGCGCAAACCAGCCCGATCCGAGCCGCCGGAAACGCCGAATAAACCCCATCCCTGGGCGGCACATCGTTCAACCGCCGCACCAGGGCCATACGGGCGGCCGTGGCCGCCACACCATGGCGTGCCATCGCGTCCTCCAACCCGGACAGCCAGGCGGGCTCCGCGCGCCCCTCGGCCAGCAGACGGTTGCGCTGGGTCATCGCTCCGTCGTGCGCCGCGACCTCGCGCGCGTGGCCGGCATCGAGCGCCCAGACCAGGCGATCCAGAAAGCGGCGCCGCCCGGAGGGACCCTCCTGGAACAGCCGGTCCATCCTGGGTGTGAGCCAGATCGCCGCCAGCCGACTCGCGATCTCGGCCTGATTGCGCGGGGCGGCGCCATCGAGTCGGAACACCCGCCGGTCGCTGACGCCATCCGGCGCGGTGCCCGTACCAATGTCGGCCTCACCCAGCACCGTCGAGAAGCGGCCGGCCACCGCCCATAGGCCGGATCCGTCCCGGCGCGGCAGGTCGGCTCCGCGGGCGCCGCGCAGGCCACGTCCGGGAATCAGCAAGGAGACGGCTTCCAGCAAGTTGGTTTTGCCGGAGCCATTCGGTCCGACCAGAACACTGATCGGCGCCTGTGGCCGCCAGGTCAGCGTCGCATAATTGCGAAAATCGGTAAGAGTAAGACGATGCAGGCGGAGCACGCAACGAACATGGCAGTGGTTTCCCCGGGACGAAAGAGGGCGTCGCGGCACGGTTCAGGCTGGTAACCGAGCAGCGGGCACAAATGCCGCCGGCCGGATTACAAAGATGAAATAAACATAAAAGATCGTGCCCCAAGATGACACTTGGTTGTATTCGGGCCTCTCGGACACCTGAACCGATAAACTGAAGTATCACAGTTGCTTTCGGGCAGTTCTGACCATGGCCATGCAATTCTACTGGCATCAAAACGATGTCGAATAATCACATCTTGTATACCTTACAATGAAAAAGAGATGAATTGCCAGTCTTGCGTCCAATGGATCGAGCCTCTATTGCCAATTGATGCAAACGAGACGCCCCATGATGGGACGCCACCGGATGCGTTCACTTCTGTTGACCTTCGCCATTCTTTCGGCGGCGGGTTTCGACATGCCCGCCTGGGCAAAGAACGCGGATGAAGCGGTCGATCAAACCGCCATGGCGATTCCTCGCATCGGTATGCCCGGCGCCCGGAGTGTCGCTTTACCCCAACCCCTGTCGCCTGGTGATGTTGCCCGGATCAGGCACATTTTCGCCCTGCAGCGTGCCGGTTCCATCACCGAGGCGAGCCAGGAGATGGAAGGGCTGGACAGCGATATTCTACGGGGCGCGATCCTCGCACAGCGGTATCTGAATACCGCATACCTGCCTCGGGTCTCGGAATTGACCGCTTGGCTCGATCAGTATGGCGAACAGCCGGATGCGCCGGCGATCCGCGCGTTGCTAGAGACCTTGCAGCCGCTAGGGCAACAGGTCCCCACGCCGGGCCTGGCCAAATCCGAAGCGAAACGCGCCCAAAAAGCCGACGCGGGTATTCCTGCCCGCACTCTCCTGGCGCGAAACAATGATGAGGCCGCGGTCGGGGTCGCACTGACAGCTTTCGCGAGCGCGGCGCCGAAATCGGAGGCAGCCGATTCACTTTTCGCCGGCGGAGTCGCGGCGTGGCGCCTCAACGATCTGGTCACCGCCAGGCCTCTGTTCGAGGCCGCATGGCATGCAGCCAGCGCCGCGTCGATGCGTGCGGGGGCCGCGTTCTGGATGTCGCGTCTGGCGGCCAATGAGCGCGACCGCGGCAACCGGCTTTTTTGGTTGCGCCGCGCCGCGAGGGAAACCGGGACATTCTACGGTCCGATCGCTCGTCACGCTTTGAGCCCGGTGCTGCCCTGTGTACCGTCGATGACCCTCAACAGACCAGTGGTAACCAACGCGGACGTCGAGGCATTGATGGCGACCGGGGCAGGCCGGCGTAGCTTCGCGTTGCTCCAGATCGGCGAGAGGGCACGTGCCGAGGCCGAGATACGGTCCTTGTGGTTCGACTCGGGACGGCAACCGGTCCTGGGCCGTTCGTTGATTCTGGTGGCGAAGGCTGTCGCGCTCACGCAGTTCGCCGATGAATTGCGCGGCGAGACCGACGCCGCCGAAGCCGCTCTCGGAAAATTCGAATTGCCCTTGCTGCGCCCGGCCGGCGGCTTTCGCATGGATCCGGCCTTTGTCTATGCCGTCGTTCGGCACGAGTCGAACTTCCAACCGCTCGCCGTGTCATCGGTGGGCGCGAGGGGCCTGATGCAGGTAATGCCGGCAACAGCCGTCGGCATCGGCGCGATCGGCGACGGGCAGCGCGACCGGCTTGACGATCCATCCATCAACCTCGCGATCGGCCAACGCTATTTGATCCAACTCGCGGACAATCAGATGGTTGGGGACGACCTTCTGAAACTGATTGCCGCCTACGGCCAAGGCCCCGCCGGCATGAACCATTGGGCGGCAGGCATCCGTCACCATGGTGATCCATTCGTCTTTTTGGAGGCAATCCCCAGCCCGATGATGCGCCAATTCATCGAGGATGTTCTGGTGTTCCACTGGCAATATGCCGCGGCGCTTCGACTTCGAGCCAGCAGTCTGGACGACCTCGCAACCGGCACCTACCCGAGATTCACTCCGATCGAAGCGACGCCCAGTGGCGTTAGGGCTCCGGCGGCGGGATGCACGCCGCGGCCGTGAAGGGCTGAGCGCCGTTCAGCGGCGCGCGGCGCCAAAAATCAAAATGCTACCCGGGCCCGGGAGCAAACCCGCTATACCACGCGACATGACGACAGGCCGCGAATGCTGCTCGCCAGGACCCCGAGATCCCACGGCGCAATCGATCGGGTCAACGCCAGGACGCCGTCCGGCACCTGAAGCCGGGCGTTGAAGAAAATGCATCCGGCAGGTGAAGTGCGTTCGGCAGCAGCCCTTATCGAGGCCCTCGATACAACGGTTTTCGCAATTCAGCCTGGAGACTACGCCGATCGCACATCGTTCCTGCGAGTTCAGCGGCTCATCCGCCGGTTAGAGCCGGCTTACCAATACCTGGAAATTGGCTCTGACGTTGGAGCTTCGCTTTTGCCGCATCTGCTCGACCCGAATTGTAGCGGCGCGGTGTCAATTGATCCCCGGCCCGAACTGCAACCGGACGAGCGAGGCACGGACTTCCATTACACTGGCAATTCCACAGCCCGCATGCTGGCAGAGCTCGGCAAACATACGGACGCAATCGAACTTCGCAAACTTTCCACCGTCGAAGCCAATGCGTCGGCGATTGGTTCGACGCTATCCGGCGTCCGTCCGCATCTCGTACTCATCGACGGTGAACACACGAACGTCGCGGCATTCTCGGATTTCCTCGCAAGCCTGTCGTTCATCGCCGCCAACGCGATCATTACGTTGCACGATGCGAATCTGATCGGCGATACCTTGCAAATCATCGAACGATTGCTGGTCGACCGGCAAATCGATTTCAAAATAGTGATCCTGCCGAGTTGCGTCGCGGTGGTCGGTTTCGGCGAATGCATCCGCGCGGTGGAGACCGACCTCGCGCCCTATGGCGAACATAAGGAGGCATATCTCGCAAATGCGCGGCGCGATCGGCACAGGGCCGTGGCCGACTCCGTTATTGGCCGGACTGCAGCCCTGCCAGGCCGCGACGTCGCCGAGCTCACCGCGTGGATCACGGATATCGGGAAACGGCTCGCCACCGGCGACATCTGTTCGCGGCAATTGTCTGATCAGTTGAAGGCGGCCGACACGGAAGTAGTCCGCCTAGGAATAGAGCTTGCACGTGTTAAGTCGGCCAACGCTGCGCAACGGGCACATATGACTGCTCTCACCAACAGCACCTCCTGGAAGATTACCGCTCCTATGCGGGCCGTCGCGCGGCTGCTCAAGGGCCAGATCGTATGACGCGCTATTGGACAATTGCTTCCGGCAAACACAGTCGCAAGCCGTAAAGCGGCGATTGGCGGGAAGCACCGGTTTCGCCGCACTGGATCCAAGCCATTAATACCTAATCACTTTTGTCCACTGCTGGCATAGGCGAATCGTCGCGAAAAATGGTCCCGGAGTTTTGGCAAATACTGGCGAATGAAAAGACGAGCAGAGCCGCTTAGTCGCGCGAGCTTCAGGTCGGTCTTGGAGAGGCTGGTGACCGTCAGGTCGAGTCTCGCCCGCGTTTGATCCAACAGCTCACACGAATGACCTAACGTCGCCTGGGTTTCGCCAAGCACCGTTTTGGTTTGGCCAAGTTCCGACCTGGTTTCGTCGAGCTCGTCGCGTGCGGCAGCCAGCGCGGCCGTCGTCGCGTCAAGTTTGTCGCGCAAAGTGATCAGAGCCTGGGCACTCTTTCGAGCGGCCTCGGTTCGCTCGCGCAGGTGAGCTTCCGTCGCGCGAAGCTTGACGACCATCCCCCGCATCTCCAACCGGAGATCTTCGAGGGATGTCGCGTCAGCCAAATGCGTCGGGAATGTTTCGAGCTGCTCAGCGACTCCCGCTCGTTGCCTCCGCCCCTCTGGCTCGGGCGCGAGATTTTCCCGCGCGATCCGAAACATCGCGGCGCCGTCGACGCCACGCTCCGCCTCCCAGGCTTTTAGGCGATCCACCATGTCGTAAATCGCCCGCAACAAAGCGACCGCGGCGGGATAGTCATTGCAAGCGTCATCGGTGGTTCGCTGCATCCAGTAGTTTATCTGATCGTGAGCGAACCGAATCAGATCGCCGTCCCCAGGCATTGCCTGAATGCGATCCGGACTGCTGGTGTAACGGTTTGTCCGCTCGATCCAGCTCGTCACATCGCGATAAGACAAGTGATGGATACAGACACCGCTGTCCACCGGAATGTTGACAATGCGGTCGGATTGCAACGCCACACCGCCGTGTACCGTCGGAATGAACTCAATAGCGCCTCTTCGGAACAGACGATGATGCACTTCGGGCCAATAATAAGCCCGTTCGTCGTGCACGCCGAGGATGTAGTGACGCAATGGTATTGTGAGAATGTCTGCATCCCACTCGCCCAGACCGTCCCGTAAAAACGGACCGCTCTCGGGAGACAAAATCTCGTCGTCATCGAGGAACAAAATCCACTCGTGCCGGCATAGAGATAACGCGAACGCGCGGGTTTCCTCGACGGTCGGCGACCATGGCACAATCTCAACCCGGTCCGCGTAGCGAGCCGCGATGACAGCCGAGTTATCGGTCGAAGATTTGTCGACAACGATCAGTTCGTCCGCGAATGACGCTGCGCGAAGACAGGTTTCAAGCAGCGACGCCCGATTGTACGCGATGACGAACGCGCTGAGTTTTTCACGCATGACCACCGGGTTGCTTGTTCAATGAAGGCATGGACTGTGCACGGCGTTTATTAAGAAAGCCTTTACAGTCGATGCATTAACCGAACCAACGCCGCCAATACCGGGGAAAATATTGACCCAGGAATCGAAACAGAGAGCCGCTTACCCGCTCCAGTTCCGAATTGGCCCGGAACGATGGCGTGTCGTCGGAGAAGGTGGCCCAGACCAAACCGTTGACCACCTCGACGCGCAGCTTGCGCAAGTTGTGATTCTTTGGATCGAAGTCGGATGGCATACCGCCTTGCCCACGGACGCCGCGGCGGAACGCGGCGCCTTGCAGGTCGCCGCGCAGGCTGTAACTCCACTGGTGGTAGGGGCAGAGCAGGTCCTTCACATGGCCTTTGCGTGCCTGGCAGAATTTGACGCCGCGATGGGCGCAGCGATTTTCTACCACGCTGACCTCGTCCGGCCCACTGCGGACAACGACCACGGGACGTTGTCCCAGTGTGGTTGTCTTGAAGTCGCCGACCTGGGGTATTTCAGCTTCCAAGGCGCAAAACAGCCAATGCGGACCGTACCAGATGCGCTCCAATTCCGCCGCGTAGATGTCCGGGTCCGAATAGACCCAGTAGGGCACTTTGCCCGCGGCATCGCTCGGCCAGGTCCGGCTGATGTTATTCATTGTGCCTCCTGCCGGGATTTTGGCTGGCAGACCGCTCCATGTCAAAGCGGCTTTTGTCGCGTGCGTAAACGGAAATATTCGAATCGCGGCGGCCGGTCGCGACGCAGCTTTCTACTCCGCCGCCGCCACCACGACCTGCTCCCCGCGCGAGGAGGCCTTCGCCGAACCGCCGCACAGCAGGCTAACGAACAGGATTCCGGCGACCAACATCAGCACCATCTCGGGATGCCCGCGGTCGATCAAAAACCCGAACGGCACCGGCGTGATCGCGGATCC
>Ga0206992_1070_pt1 | contig 21981 bp, 18 predicted proteins | sample Alteio_BWMinCont_6_FD_153267 | JGI IMG/M metagenome (GOLD analysis project Ga0206992, IMG submission 153267) | Enriched cells from forest soil in Barre Woods Harvard Forest LTER site, Petersham, Massachusetts, United States -... | ecosystem: Environmental > Terrestrial > Soil > Temperate forest >... | reverse complement strand
TCCTTGCCAGTTCCTCGTTCAGGATGCGGACCTGATCCTGCAGCCGATTGACTTCGGCCTCCGCGGTCTTGATTTCTTCAGGGCGGCTTCCCGCCAACATTAATTGAAGATCGCTTTCGGCCTGCGCCACTTCTTTGTTTTTCAGCGCGGTTTCGCGATCGGCGGTTTCGGTCACCATCTTGATCGAGCCTTCGATCTCGCCGACCTGCCGTTGACGCACGGTCACCGCGGTCTCCGCCTTTTCAAGGTCGGCGCGGGCGATTAGGCCGCTGGTGGAGAGTTCGCGGTCGCGGGACAGGGTCTGCTGATCCTGCTGCAGTTCGGATTGGGCGCGCGCCAGCGACTGCGCCAGCTGATTGCGCTGTTCCTGATTGCGTCCTGCGTTGGCGAGTTCGACCTTCTTGGTCTCGACTGCCTTGCGGGCGCGATCGATATCTTCGGGCCGTGATCCAGCGCGCAGCAATGCGAGTTCGTGGGTTTTGCCGTCGAGTTCGCCGATCAGTTCCGAAACGGTCTGTTGTTTGTCGAAGTCGCGCAGTCGAGCGAGGACGTCGCCTTTCGCGACGTGACTGCCTTCATGGACCAGAACTTCGATCACGACGCCCGGGGTTTCCGGCCGCACCGTCACTTCATTGCGCGCGACGACTTTAAATTCGGCCGGGATCTTCAACTCCCAATGTCCGACAAACATCACCACGATAGCGACGAGCAGGATTCCGCCGTTGCGATACTTGCGATACGCCGCCTTCGAGATCAAGGCGCGTACGCCGGACGACAGTTCCAATACGGTGCCTCGCAATGTGTAGGTTGAAAACATCAAAAACCCGACCAGACCGGCAAATGCGAACGTTGAAGTCGCCCAAGTATACAGGGCGCTGTAAACGTAGATCAGCAAAGTTGACGAGAAGCCGATCGTGGCAATGCCATAGATCATCCGGGCTCGACGTTCACGCGCGGGCAGAGCTTTTTGCGCCTTGCCCTTGATGCGATCCCAGAAGTAATCGACCGATTTCATCCGCAGGTTCGGAATCTCCAGGTAGTCGCTCAGCATGTAATAGCCGTCGAGCTTGATCAGCGGATTGAAATTGATCAGCGTTTGCACGCCGGCGAAGACGATCACGACAAGGGCGAGCTGGTTGATCAAAGTGTCGGTATCGGCGATGCGCCAGATGATGGTGCAGGCGCCCCACACAACCAGTTGGAAATAGCCGCCGGCGAAAGTCACCCACATGCGTTGCTTTTTCGAGGGGAACATCCACGAGTCGCTGACGTCGCAGTAGAAGGCCGGCGAAAAGTAAATCAGCATGAAGCCGACTTCGTGGACTTTGCCGCCGAAATGACAACAGGTCAGGCCGTGCGCGAATTCATGCATGGTGACGACAGTCATCGTCACCAGCCAGATCAGCAGCAGACCGTGCAGGTTGAAGAGGTCGCCCACATCGACAGTGAGCTCTTTCCAGTGCAGGTAATTGATGATGACGCCGGTGGCAATGATCGAGGCAGCCAGGAACTGGAACCAGCGCGTGAATGCCCAGCGCGTCCGAGGGATCAGCCAGGCGAAGACTTTTTCGGGATTGAGCGAGGCCAGCTTCCAATAGAGGAAGTTGCGGCCTTCGAGTTTCTGGCCTTTGAGATTGGCAAGTTTGTCGCGCACCAGGTCGGTGTCGAGCAGGAGCTTGTCTTCGAGCGATTTGAGAAAGCCTTGAATGGTGGTTTCGCTGATCGTTCCACCCAGGTTTTCGGAGGCGCGGGCAGCGATGCTGGCGACGTCGCTTTCTTCTTTCAGGAGGTTGAGGATGGCGCCCTGGTTTTCGGTGAAGCGGAAGTACCGCTTGGTGAGGGGATCCTTGACGACGACGTAGTTTTTATCGAGATGCTGCTGAGAGGAGAATTCGAGCTCGCTGCGGAGCGGCCGGGTTGGGATGGTGGTCTCCATGTTGACCCTGCGAGTCTATCACTCGCAGGGTCTCGATCCTTTTTACGCCGATTTCTCGACGTTCTCGGCCTGGAACCCTTTTGGACCCTGCGTGATCGTGAATTCCACGCTGTCGCCTTCCTTTAAAGTCTTGTATCCATCGCTGGCAATTGCCGAGTAATGGACGAAAACGTCGCCCCCCGATGCCCTCTCAATGAAACCGAACCCCTTTTTATTATTGAACCACTTTACTTTGCCAGTCTCTTTGCTCATACCTCAGACTCCTTTTGCGTTAAAGCTGTTCCAGTCCATTACCAGGACCGCGGGGCATTATATCCAAATGTGTTGGGGAGTCAACTTCTGTAAGCGCTTATAAAATCAGCATGCAATCGCCATAGCTGAAGAAGCGATAGCGTTCGGCGATCGCGTGTTCGTAGGCGTGCATGATGATTTCGCGGGAGGCGAAGGCGGAGACCAGCAGGAGCAGGGTCGATTTGGGCAGGTGGAAGTTGGTCAACAGGCCGTCGACGAAGCCGAATTCGTAGCCCGGAATGATGTAGATGTCGGCGTGGCCGGAGCCGGCGGCGATGTGTCCATGCTTGCCGACGACATACTCCAAAGTGCGCGTCGACGTCGTCCCGACCGCGATAATCCGGCGTTTGGCGGCTTTCGCCTCGTTCAGCTTGTGGGCGGCCGATTCCGAAATGTGGTACGCCTCGGGCTTCAGGACGTGCTTCCGAGGATCATCCTCGCGAATCGGCAGGAAGGTCCCGACGCCGACATGCAGGGTGATGGAAACGGTGTCGATTCCGCGGCGCTCCAGGGCGTTGAGGATGTCCGAAGTGAAGTGGAGTCCGGCGGTCGGCGCGGCCACCGCGCCCGGATGAGTGGCGAACACCGTTTGATACTCGACGGCGTCGGAGGACTGGTCCGGACGATTTATATAAGGTGGCAGGGGGATGTGACCGGAGTGCTCGAAAAGGGTCAAAACCGGCTCGTCGCTTTCCACTGAAAGCAGGCGTAAACCGTGTGCTTGCTCTTCTCCGAAGGTTCCCACCGCCTTGCCGTCGTCGAAGCTGACGCGGTCGCCATTGCGGATCCGCTTGCCCGGCTTGCACATCACTTCCCAGACGGTTTCCGACAGCGGATTTGCGAACAGCACCTCGATGCTCCGGCTGGTGCCGGATGCGCGCTCGAGAACTCCGAGCATTCGCGCCTTCATGACACGCGTATCATTGATAACAAGGATGTCGTCCTGTTTGAGCAGTTCGGGGAGGTCGCTGAACATCGCGTCGACCGGGTGTCCGGTGTGACGCCCAAGCGTCATCATGCGCGAGGCGTCCCGCGGACGGACGGGCTCGCTGGCGATCAGGTCCGGGGGCAGCGCGTAGTCGAAGTCTGAAATGTGCATGGAGGATTGGTTTGTTAGAAAACGGAGAGGTCCTGATCCGCAAACGCGGCGCCGACCGGGTTCATCGCGGTCATCTTTGGGTTTACCGCAGCGATATCAAGGATGGTCGCGGCGCTCAGCCGGGCGGGATCGTGCGCGTCACGGACGAGCGCGGCGCCCTGGTCGGTAAAGCGTTCTACAGTTCGATGTCTCAAATCGCCCTTCGTTTCCTTACCCGCGGCAATGCCACGATCGATGAAGCTTTCTTTCATAAAAGGTTCGATGCGGCGGACGCTCTGCGCACCCGCCTCGGCGTTGATCCGAACGTCAGCCGCCGCATATTCTCCGAAGGCGATCTGCTGCCTGGCCTGATCGTCGACCGCTACGGCGACTACCTCGTCGTCCAAAGCCTGATCCAATCCACCGACCGGCTGCGACCCTTGGTTAATGAGATCCTCACAGCACGCTATCAACCGAAATCGATCTTCCATAGAAATGATATCAGGGTCCGCGAGCTTGAAGGGCTTCCCTTATCGCAGGAGGTCATCGGCGATCCATTGCCCGATCCGCTCATCCTTAATATAGATGGCAAGCAGGTCGGCGTGTCTTTGAGCGGCGGCCAGAAGACCGGGTCGTATCTCGATCAACGCGAGAATCACCGGGCGGCGGCCCGCTACGGTCACGGGCGGGCGCTGGACGCCTTCACGTACGCCGGTGGATTTGCACTTTATCTGGCGGACGTCTGCGAACACGTCGAGGCGGTCGATATGTCCGAACCGGCGCTGGAGATGGCGCGCGCCAATGCCGAGCGCAACGGGCTGAAGAATATCGAGTGCATCGACGCCAATGCCTTCGACTTTCTGCGCCAGCGATTTAAGGAAGGGGCGCGCTACGACACTATCGTTCTCGATCCGCCCGCGTTTGCCAAGAATAAGGAGAGCGTCGAGGGCGCCATCCGTGGTTACAAGGAAATCAATAATCGGGCCATGCGCATGCTGCGTTCCGGCGGCGTTCTGGTGACGTGCTCGTGTTCGCATCACGTGTCCGAGGGGGAGTTTGTCGAGATGCTGGCGGATGCGGCCAATGACGCCGGTTGCTGGCTAAGAGTTCTGGAACGCCGGATGCAGGCTTCCGACCATCCCGTTCTTTTGTCCGTTCCCGAGACCCTTTACCTGAAATGTTTCGTGCTTCAAATACTGTATTGACAGGGTCGCACTCAGATCATATCTATCTTGAGAGGAGTTAAAGGCAATGGCTATAAGCAGATGGGACCCATTTCGAGATCTGAACGTCCTCCAGGGGCGCATGAACCGATTATTTAACGATGCCGGACGCGGCTGGCAGGGCGATGAAGCAGTCGCTACAACGACTTGGAGTCCGGCCGTCGATATTTTCGAAACCGAAGGCGAGATCGTGGTGAAGGCGGAGTTGCCCGGCGTCGATCGCAAGGACATTTCTCTTAACTTGGAGAATAACGTCCTGACCGTGAAGGGCGAGCGCCGGTTTGAGAAGGAGACCAAGGAGGAGAACTACCATCGTATCGAGCGCGCCTATGGCGGATTCAGCCGGTCGTTTTCGATTCCCGCGACCGTGGACGAGGAAAAGATCCGCGCCGACTACCAGGATGGGGTTCTGAAGATTGCCCTGCCGAAGAAAGAGCAGGCGAAGTCCAAGCAGATCAAGATTGGCGGGTAAGCATTTGTGGACGGACCCCTGCCCGGAGCCCGGAGCCCCTCCTGCCGAAGGAGGGGTGGCTGCGCCGCAGGCGCAGACGGGGTGGTTGTTTAACTTCCGATTAATCGGTTGCTTAAACAACCACCCCGTCCGCTCGGCCTGCGGCCTTCACGGCCACCCCTCCTTCGGAAGGAGGGGTTCCGGGCTCTGGGAGTCCCAATCAATCAATCAGCAATCGACACTAAGAAGAGGTGAAGGTTCATGATCCGATTCGACAAGTTAACCCTCAAGAGCCAGGAAGCCCTGCAGGCGGCCCAGTCTCAGGCGCAGGAGAAGGGCAATCCGCAGGTGATGCCGGAGCATCTCCTGGTTGCTCTGGTTCAGCAGAAGGACGGCGTTGTTCTGCCCATCCTTCAAAAGCTCGGGGTGAACCTTCCTCAAATGGCGCAAGATCTCGCCACCCTGGTCGCGAAGTTTCCTGAGGTGCAAGGCAATGCAGAACTGCAGTTGAGTCCATCGCTGCAGAAGATCCTGGAGAGCGCCTTCAAAGAAGCCGACCAATTCAAGGATGAATACGTCAGCGCCGAGCACCTGCTGATCGCGCTATCGACCAGCAAGGGCGAGAAGGTTTCGCACCTTCTGCAATCGCACGGCGTCACCAAGGACGCCATCCTGAAGGTGCTGGTATCGATTCGCGGAAGTCAGAAAGTTACCGATCCAAATCCGGAAGAGAAGTACCAGGCCCTGCAGCGCTACTCCCGAGACCTCACGGAACTGGCGCGCAAAGGCAAACTGGATCCAGTCATCGGCCGCGATGAAGAAATCCGTCGCGTGGTCCAGATCCTCTCTCGTCGAACCAAGAACAATCCAGTTTTGATCGGCGAACCCGGAGTCGGAAAGACCGCGATCGTCGAAGGGCTCGCAGGCCGCATCATCGCGGGCGACGTCCCCGAATCGCTGAAACGCAAACGCCTGGTCTCCCTGGACCTGGGCGCGATGGTGGCAGGCACGAAGTATCGCGGCGAATTCGAAGATCGACTAAAGGCCGTCCTGAAAGAGATCGAAGAGTCGGGCGGCGACATCATTCTATTCATCGACGAACTGCACACCTTGATCGGCGCCGGCAGCGCCGAAGGTTCGATGGACGCGTCGAACATGCTCAAGCCCGCATTGGCGCGAGGCGATCTGCGCTGCATCGGCGCGACGACGCTGAACGAATACCAGAAGTACATCGAGAAGGACAAGGCGCTGGAGCGTCGCTTCCAGAAGATCTTCGTCGGCGAACCGACGGTCGACGACACCATCGCGATCCTGCGTGGTCTCAAGGAGCGTTACGAGATCCACCACGGGGTAAAGATTAAGGACTCGGCCATCATTGCCGCGGCGATGCTCTCGCATCGCTACATTACGGACCGCTTTCTTCCCGACAAGGCGATCGACCTGATCGACGAAGCCGCCGCGAGCCTGCGCATGGAGATCGATTCCATGCCGGTCGAGATCGAAACCATCGAGCGGCAGATCATCCATCTTGAAATCGAACGTCAGGCATTGAGCAAGGAAGACGATCACGCCTCGCGCGATCGTTTGGCGGAAGTCGAGAAAGAGTTGGGCGGCCTGCGCGAACATTCGAACCAGCTGAAACTGCGCTGGCAGCGGGAAAAGGAAACCATCCAGGGCATCCGAACCATCAAGGAAGAAATCGACCAGACGCATATCGAGGAACAGAAGGCCGAGCGCGAAGGCAACTACGCGCGCGTTGCCGAGATCCGTTACGGCAAGCTGCAGGAGTTGGACAACCGGTTGAAGCAGGCCAACACCAAGCTGGAGGAGACCGAGCAAGGCGAGCGCATGTTGAAGGAGCAGGTCGACGAAGAGGACATCGCCAAGATCGTCGCCAAGTGGACCGGCATTCCGGTCTCCAAGATGCTCGAAGGCGAGGTTCAAAAGCTAGTACGAATGGAAAGCTTGTTGGCCAAACGAGTGGTCGGGCAGGACGAAGCGCTAAAGGCCGTTGCCAATTCAATCCGTCGATCGCGGGCCGGCCTGCAGGATACGAATCGTCCGCTGGGCGTCTTCATGTTCCTCGGTCCGACCGGCGTCGGTAAAACCGAAACGGCACGAGCCCTGGCCGAGTTCCTGTTCGACGACGAAAAGGCCATGGTCCGCGTCGACATGTCGGAGTACATGGAGAAGCATTCCGTTTCACGCTTGATCGGCGCGCCTCCGGGTTACGTCGGCTACGATGAAGGCGGATATCTCACCGAGGCGGTGCGTCGACGTCCGTATTCCGTTCTGCTGCTCGACGAAGTCGAGAAGGCGCATCCCGACGTCTGGAACGTCATGCTGCAGGTCTTTGACGCCGGCCGGCTGACCGACGGCAAAGGCCGGACCGTCGATTTCAAGAACACGGTGGTGATCATGACGTCGAACGTCGGGCAGGGTCTGGATCAGGCCCATATCCGCGACACCTTGCGCGAGCACTTCAAGCCGGAGTTCCTGAACCGGATCGACGACATTATCGTCTTCCACAGTCTGGACAAGGAGCAGCTCGCAAAGATTATCGACATCCAGTTGGAAGTTCTGCGCAAGCATCTCGCCGACCGCAAGATCACGCTGGAGCTGACGCCGGCCGGCCGGGACGCGTTGTTCCAGGAAGGTTACGATCCGACTTATGGCGCCCGGCCGCTGAAGCGGGCGATCCAGAAGTTGCTGGCGGATCCGCTGGCGATGAAGATCCTGGACGGCGAAGTCCAGCCCGGCGACCAGGTGATTGCCGACGTCGACGTACAGGGTGGCCTGACCTTCAGGGCCGTGCCACCCTCTTGATCGTTCTAACCAAGTCCGCTATGATTTAGCACTCATCATATTCGAGTGCCAAGACATCTTAGGAGGATACCGACCCATGCCCAAAGACCTGCTTTACCGTGATGACGCCCGAGCGGCGATTCTAGCCGGCGTCAACGCTCTTGCGAATACCGTGAAGGTGACGCTCGGACCGAAAGGCCGCAATGTCGTTTTGAATAAGAAGTTTGGTTCTCCCGTGGTGACGAAAGACGGCGTGACGGTCGCCAAGGAAATCGATCTGCCCGATCACTTTGAAAACATGGGCGCCCAGATGGTCAAGGAAGTGGCCAGCAAGACCAACGACCAGGCCGGCGACGGCACCACCACCGCGACGATCCTGGCTCAAGCCATCTTCCGTGAAGGCATCAAGAACGTCTCAGCCGGCGCCAATCCGATGGACCTGAAACGCGGCATCGATCGCGCGGTTGAAGTGGTGGTCGAAGAGCTGGCGAAACTTTCGAAGCCGGTGAAGAGCCACAAGGAACAGGAACAGGTTGCGACGGTTTCCGCCAACAACGATCGCGTGATCGGCGCCCTGATCGCGGAAGCGATGGAGAAGGTCGGCAAGGACGGCGTCGTTACGGTTGAAGAGGCCCGCTCGATGAAGACCGAACTGGAATTCGTCGAAGGCATGCAGTTCGATCGCGGCTATCTCTCACCGTACTTCGTCACCAATCCGGAACGCATGGAAGCGATCCTCGAGAACCCGGCCATCCTGATTCACGAAAAGAAGATTTCGGTATTGCGCGAATTGATCCCGGTGCTGGAACAGGTTTCCAAAGAGGGACGTCCGCTGCTGATCATTTCCGAGGACGTCGACGGCGAGGCCCTCGCGACCCTCGTGGTCAACAAGATCCGCGGCACACTGAAAGTCGCCGCCATCAAGGCTCCGGCATTCGGCGATCGGCGCAAGTCGATCCTGTCGGACATCGCCGCGCTGGTTGGCGCCAACGCGATCACGGAAGATCTCGGCCTGAAGCTCGAGAACGTAAAGATGGAAGACCTCGGCAAGGCCAAGAAGGTCATCATCGACAAGGACAATACGACCATCATCCAGGGTGGCGGTAAGAAGGCGACGATCGAAGGCCGGATCAAGCAGATCCGCCAGGAAATCGAAGCGACGACGTCCGACTACGATCGCGAGAAGTTGCAGGAACGTCTGGCCAAGATGGCTGGCGGCGTTGCCATCGTTCGCGTCGGCGCTTCGACCGAACTGGAAATGAAAGAGTTGAAGATGCGTGTCGAAGATGCGCTGCACGCGACGAAGGCTGCGGCCGAAGAAGGGATTGTCCCGGGCGGCGGCGTCGCCCTGTTCCGCACGCAGAAAGCGGTCGATAAGCTGATCAAGACGCTGGAAGGCGACGTCAAGACGGGCGCGATGATCATTCGCCGCAGCCTTGAGGAGCCGATCCGCATGATCGCGGTCAACGCCGGCTTCGATGCCGCGGTGATTGTCGAGAAGGTTCGCAGCGAGAACACCCCGACGGTCGGCTTCAACGCCGACATCGAGAAGGTCGAAGACTTGGTTGCGGCCGGCGTCATCGATCCGACGAAGGTGGTGCGCGTCGCGCTGCAGAATGCGTCGTCGATCGCGGGTCTGCTGCTGACAACCGAAGCGCTAATTTCTGACTTGCCCGAGAAGAAGGCCCCGCCGGCCATGCCTGGCGGCGGCGGTGGTGGTGGATACGAAGACTACGACTAACGAAGTTTAGTTCTGGACCATAGCATTGGCGGCGGTTGAATAGACCGCCGCCTTTTTTAATGTACCTTGCACATGCTAAGATTGGGCTGAATTCAGACCAGATTTGAGGTGACGTGGTTATGAAGGTGCTTCCCCTCTCCGAAGTGAAATCCCAATTGAGCAAACTTGTCGATGTCGTTGAACGTCGCGACGAGTCGATTACGATTACGCGCAACGGGAAAGCTGTCGCGATGATCGTCAGCAAGGACGAGTACGAAGGATGGCACGAGACTACTCAAATCTTGCGAGATACGAAGTTTCTCGACGAAATCCGGGATGGAATTCAAAAGCTGGCCCGAACCAAAAAGCGCTATACAGTAGACGAACTCTTCAACGACTAGCCTCCAATGGCCGCTCGTACCCTCAAAGTCCCCACATCCGTTCGAGACTTTATCCGCAATCTGCACCCTCAATTGAAACGGAAAGTGCGGGCGGCGCTCACGGACATTCTGAAGGATCCAAATTGCGGGAAGCCGCTTGAACGAGAATTGAAAGGTTACTGGAGTCTCCGAATAGGTCGTCATCGGATCATTTACCGCCCTGATGACTTAGGTGCGGAGGTCGTAGCAATTGGACCGCGAAAAACAATCTATGAGGAAATGTCACGCAATACGGCTTCTGTGCGGGAATGAAGAATGAAGCCTCGAAGTTCAGTTCTGGACCATAGCATTGGCGGCGGTTGAATAGACCGCCGCCTTTTTTGATATGCTGGCATATATATGAGGAAGCAAGCCGCACCGATCTCGGCCGAACGACGGGTGAAAGTATTTCGAAACGGACTGGCCATCGAGCCGGCCCCGTCGCGATCTTTGCTCGATGTGCTGGCACGATTGAAACCCCTGAAAGAGACCTTCCCCGACATCAGCGACAAGCCGCCAAAGCCCCATTCGCCCGGGTCCCCGGACTTCGGATTGAAAACTGGATGAGCCAGGCCGCGCAACCAGGCAAGACCAGGATCTATCCTCACTAAACTCCCTAATTTCGCTATAACTCCTGTCTCCTTGGAGTCCCGTTCTGGGGCTAATACCGTTTAATCCTATGATTATAAGGATTTTACATTCGGTCGCAGATTTCGCAGTTCGCGCCGGGGTTTCGCAGTTCGCGTCAGGATTTCGCAGTTCGCGTCAGGATTTCGCAGTTAGCGTCGGGATTTCGCAGTTCGCGCCGGGGTTTCGCAGTTCGCGTCAGGATTTCGCAGTTCGCGCCGGGGTTTCGCAGTTCGCGCCGGGGTTTCGCAGTTCGCGTCAGGATTTCGCAGTTCGCATCGGGATTTCGCAGTTCGCGTTAGGATTTCGCAGCTCGCATCGGGATTTCGCAGTTCGCGTCCGGATTTCGCAGTTCGCATTCGGATTTCGCAGTTCGCATCGGGATTTCGCAGTTCGCGTCGGGATTTCGCAGTTAGCGCCGGGATTTCGCAGTTCGCGTCGGGATTTCGCAATTCGCGCCGGGGTTTCGCAGTTCGCGCCGGCGTTTCGCAGTTAGCGCCGGGATTTCGCAGTTCGCGCCAGGATTTCGCAGTTAGCGCCGGCGTTTCGCAGTTCGCGTCAGGATTTCGCAGTTCGCGCTGGATTTCGCAGTTCGCGCCCGGGTTTCGCAGTTCGCATCCGGGTTTCGCAGCTCGCCTCGGGATTTCGCAGTTAGCGTCCGGACTTCGCAGTTGGCATCGGGATTTCGCACCCGACGACGGACAGGAGTTGGGGCTAAGACTCAAGGAACTCAAGAATCTTTCTCGGAGTCTCTCCAGTTTTGATTTCCGAGTGAAAAGTCGATACGGCTTCGTCGGCAGCCGCCAGAAACTTGAGCGTATTTTGCCGCTTTACCCAAATATCAATTCGATCGCCCTGAAGAAAGAGTTCGTAAAGACGAATCATCCGATGACGTTCCGAGACAGTATTTCCGAAAGCCAAGGGGTTTATGACGGCCGCATCGATGAAGGGGGATCTTTTAACCGGCAGCGGATAAGACTCTACGACATTGGGGCCATGAAGCACGTGCAGAAACAGCTGCCGGATGGCCCTCCAGTGTTCCGGTGTCCACGTTTTCGATTGTCTTCTCAGTTCGGCCACTTCCCTAAGTCCCTTTTGTTCGAGGAATGTGAAGATTCTTTCCAGAGCCCTATCGGAAATATGCTTAAGCATGTTGGCAGAATCCTTTAGAAATTCTGCATGCCGACTTGCCGCTGAGGGTAGCAGCCAGATGAAGGCTCCTTCCGGCTCGTTCATATACTCAGCGGCTTCGTCCACAGCAGGACCAACAAGAAAGTTGCTTTGGCACAGATGTTGGCCAAATGAAATGCAACCGCGGAGTAGCAACGGAACAGCATCATCGTCGATGAACAGCTTGGACAACAAAGCCGCTGATTCGCAGGCGATCGAAACAAGCAGGTTTTTCTGGCGCTCACTAGGAGTCTTTCCTGGAATAGGCTCGTACTGCACGCTAAGGGCTACCGTGTCCGATAACAGACGCAAATGAAAACGCACCTTACCGTAACTCAACTCTGTGGCGGAGTATTTAGGGATGATTCGTTTAGCGGCGATGGTTTCGAGGGACACCAACTTGTCTATTAACTGCTGAGGCTCGCATCGACGCCATATCCCCCGGAACCCTAAACAGTCTACGAGGACAAGTACACCGTCGCTCATCATTGGCTTCTGTTCCTTTGGAAAGCGAAATGGAGAGGTTTCGTTTGCGGCAAGATCACCGCAGCCGATTCGTATTCTATTCGAAATATGTCTGGATTTTCGCCGCGTTGTCATGGCACACCGGGGCACGCGAGCTTTGAGTACCAGCGAAACAGTCTGGGATGTCTTGTCAGAGAGAATCGTATGACTGATCGAAGTCGGTCCCACGGATGTATCTGTGAAAACTTTCTGGACTGGAATCCTCCGGAAGATCGTGGGTGGATTGCTTAATCAGCGTTATTGATTCGGGAAAAGTGGCATGGGCGAACTATGTTGGTATGCTATTCCACGATTCGTCCAACGTTGAAATACCCGGAGAAGATTCGGTCAAGACCATGTCATCGTCTTTTGCAATGCCCCACAACGGCCGGACCTACATTGAGGAGGTTGCGGCTCGGTGTCGAGACTTGATCCAATGTGGAATTTGGGCAGGAGTTCATGTGACGCGGTTGCTAACTTGGCTAAACAATTTTAGCACCGACGAAGAGAAGTATTTTGGGGCTTGCATCCTGGACAATCTGATTTATCGATCTGAGCAGCAGACTGTCGCATTGATTCGACAACTACTTGAGCGAAATCTTTCGGATCTGACCCGTAGGCATCCGACTCCAATCGGGCCGATACAAGACTGGCTCGAACTGCTTAGAACAGATCCCAGCCCTCGCCATGACTTGCGGCTGCGTTTGGTTGTCGTCGTACATCGCGATGATCCGCCGACGAAAAGCGCGTATGTCATAGCACGATTAATGAAGCGGTACCTGCATGTGAACGCCAATTGGATTATTACACCGTGGAGCGTCGCGGATTCAATCAACCAGGGCATCCGTGTATTTGTTTATATCGACGATTTTCTCGGTACCGGTGATCAGTTTTCGACTGTTGCGACACTTGAGAGACTCGATTCGACCTTTGGACATTCCTACAGCGTCTACGCTCCACTTTCAGCCCATGTTGCCGGAGTATCCAATCTAACCGTCGCATGGCCACAGCTCAAAGTAGCTCCTGTGGATTTCCTGGACAGGACGCATTCCGTTTTCGATGATGCATCTCTTACATTTGATGACGGCAAGAACACTCCAGCAGCCGCGAAGGCGTTCTATTTGGACCTTCTTGTCTCTCGCGGAATCACACTTTCGGGTTGTGAGCGCCGTGGTTATGGGGGGTTGGAGTTAGCATACGCATTCTCACATGCAGTGCCGGACAACTGCTTACCACTTCTCTGGTATGGCGATTCAAGCAAATGGCAGCCACTATTCGATCGGTAAACTATGGGCACTGAGATATTGACAGCTTTTTCAAAGAATAGAGCCGAGGAACTCGGAAGCGATGTTTGGCAACATTTCGTTATCCCTCGCTTTTACCATGAGCTTGATTTGACAACTGCTAGGAAACCACGAATCATCGTCGGTGGTCGTGGGTGTGGTAAAACTATGCTGCTGCGTTATTTATCACACCAATCGATATTTTCGCCTCTGCGCCCGGCCATACCCAGCGATGCACTCTTGCATATCGGTCTTTACTGGCGTGCAGACACCCAGTTTTCAAATGCTATGAACCGTCGCAAGATCGATCCCGACGTGTGGGAAGGCGCCTTCAATCATATGACCGCGCTGATCTTGGGACTCGAGGTTTTGAAGAGTCTGGTCAGCATCTCATGCAGCACCAGCACGGCGCTCATGCCAAAGGATCTCACCGAGTTGCAATTTCCTCGATTGCGTGCATTTGATCAGTCTCTTCCCAGTGCTTTCGAGGAGTTGATGGCTCGCCTACAAGAAATGCTTTGGACCCTTGAAGCTTGGGTGAGTGATGTCAGAAAGCATGAACAGCCTGCATTCCTTCCGGGAAGAAAGTTTATCTTGGCCCTGATAGGTGAAGTAGCGGCCGCATGTCCGCGGCTATCAGATGCCGTGTTCTTTGTCTATATGGACGAGTATGAAAATTTGTCGCCTTACCAACAAGAACTCGTCAACACATGGCTAAAACATAGTGAAACGCCTTTGATCTTTAACCTGGCTATCAAGCGCAATGGCCTAGAGACAAAGCGTACGGTAGGACCCGAATCGCTATCAGATATTCACGACTATCGGACATTTGATTTAGAAGCGGACTTCTTGGAAGAGGACTTTCCAACGATGGCCGCGGAGATTCTTTTTCTTCAGGCGCACTTGGTCGGCGTTAAGGGACCCATTGATCCAAATCAGTTGAGGGATCCCTCGCGTCTTCCGGAACGCCGTAACGCTAACTACGTAAAGAACCTACTCAGTGCCGCACGAAACTTCTTACCCGAGCTTTCACATGATGATTTAGCCCGCGGCGTGTTTCAAGACCCGGCCCTTAGGAAGAAACTTCATGATCGAATCGTCCGTGCGCTTGGTAGCCGTGGTTCTGCGTTAAGTCCAGATTTATTCATGCGAGAGCGGATACCCCAAGCTTCAATCGTGGCACCGGCGTTGCTGTCCCGTTCCACGATCTCGGAGAAAGAGATTCTCACAGAGATTGATAAGTGTGAACGCGACGAGGACAACAATTTCACGGGCACCAGGAACTGGGTGCACAATAATTTTATCGGGTGTTTGCTCAATCTCTATGAGCCTCATTCTAGAGCCTGTCCGTTCTATGCGGGGTTTGAAACGTTTTGCCAGCTTTCACGAGGCAACCTTAGGCATTTTCTAGAACTGTGTCACAAGTCTGTGACTCAGGCAGCCTCGGTAAACATAGGCTTTGGGAGTCCCGTTCCGCCTACGGTGCAGGCAGAGGCGGCTCGTCAAGCCAGTACGGCTTTCTTGAGAGAAGTGCGAACATTTGGGTCTCGTGGCACTCAGTTGCATGCCTTTGTTCTCTGGCTTGGTTCACTGTTCGCACTCGCCCATCAACGGCCAAGTCAGAGTGAGTCTGAGCAATCGCATTTTTCGATTGGCTCAGGCACCGCATCTCTGAACGATGATGACTACGTGTTCCTGAGCGAGGCGGTTAAATGGTCAGTGCTGTTTGAAAGCAAGGCCACAAAACAGAAGAGCGATTACGAGCCGGAGAACATCGACTACGTCCTCAACCCGATCTATGCTCCATTTTTCAATATCAGTTTCAGGAAGAAGAGAAAACTCGAGCTAAAGACGGACGAGGTAATTTGTCTCATTCGTGGTTCGTATAGCGACGTTAGGGATCTACTGCGGCGCTTCTCTAAAGGTTGGGATGTAGAACCGCAACAAATCTCACCTTCGCTTTTCTCCCATCTCCAAGACCAAAACGAGAAATGAACGTACTGATGCAAAAGGCTCGCGCCTTTTCGGAGTTGGAATTCTCCAAGTGGGGGACTGCTATTGTCGGACCTGCTGTTGATGCTCGAGGACGAGAGGCGGTAGCTTTCGCTAAAGCAAATTCAGATAAATTAATTGAAATGCATTATGACGAAGCGACCTTTGAGATGGAAATCAATGGAGAAAGGATTAACTCGGAAGATACCGCCGACAGCCTGAGCGCTGTAGCAGCCAGTCGCGTAATCTTGGAATCAACTACTTTGGGATTTGTCGAAACATTTATGTGTTGTCGTTCATTGCTGAATGCTGGACTGCGGTCGATGTCGATTTTGTATGTCGAGCCACGCACGTACAGCGCGCCGAGGCGCTCTCAAGTTCTGCACAAGAGAGACTTCGATCTATCTGAGGCTGTTCCTGGGTACCGCCCGATTCCCGGGGCCACTTTTCACCTATCAGCTCTGAAGCCTCAGCATGCCGTCTTTTTCTTGGGTTATGAAGATCACCGTTTCGAGGTAGCTCTTGAAGAACTTCAGCAAACTGTACGACCCCAGGATTGTTCGGTTGTGCTTGGAGTTCCCGCTTTTCAGCCTGGTTGGGAAATGAACTCGTTCGCGAACAACGTTCATGTGATAAGGAGTAACGATCTGAGTGGAGGAATTCACTTTTGTGGTGCTGAGAATCCTGCAGCAGCCGCTGAGATACTGTTAGAGATTCGCAAGAGTCTTCGTTCGGACGCGCGAATGTTTTTGGTTCCTATTGGTACGAAGCCGATGGGAATAGCGGCTGCTATCTTTGCGGCCGAGCATGAAGATGTTGGACTCTTGTATGACCATCCGAGGCGCCGAACGGATCGCAGTTCACAGTCATCCTCATGGCACCTTTACGAAGCACGTTTTGAAGCCTCCAAATGACACGCTTTGATACTCCTGTGGAAGTGGCCGCAGTCCTAGCGCGGCATGCACGACGACGAATAACAAGGCTGCTCGATCCCGCTGTGGGAACCGGAATCCTTGTGCGTGCTCTGGCAAGCCGACTCAAGGCGGGCGAGGGAAGCGCGCTATGCATTGACAAGGACGCGGGTGTGCTGGGTCATTGTCGGCGGGACTTGGATACGATGCCTTCCATAAGGGCTAGATACTTGAATGCCAACTTCTTGAATTGGAATGCCGGGCAGGAGCGCTTCGATTGCATCATAATGAACCCGCCCTTTGATGGAACGGGATCGGGTCGGGTGAAGGTCCGGTTAAGCGATCCGAATCGCAAGGGCGTTTTCAAGATTCCAGTGGAGGCGGGCTTTGTGCTGAAGGCGGTCAAACTCCTTCAGTCCGGCGGCCAGTTGCTGGCTATTCTTCCGTCTTCGGTAATCGTAGGGGAAGCTCTGACATGGTTGCGTCAGCAACTAATGCAAGAAGGTCGAATAAGGTACGTGCACGAATTGCCGCACTACACGTTCAGGAATGTGGAATCCCGCGTGTATCTAATGATATTTGAGAAGGGTAAGCAATGCCCGTTCCTCAGACTTTCAAATCATGACCTAGTGCGTCCACACACGATTCAACTTAGGTCATCAGCGCTAGACTCGAATATGAGGTTGGATTTTGCCTTCTGTTCATCTACCGCTCACTTAATTGCAGCATCTTCAAGAAAGCCGCTGTTACGTTGGACACCTCTCGGCGAGTGTGTCTCTATCACCCGTGGTCGGGGAGATTCTCCCCATGATCTGAAGAGTTCCGTTCATACAACAGACTTTGGTAGTGACTGTTGGCAGTTTTCTAAAGGTCCATCTGAAATTGCGCGAGACGCGTCACCTCGCGGTATCAGATATCACGACCTGCTCATGAAACGAGTAGGTCGCGGCGTCGCTCGGACACTGATGATTAACAATACTCATAACAACAAGAGATGCTCAGATTGTGTAATCGTCCTGCGCCCGATCCAGTCTCTTGATCCAGTCAAATTGCTGCTCGCCATTCGGGTTCTTCTCGAGAGCATAATTGGGCCGTCTTTGGTCGAACGCGGGACTGGGGCCCGGTATATTACGGAACTTGCCCTCCGATCACTTCGAATACCTACTGAGCTCTGGCGTGTTGACCCTAGTCTATTTCGGCGATATCGTCGGCTCGTAGAGGGGGACGGGAACCTCTCGACCATCCGGGAAATCGAATCAAAATTTCGTGCGAAAGGCGGCCTTCTTTTCGCGAGATATGGACACACCGAGTGACCCAAGTAAAGATTCCATTTAAGCGCTTGAATCCAGACGCGATCATTCCTTCTTATGTTCATGGATCATCGGAAGATGCTGGACTCGATCTGAGCTACTGCGGCACCGGTGTTTTAAAGATCCCGGCTGGTGCTCGTGCATTGTGCGCGACCGGCATAGCTATACAGTTGCCACCGGGTTTCGAGGGTCAGGTAAGACCGCGAAGCGGGCTAGCAGTCAGGCAGGGTCTAACGGTGTTGAACGCCCCGGGCACGATAGACCCTAGCTATCGAGGCGAGATCAAAGTTCTTCTAGTGAACCTTAGTAGCGAGGAACAGGAAATACGGCCCAGGGACCGAATTGCGCAACTTGTAATCTCGGTCTATGCATCGGTCCAACTGGAAGAAGTTCAGAGTCTTGATGCGAGCAATCGCAATGAGGAGGGATTCGGAAGTACTGGCTCGTCTGTCCTGACTGATTGACACACCCCGCAAACGTTATCTCTATCGATGGCACAAGAGGCTTTCGAACGGAGATGCCGCTTCGACTGACTTAGGGGCTATTTGATCCAAGTGTCCGGATCAGTTTATCGAAGTACCTGTTGCAGCCCGGCTGCCTTTGCCGCTGGCTACCGGCGCTCATAAAACCCGATAACGACCGCTCGACCGACACCCTCGTTTGATCATACGATCCGCCGAACTGGCAAGCGCGCACATTTGTGGCGTAAGAAAAATGACAAGACAGCAAAGCTAGGATTCCACTCGGGGACTTCAGTCGAACACCAAAGTTTCAGTAAATATGTGTTTTACATACTATTGGATATGTTTTTCAGGTGTATACTTCTCCGCGTGAAGGAGGCCAATCGATGTTGTTCGATGATGGAACGCTCCGAAGGTTGATTGTCTCGCAACTCCCGACGTCTGCTGATTTGGAACAAGCCGAAGTTAATGGCCGGGAGTTCTACATATATCAGATTGCGATAGAAGAAGTTGGCCAGCTTCTTCCACACCAGGAATGCATCACCGACATCAAGGAAGCGGTAATACAAGTTCCTTGCAAGGGTTTCCGTCCGAACCAACAACCACCAACTTCTGCCCATTCTGCCGAGCCTCGATCGCAATTTGCGCGAAGCCTAGCCCAAGTTTTATCAGGCCTGTTAAAGTCGTGTTCGCGGCTTTTGACAGGCGCACAATCTCGCGATGGGTCTGGTCCGAGGCCAGGAAACTGATACGCTTCACGGTCGCCTCGGCGACCGCTTGGGGATTTTCGATGGATTCTTGTGTGTGTGTCATATGTTCAGCCATTGGGGTGGATTATGCTGCAAGCGAATAACAATTTTCAACCCTGAATAGAAATTCAGCACCAACTCGAGAAACGAAATTCAATACATGCCTGAGAAACGAAATTCACAGCAAGATATGGATAGAAATTCATTCCAAGGCGAGAAAGTGGTAGCGTATTCGGACAATATGTTCGACTCCACCGACGACGTAATGTTGTGTGCTGCATACCTTGCTGGACAGGAGCAACGCCCGCAAACCGAGATCGCCCAGCAATTGAAAATCAGCCAAGCGGCTGTTTCGCGGCTACTACACCGTGCCCGCCAAGAGCAGGTGCTTGTCGAAAAGGTCAATTTTGCTAGCGATAAGGTCGATCCTGACACCCTCGTGCGCATCCGGCGAAAATTGCAAAGCAGCCTTGCTGGTGATCTCCAGGCGCTTTCCGCGCGTGCTGGTACAACTGCTCCCGTGGTAAGGGTGTTCCCTAGTGGCAGCAAGAGCGACAAGGACCTTGAGCGAAGACTGGCTACCTATAGCGAACGTGCCGCCCCGTATCTCAAGGCCCAAATCGCGGAAGCGAATTCGTGTGGTGTTACCTGGGGCAATACTCTCATACATGTCGTAGATGCCTTGCAGAACATCGCGGGCGCAGCACCATGGAGGACCGACGGAAAGCTAATATCCTTTCTGCCGCTAAGCGGTGAGCCATTTGGGAAAATGCCCGCAGGGCAATCCTCGAGCACTATGGTGGAGCGGTTGGGGCATTTTGCGAATGGGAAGTCGCATAAGTCGCTTTCGATTGGAAATGTGCCGGCTTTCATTCCGGGCGAAGACGAAGGGTTCTCAAGGGCAGACTTACGTGGTGTCCGTAAGCTGATCCAGAAAGTTGAAGCCTACGGGACGATCTTTGGCGCCTCGGAGACTCAACCGGGTGTGGTGGATAGCGTGGAAATGATCCTGACTTCCGTTGGACCAGCCAACAAGCCTTGGGGATTCGGCGACAGCGATCGCCTACTAGGAGGCGTTAGTGCCGGTCAGCTTGAGCGACTGTTGGCGGGTGACGTTGGCGGTGTTGGTATTCCGCGAGTCGGATTGAAATCGTCAGACGACCAAACCATCCGGGATATCAATGATCGTTGGACCGGTGTAAAGCGGCAGCACCTAGAAAAGTGCGTGCGTCTCGCAGCGAAACCTAGCTCAGCTGGTAAGCGCTCGCCCGGTGTCGTGGTCGTGGCTGTTGGTGCCTACAAAGCGAAGATAGTACTCACTGCAATTAAACTAGGCCTAATCAATGAGTTAGTAATTGATGATGATCTAGAGGAGGCATTAACTAATGAGGTCCGAGTTGAACTTTCGAAGCAATAGGCTCTTAGCCAATTTCACGTTTGTCTTCGCTTTTGATCGTTTGAGCTTGTAGTGCCCTCTGGGCCGTTCTGAAACCTTGAAGATGCTGACGATTCATCGTCTTTACGCCGAAGGGATACGTCACTTCGCGATGGTGCATACCCAATCATTTCATCGACGGTGAAAGGCACTTGAGGAAGGTATAGTGGGCTGAGGCTTTCGCCTCGATGCAGTGTTCTTGTCGCGACTAAAAGGAATTGCCTTCTGGCTCGTAAAAGGGAGACAACGCCTCGAGGTCAGTCCAGTCGGTAGAAGCGGCGAGATCTATATTCGTAGTTTTACGTTGCAACGTTTTGCGGTCGCCCTGAGGGGTTGGTCGCGCGAGGACAGAGGGAGTTTGCGGCGTATCGCCGCTTCCAGATAGGCGGCATCGTAACCAGAAAGTCCGTATTTTTCCGCCAGCTCTGAAGTCTTGTGAAAAGCCGCCTGACCGGTTTCCTCATCGACGCTAAGGGAGAGGCCCGAAAGTCTTGTTAATGCTTCTTTGCGCTCTGCCACCGTCAAGAGTTTGCGTCGCTGAGCGGCCAGCAAACGGTTGGCGATTTCCAGGTACCAAAGTGAAGGAACGACTACCACCGCGCCGCTTCAACTTCCTCGAGCAACCGATCCGTTTCGGAAGAAGCCTGGCTCGGGTAGATCCACGAGAATCCTACCGAAGCATCCGCGACGAACGCTTCGCTCAACGCCGGCCTTCCCGGATCAAAGACTTGATCTGGGCGTCGGTCAGTTTCCTGGCTCCGCCGATCCGGACTGCAATGCGCTTTCTCAATTCGCGCAAGCCGGCCGCCGCAGCGCTGATTTCCTGCAGATTGCTCCGTCCTTCCGGGACAATGCGCGCCACCGGTTTCTCGTGTCGGGTAATGACGATCTCTTCGCCGCCCGCCACGCGTTCCAGGAGTTGTCCGAATCGGGTCTTCGCCTCAAATGCAGTTACGCTCGCCATCATGCCTCTTTTCAAATTAACAACGTCAGGATTGGCTTGGATCGGTTGGCTTCTCGGAATCGGCCAACTTGAGTAAGCGGACATCTTCCAAATCAACCTTGCGGCCTGCCGCCCGCTTCGATGAGATGAGATCCTCGCGGCTCGCAACGTAGAAAATCTGCCCCTGATACTGCATTGTTACGCGCCGATCCCAGGCATTCTGAAACAGCAAACCGGGAGTCGAAGTTTGGACATCAATGCGAACGAAGTCCTTAAAGATCGTGATCTCGTTGGCAAGGATTTCATCCACCGACGTCAACTGGGCAGTACCGAACCCCGCTGCAGTGAACGCGTCGAGCAACCGGCTGACGTTCTCCGCAGTGGGTTCGATCAGGATATCCAAGCCAAAGGTTGCACGGGGCACACCATGGAGTACGGAAGCGATGCCGCCAATAACGACATATCTAACGTCGTTCTTTTGAAACGATGCAAATACGTCGCGAAGTCGGTTCAGCATCTTTCTGGTTCGGCAGCTGTGGATTGCTGCTCAGGGCAAGGTCGGTGAAAAAACACAGCATGTCCATGCGATCTGAAACGGGCAGCGACTGAAACCACAGGGCTTTGGCTTCCGGGGTTTCCTCGCCTCGATCATGGGACACCTGGGGAATCATGT
>Ga0206992_1064_pt2 | contig 22465 bp, 17 predicted proteins | sample Alteio_BWMinCont_6_FD_153267 | JGI IMG/M metagenome (GOLD analysis project Ga0206992, IMG submission 153267) | Enriched cells from forest soil in Barre Woods Harvard Forest LTER site, Petersham, Massachusetts, United States -... | ecosystem: Environmental > Terrestrial > Soil > Temperate forest >... | reverse complement strand
AGGGATGAAAAGCGAACATGGAGGAGCACGCCGGAGAAATTATCGGAAACGCTAGCTTACGCCGGAGAAAAAGTTTTTAAGTTCTCAATGAATAATTGCCGAGAATGGATACGGATACTTATACCGGAGAAATTGGCGGATACGCTAAAAACACGCCGGAGAAAAAATGAATATACTAAAGAAAACAAAATCTTACCGGAGAAATCCGCGCGCCATTTTTATACACAAAAACTTTCCTAAAAAGTGTATTTTTGCACAAATTTAAAATCCATTGTAATTTAGGCTCATTGAAAACTCCGTTGTTCGAAATGTTCCATCGTAGAATATTTACGCGGCCCTCCGTCGATATCTGCCGTTATCAGTAGGCATAACTGCCTCCAACGTTGTTAACCATTATAAGTATTCGCAGCGGCCCTCCGTCGATATCTGCCGTCATCAATAATCATCGCGCCTCCATCGTTGTTAGCCATTATAAGTATTCGCAGCGGCCCTCCGTTGATATCTGCCGTTATCAGTAGGCATAACTGCCTCCAACGTTGTTAACCATTATAAGTATTCGCAGCGGCCCTCCATCGTTGTTAGCCATTATAAGTATTCACAGCGGCCCTCCATCGTTGCTAGCCATTATAAGTATTCACAGCGGCTCTCCGTCGATATCTGCCGTTATCAGTAGGCATCACTGCCTCCATTGTTGTTAGCCATTATAAGTATTCACAGCGGCCCTCCATCGTTGTTACCCATTATAAATATCCGCAGTGACTCTCTTTCGATATCTACCATCATTAATAGCCATCATATTTCTATCGTTGTTTACCATTATAAGTATTCGCAGCGGTCTTCTTTCTATATTTGCCGTTATCAATAGATATCACCGAATTCATTGTAATCGTTTATTAAGTGCCTATATTGTAGATTCTCAATGTTACTTTCCACTTCAAGCCAAATTTTTTGCACGAATTTTTGACTAAATATATTAAAAACCATTTTTGAAAATTTTTATTGGAAAGAATTTTTTTTTGGAATTTTTTGGAACCTTTTGTTGAGAATTTAATACGCGGAATTTTCAAAAAAATTTTTGGTTGAGAATTTCGAAAATTTAATATATAAATCTTTCTATCGAGGATCTGCAATAGGAATTATTAGTAGAATATATAATAAGCATTTTTAAATCTCCGTCAATTAACGGTCAATTATGGAGACATCTTTATTTAGGGATGAAAAGCGAGCATGGATGCGCACGCCGGAGAAATTATCGGAAACGCTAGCTTACACCGGAGAAAAAGTTTTTAAGTTCTCAATGAATAATTGCCGAGAATGGATACGGATACTTATACCGGAGAAATTGGCGGATACGCTAAAACACGCCGGAGAAAAAATGGATATACTAAAGAAAACAAAATCTTACCGGAGAAATCCGCGCGCCATTTTTATACACAAAAACTTTCCTGAAAAGTGTATTTTTGCACAAATTTAAAATCCATTGTAATTTAGGCTTATTGAAAATTCCCTTGTTCGCAGTGTTCCATCGTAGGATATTTGAGATGATTTATTATAATCGTTTGTCGAGATCTTTTATTGAAACAAACTATTGTAGATCCTCAATATAGTCTCCCACTTTTAGTCAAATTTTTGAGGACTCTTCATTTAAGATTTAATACGTAGAATTTTCAAAAAAATTTTTGGTTGAGAATTTCGAAAACATCTTTATTTAGGGATGAAAAGCGAGCATGGAGCGCATGCTTGAGAAAAAGTTTTTAAGTTCTCGATGGATACGGAAGTTGATCGAATTACGGATACGCTAAAAAATATATTTTTGGTACAAATATTTGCGATAATGTTAATATTTTGCCTAAAAAAAATTGAAATAATTATTTTATGATAATATATCATGAAATAATATAGAATATACTAATGAAAAAATTATTGGTCATCACATCGAAACCAAATGAAGAAATCATTGAAAAGGAAAATAATTTAAAAACTACAAATAAACCATATACGAGACAAAAAAAGATACTTGACAAACTCCAATCAACTTTTCCAGACCAAACATTTATGGTTCGCGATGATTCGATAAGTGATATGCGAAAATATTTAAATGAATGTTGTATCGTTGATGAACAATATTTAGAATTTTTAGAAAATGCATATACCAATTTTGTCAACAATGGAGAAAATCCCGAATATATTTCTCCATATGATGGGGGTCTTATAAATTACCATTTTTCCAAGAAAAATATTATGGTTCCATCAGATTTGCCGTACTATCTCCAATGTGGTATTTATGGTGATGATTTGTGTACATCAATTTTTAGTTATACGTATGAATCTTCTCTTAAGAGTACTATAAATTGCATAGCTGCATCAGAAATATTATCGAACAATTCGTTAAATGAGATTTTCAAAAAATATATTGGCAACGATATTATTTATTGTTTGAATGTTTTTCCGGGACACCATGCAACACATTGTTCTTACAGTGGCTACTGTTTTTTGAATAACGCTGCAATTTGTGCACAACTATTGTCACAAACCCATGACCTGGTAGCAATTCTTGATTTAGATTTCCACCATGGAGATGGTACACAAAAAATATTTTATAAAAATAATTGTATATTAACGATTTCAATACATGGCGATCCTAACAACAACTATCCATTCTATTCCGGATACGAAAATGAGCATGGAAAATATGAAGCAGTTGGATATAATATTAACTATGCTCTAAAAAATGGATGTGGAAAAGACGAATATATTAAAACTCTTACAGATGCTCTGTCTATTATAAATAGATATAAAATAGATGTTTTGGTCATAGCATTTGGTGCAGACACATGTATGAACGACCCCGAAGGAAACTTCGGACTTGGTATTGATGACTATTTGTTAGTGGGACAGCTAATTAAAAGCCAAATTAATGTTCCAATGGTAGTTACCCAAGAAGGAGGATATTGTATGGATGTTGTTGATATGGTCGTGACAAATTTCCTTAATGGTCTATTATAAATTACCTAAAAATTGAATTTAATATTAGCTCTTATATTGGTGGCGGTTCTATCCGATATTAAATAATTTAATATCAGATAGAATTAAAGATAAATGAGTGGCAGAAATATCGATGAAATTTTGCAAGAATCCAGTTACAATCTTAAAAAAGCAGAATATCTTGTAGCCGAATCCGAAAATATTGCGATCCAAACTTTAATTGATCTGTATGAACAAAAAGAAATATTAGATAATACTGACAAAAAATTAACAGAGATCGACAAAAACCAAAATGTATCCAACGAACAGCTCAACAAAATGTCTGGTTTTTGGAAATATTTGTTATTTTTAGTTTCAAAAATTCCTTTGGTGGGTCCTACTTTAGTTAACAGCAGATTGCCGATGCCATTTGTCCAAAATAATTTATTTGTGGATGACAAAAACCAAAAACCTGTCGAAATTTTAATAGAAAATCCAATTGTTGACTGTCCAATATTAGAATTAAGTGATGCATGCACACCCGAACAAAAAGAAATATATAATAAAAATGAAAAATCGTTGCAACAACTATGTGGATCGATCGAAAAATTGTCTAATACGGCAAAAGAAATGGGTGACGAATTAGATAGCCAAAATAAATTTTTGGACAATGTATGTAACCATGTAGACCATACGCATACAAATATGAAATTTTTGACTTTAAAAACCAAAAACTTATTTTAACTTTCTTTTTAAGATGTATGTATAAATGGCATCACAAAATAGCATCATAAAAAATTATAATTGGAATACTGCAACAACATCCGGCATTATCCAAAAATTAATAAATATTAACGACGATAAATACCAATATTTGAAAAACGAATTAATGGGTAAAATTTTCCCAGTAATGCGTTCTGAAGATAAAATTTTACTACTAGACGGTCTTACTTTAGTTATTAATTTAATATACATTAAATTTGGATTCATTGGTAATGAAAGTTTATTTTGGGACCAACTTATCCAAAATAATTTATTAGATTTAAAAGCATTGCTGCTTATGATGCTACCTTTTATTGATGACAACGAAAAAGATGATAACAAACATAAACTTAAAAAATTGGAAAACCTGTATCTGGAGGTAGATAAAAATGGGTCATTTGTCTATACAAATGCACAGTACAACAGGTGTATTCGACAAAAAATTAAAGATAGAATTATAAAATTTGACAGACCTTATATCAAAGATTATTTTGTGCACCACCTCGAATTGCTGCTTATGAGTATTGAGTCAGTTTCTAATAAATTGTATGTAAATTGGATTGATGTGCTGCCAGTGAAAATGAAAAATTTTGTTGATAGCAAATTATATAAGGATACCATTAAAAAATTTGTTGGTAAAATAGTTACGAATGACGACGGGGTCCAGACAGCTGTGCGAGACGAAAAAATAAATAATGTTGGTCTCATAAATAATTATATAGACCCAAATCCAGGGATTAGTTACCAAGATTTTTATAATGTAATGTCCAACCATTTGTACCACCAAATTAAAAATTATAAATGGTTGATTTATGATATTATTGTACAAAATAAACCAATCCCGTATGTAGTATATTTGGAAACGAAATTAAATTTAAAGAATATTTGGGACGGAATTATGTGGTCACAGTTTGACAAAGGTGAAGCAGACATATTTAGATATAAATGGATTAATTTTTTGAACAGTATCGACCCAAATGATAATGTTATACTATGCCATATTTATATTTTTTTTACCGACCACTATAGGGGAGCCAGACGACTTGTTTTGCAGAAAAAATTTATCCCATATACGAAAGAGAGGGACGAGGAAAGCGACGAGAACCAGCCGATAACGGCTGAAATGATAAATAATGCTAAAAATGCATTTTCTAATGTACCCGTGGAAGAAATTTATTTTTTCCTGTACGACCAACTAAGCATGTTTAAAAGGTCATGGTACTATTATACGATCAAAATTAAAAAAACTTTACATTTGGCCGAAGATAAAAATCTATTTATTACTCCCAAAAATATTTACAACTACTGCAAATCTATGGTCCACTATTCGCCAATTTTTCCTGAATTTGTTCAGCTGCCACAATATTGGCATTCATTGAAACCGAAATTTATAGAAATGGTAATGGTTAGGATGCTTGATGTTGAACATCCTGTTTACAACGATTGGAAAAAATATAATTGGTTTAATATTAACAGGTACATCAAAAAAATATATCCAAACGCCAAAGAAAATTTGTACGAAATAAATTTTTATATACATTCTATGATAAGAACAAAACTAGTTGGTATAGTATTCGAATCATTAATTTACCATGGACTATTATCAGAGTTCCGCCCCAACGGAGATGTAACAAATAGCTTGTTGATGGGAACATCGGCCAAAGAAAAATTAAAACAACAATATTTTACAGGTTTAAACAGACAGGATTATGAAAATAATTCTTACTATTTTTTAACTGGCAACACATATGGAGAATTGGATACTATTAAATCTAAAGATTATCCTAACTATGAAATGAAATATTTTGATTTTTTAATAAACGACCAAACATGGACTTTTGCTTATGCAATGAATTGGGCCAGCCAAATTAATTTTTACCACCACTATCTGAATACCCGGATAATGTATATTACAGGAGCGACAGGTGTTGGAAAATCAACACATGTTCCTAAATTGCTGATGTACAGCCAAACAATGTTGGATTTTAATTTATTTGGAAAAATAATTTGTACACAGCCACGAATTCAGCCAACAGTTGACAACGCAGAAACAATATCTAAACAATTGGGAGTACCCATAAGAGCATACAACAAATTATTTGATAAAAATATATTTACGGATAACTACTATGTCCAATACAAACACCAATACGAAGAACATGTTGACGAAAAATCTAATTCATTTTTAAGAATTGTTACGGACGGAACATTATTTGATGAAATTAAGAGATATCCTTTTTTGACAGAATCTAATGCTGATCCATATGCTGTAGACTACAATAACGCTCCGATTAAATGGGTCCAAACATTTAAAGCCAAAAATATTTATGATATAATTATCGTTGACGAGGCACATGAACACAACTCAAATATGGATATGATTTTAACTTTAGCCAGGGATTCGGTATACATCAATAACAGCGTAAAACTTGTAATCGTGAGTGCAACTATGAAAGATGATGAACCAATCTACCGAAGATATTACCGAACGATAAATGATAACCGACTTTATCCATTAAGTGCATTTATAGAGGGCCAAAAATTAGACAGAGCAAATATGGACAGACGGATGCATATCAGTCCTCCCGGAGCAACTACACAATTTCCTATTAAAGATGTTTATTTACCAAAACCAGAATCAGATTTAATAAATGACAGCAATTTTGTAGAATATGGTATTAAAAAAACTATCGAAATAGCAAATTCAACAACCAGTGGTGATATATTACTGTTCTTAACAGGCAAAGAAGATATTAAAAAAGCTGTTAAAAAAATTAATGCAGCAATTCCGTCTAATATGATCACATTCGGATACTATAGTGAACTGAGTGGAGAAAAAAAAGAATTTATACGGACCATACACCAAACGCTAAAAACATATACAAGATTTAGAGAAGATATCGATCTTGAAGAAAAAGATGTTACAAGAAATCTTCCCGAAGGAACATATACGAGGGCGATTATAATTGCAACGAATGTTGCAGAAGCATCGATTACGCTCCAAAATTTGAGGTATGTCATAGATACAGGTTATGCCAAAGTCAACGTCTACGACCCAATAATGGGGGTATCCAAACTTATTACACTACCGATTTCACAATCCAGCTCGACGCAGCGGAGAGGCCGCGTAGGAAGGGTCGCACCCGGCGAAGTATACTATTTGTATGCTAAAGAAAAAATTGAAAATAATCAAACAGCATACAAAATTGCGGATTCCGATATTAAAGATATAGTTGTGAAACTTCTTAAATCTGATCCAGCTGATTCATTTATTATTGACAAAATGAATGATATTAATAATATATCGGTTCTTAAATCTATTCCGAATTTGGAAAAGAAAGAATCCGGAATATTTGATATTTTTAAAAATCCTAGATGCTATTTGGATATAATAAAAAAACAGTACATGTATATGCCACATACTTCTGACATTTCCCAATATTACTCGTACTATGGAAAAACAGATGGAATGAATTATGACGAAGTTACGTTGAAGGCAAATTTGTCGGACTATATGCAACGTAACCATGATGACTACCATTACCAGCAGGAACTCGAATTTTGGTCGAGAGGTTTCACCGGGTACAGCACAAAAATTCTCAGGGACAATGATTTAACTTTTTACATCATCCATCCGGACGAAAATGTTATTAACAGAAATTTGTTTACTGGCCAAATTATAAGTTTGAAAAATTCTCCATCAGTAAGTAGCTCATACTACTACTATTTGATGGTGGCTAACCATATTACCAGTATAGATAAATTCGATTACAAAAATTTTAATTTCCTTAAATATAATTTGGCTATAGATGATGCAAGGATACAACTATTAGTTATTGATGTTCCAACTAAAGAGGTTGATCCGACAATATATTATAGCAATATTACGAACGAAAATATTAAAATGAACATCAAATATTATTACGATTTAATATTCTATATTTTTGCCAACCAGGAAATAACAACTATTCGGTCACAAATTTTATCAAATTTAGATTCCATTCAATCAATCACATCTTTAACAATTTTGGATAATACTAGCAATTTACTTTGGTATGCATATTCCATCCCGTATGGAAGACAAGAAGATGTTCTGGCTTTAATAATATTGATGGATACAATTTCGGATATTACAGACCTTGCACAAGATACACAATCAAAAAATAGTGTACAAAAATTTTTTATGCTGCACCGGTCGACAAAAGGAGATATTTATTCCTTATGGAGAATATGGGAACATATTAAAGAAATTTTACAAAAAAATAATTTATTTAGTTTAACAAATATCGATATAAATTTTATTTCTAAATTTAAAAATTATAAAGAACAATTTCTGTTTTACAGAAAAAATCCAAAAAATATTAAACCATCATATTTGCCGTATGAAGAATTTAAAACGTTCGATATAATGTATAAATCGGGAAAACTTAATACGCAAGACGAATTTTATAATTATTTAAGTGTCCTAACAATTGATTTTAAAGATATCATCAAAAAAAGTAAGATAAGTGATTATATAAATATTGTTTCTAAAGATAATATGCTTAATCGGACAAAAATAGAAGAATTTGTTATCGAATATTTCAATTCATTATTTCAGGTTAACAAAAAAATTTGGATGTATGAATATAAAATTGCTAACAATATTGATAATCTAACAAAAACAGATGATGTTATGAAATGGGCCAACGAAAAATTATCTCTGCCAGGAATTAGCTATCCGTACAAAAAAATAGATATATGGGATTATATACTGGAAACTTACTTAAGAGCATTTTCGATAAATTTAATGAAATGTGAAAAGAATTACTATTTGAGAATAAATAAAGCCGTCAGGATGGATCCAAAATATTGGTCACAAAAAATTAAATTGGAAAGAACTTTTTTAAATAATAAAACAGAATATATTGTTTACCACAATTATGAAGCAAGGGAAGATAAAATTACGGCTACATATTTGACACCAGTTAAATTGGAATGGATTTTAGAACTGAATCCAATTTACTATTACTATCTATTTTTTGACAAAAATAATATATTATACCTTTTCCAAGAAGATGAAGATGTTAATCATATAATTGATATAATTAATTCGAAAAAACATTTATTTGATTTAAAATCATTGGTTGCATATCTTGACCGAATCGACAATCCGATTATTTCAAAAATGGTAAGAAATAAAGTAATAAAAAATATTGAATAATTAAATATTATAGTACGATTATATGTAAATAATTACAGGTACAGACATTGAAATAGTTAACATCCATAAATATAATGGGTGCCCTCGGTTCGAAAGAAAATTTAGCACAAGTAGTAGCTATATATGGATATAATTCGAATGATATTCCATGGCAAATTTGTGACAACAGATCTGTATACCACACAACCGGGCTGATCATAAAACATGATGACAAAAAATATATAGTAACAACGCGGAACAAACTGGTTGGATGTAAAAATATTGTAATGTACCACACATATTTTAATGGAATTGATCCAGTGATGAGGAATGATCTGCATATACTATTCCAGTCAATTGAATTTAATATTATTATTTTGGGAACTGTTGACAAAAATGAATTTGATATTGGGGAAAGTGAGGTAGTGCGTGGCGACTACGATCCAAAATTTAGTTGTCCGTCGTACAGCATACTGGACAATATTTTTACCATACCCACCAAAAGATCCCAATACCATATCATAAGGATGGGAGCAGATCTGGAATCAAATATATTTGATTATAAAGTGGATATTCGTGATGTTAAATTTAAAAAATTGTTTATTGATGATAAAACATTTTTACCAAGAAATTATATGTATAAATTTATTATGGACATGGACAGCAGGACAGATAAAAAAAATTTATTTGGAATTTGTGGATCAATTATATTTAACAAAAAACATAAACTTCTTGGTATGGTCTCAAAAAAAAAATCTGACAAAATATATGTAATTCCAACAAAAAATTTGGCAAAAGTTGCATTCGATTTTGTTACATATATTGTAAAACATGATGAATATAATGGGCTGCTAACATTACCATTTATAGATGAAATAACTAGTACAGGCATAATAAAATCTGATCACGAATTTGCTAGCCCTAAAACGTTTGTTTCGGAAAATTATATCCGTAATAGCGAATATAATTTGTCGAAAATTGAACAACAATTATTTTCTGTCCAACTTGGTGCATCTAACTCCAACCAAAAAATTCTTAAGGGAGATAAATTAATTTCGGTTAATGGAAAAAATCTGATATTTGATGGCGATGAAATTCTTATTTATGATGATGATTATAAAATAAATATACCGATTGATATTTATGTAAAATTGAATGCTACCAATAATATTAGTATATCAAGATCAAATAAAATATTACAGTTATGCATTACATGTACACCAATAAATAATTTTCCATTAACAAACCAACCATATTTTTTTCCAAACTGTAGTATTCCATTTATTAATTTGGAAGGTATCATAATAGTCCAACTAACGCATGAACTGCTAGATATTACAATGTCGAACAAAATAGTTCTTGACAACAATATTATAAATGATTTGAAAGAAGATAATTATGGTAAAACGATGCCCAAAAAAATATTTATAGTTATTGACTGTTTGAACAAAATGTTATCTGATAAATATAATTTGCCGAGAATTGTAGTAAATAAAAACCAAACTACACAATGTCCAATTGTTGTGAGCATTAATGGCCAGCAACTAATATATTTGGACGATAATTTATTTTATAAAAGCGGACATAAACCGCTGATAACAATTAAATTATTGTTGGATTCGGGAAAAACGAAATTAGAAAAAGAGTTAGAAATAGTTCTCAATAATGAACACAATATCTGATAAACTGTGAATTTAATTTTATTGCTAATGTATATAGACATAGATAAAAATGTTGCCAGAAGTATGGGGTAAATCTGCATGGAGTTTTTTTCATTTCGTTACACTAGGATATCCAGAAAATCCAACAGAAGATGATAAAAAAAAATATTTTGAATATGTACAAATGCTGCAATATGTACTGCCTTGCAGCAAATGTAGAAAAAATTTAACAAACCATCTTAAAAAATATCCACTAACAAAGAAGGCATTATCAAACCGCACAAGTTTTGTTAAATGGGGGATAGATTTGCATAATATAGTTAATTATCATATTAATAAACCTATGCTGACATATGCAGAAGCCATGGAACAAATTAGTAAATTATCAGAACAAAATAAAAAATCATCAATTAAACCAATTTATTATGTTTTACTAGTTGTAGCAATTATAATTATATGTTTTATAATTTATTATGTTCTGAAAAACCGTGGTAATTTAACAGTAATTTAACAAAAAAAAATTGATTATTTAATTAATTTTATTAAAAATATTAAAATTAATTGAATAATATAAATGCCAAAACAAAAATATGCAGTACGGAATGTTACATATATCATGGACAGGTTATCGAAAGTAGTTGATATAAATTTTAAAAAACCCATTTCATTATGCGGATCCGTTGTTAAAATAGTTGACAACAATATTTTTGCAGTAGAGGATAAAGGCACTGTGTTAGAATGCCGTGTACAAAATCAGACCTGCGACGTTAACATTGGCGATGAAGTCCAACTGGAGGGCTATTTAAAAGTTGGTCCTGGCGGAGCCGTTCCAACAAATAAATTATACTTCGATGTAATCGAGTGCCACAAAACTGATGAAGAAACCAATAATAAAAAAGAATTATTGGTATACAAAAAATTAAATTCTGCGTTGGTGAACGAAAAATGTAAAAAAATTATTGATAAACTAGTTTCGCGTAAAAGTCCGATTATGGTGTCCAATATTGGACTAATTGCTATGCCGGATGACAACATATCCGTTGAAAATTTCAAAACAACTTTTCAAGAAAAATGTATCGGAAATTTGTTTATTTATTATTTGAAAAAGGAAGATATTAAATTTTCACTGAAAACTGGTATTGAATATTTTAAAAAATATCATGACATCAATCTTATATGTTTACTAACATCCAACCTTACGATTAGAAATACATATGACATGTCGTGCCAAGAAAATGTGATATATTTGCTTAACAGAAAAAATTATCCGTATATTGTATCGGTTATAAATGGCACACAAAACAATTTGGTACCTCTGACTGCCATACTATCAAACAAAACAGTTAACGGAATAAATGGCTGCACAGATTTTATCCAAAAAATTCAGTTATCATTTAAAACAAACATACACGAAAATATTTACAAAGGTAATAAACTATTAGAACAAATAACAGAAAAATATAGAAGAAAATTATTTAGCTACCAAATATTCCATAACGAATTTTTTGACCAAAAATTTTTAACAAAAATAAATCACCACAAATCTCCATTCGAAAAACTTAAAGAATTGGTAATAAATAGGTTGGCAAAAGAAAAATTAATTTTGTGCAACATAAATGTTATGGTAATGAAGAAAATTATTGACGATGATAGGATGAAACAGATTTATCCATTGCTAATAGATTCGGAGAAAAGAGTAGCAACCGAAAAAAATCGTACACAAAATGCTGAAAAAAAAATTGAAAATAAAATTGATAATAATAGTACAAATACTAGTATATTAACAGTACAAACAAATAATGACAAATGTGATGGAGACTTCTGAAAAAAGGTTGAATAAAATTATGTCCCAGATCCAAATGATTTATCTTGATTCACAAAATTCTCCAAAAGACAAAAATATGGAAAAAAAAATAGAAAATTATAATAAATCTAGTTTACTAATTGGAGAAGCATCAAATTTAATTGATTCCTTACAAAAAGAAATTTCGACTATGGATACAACAAACGCATCCAGACCCGAAATTGAAAGAGCAAACCAGCTAGTTGATATGCTTACAAATTCTAATCCCAGGTTCGACGAAATTTTACATATTGTCCAACAACTAAGGTCGATCAGCGAAGGAATACCAAATTCGGCAAAAATAATTGATAATATTAATAACGAAATTATCCATATTGAAGAAGAAATAGAAATAAAAAATTGAATTTAATATTGAATTTAATATTGCAATTTAAATTGTAATATTAAATAATATTAAATATTAAATGGAAATGGAAATGGAAACAGACAACGAACCAAAATATTTGGAGTCAATGGAAAAAACATTTTGGTTTAAAAATATGGCAGAAATTTTATTTGACAAAAATGATGTAGAAAAAATATGCGAAAAGAGAAAATTATATCCAAAAAATTGGGACGAAATGCTTTTTTTTATTCGACAGATGGACATACTTAATGCATTCGGAAAAAAAAATCTTAAAAAATTGGTGATGAATGCATCTCCCACACGGTTGGATGCATTATATTTGGTTTTAAGGATGATAAACGGGGAAACAATAAAATTTTGTGAAAAGTGCATATCTGAATTTATGATAGACGAATATGATGCTTTTTTTAATTGTATGATTGATTCCTTGTCCGACTATAATAACAAAAATACAATAAATGCATTTTTGGAGGAGTACTGCGTAGATATGGCAAAAATGGTAATTTATTTTTTAACAAAATATAATATGCATCCGGATGACCCAATTGATAATATGGATGACGAAAAAAAAAATGTTTTATTCGAAAGAGCCATCAATAAATTTACAAATAAACTGATAAATCACTGTTATGAACTCATTACGAGCGATTATTATGACAAAATTATTGAGGAATTTCGAATATGCTTTGACGAAGAAGTTTTTGAAGAGAAAAGGGACATGTTTAGATTAATTGTAAAAAAAATTTTAGACTACAAATATGATGTTAAATCTATTTTTGGTACAATTGAACTAGTGGTTTCAAAATTGCTGGATGTGGATGTTTCGGATGATGAATTAGTTACACTGATCAATTCAAAATTTAATATAGATGACCAACTAAGATATTCAACGGATGCAATGGATTACTACATTTCACTTTTAATAAAAAATCCTAAATATATTAAAAAAAAACCAATACTCGGAATAGAGCAGTATGATAATTTTTTGTTTGACAGGGAGCACAAAGAAGAATCGAGCAAACATGCTTTTTGGCTTTACTATGACAACGATATCAATTGTGATGATCTAGATATTGGTCTAAATTTTGACGAAAAATTTGATAAATACGAACAAAGTTGGAGAAAAAAAAATAAAAATAAAATATTAAACAATGCAGAAAAAATTGGTATGAAACTGTATCCAACCAATGGATTTGGAAATATTTTGGTAACATTTATTTTCCATAATCTCATAAAAAATGTTCCAGAAATGATAAAATTAATTATTTCGGTGATGGAGACATCGAGAAATGAGCCCGGAATTTTTAATAAATATGATGAAACAACATTAGAAACTTCTTATAATCTTATTACGATGACGAATGATATCAAAAAATCGTATGATGATTTTATATCTGAACTCCGCGAAAAAAATGATTTACCATTTGACTATCCAGCAGAATTTATTTTAAGACTCATAAGCAGAATATTGAATGTAGATATACGATTTTATGATATGGATATGTCATCTATATTTATATATAATTCATTGTACGAACTATACAAAGACCCGATAATAATTTACCACGCCGATTTTTTGGAATACTATATATTGCATCCGAAAGATAAAGATTTTATGCCAGTCTGTGGTGAACCAAAATTAGTTTACGAACGGGATATGCCACATAGTTCTTTGCCAGACGTAAGAGAACTGAATTCAATGGTTTCTTCCATACAAAAAATGCAGTCCTATTTATTAACAAACCATGAAATTTCACAAAATGGTCCAAAATATATTCCAAAATCAGAAATTTTATTTAACTGGGTGTATACAAGGTCATTTACAAAAGTTAAAAAAATCAGGAATAATATGGTTGAAATATAAAATATAAATATTTAATACATAATATTAATAACTATGGTGAACAACGAAATAATAATACAAAATATGGACCAAACGGTTTGGTTCAAAACATTAGATAATTATCCTAAAAATATAGAGAGCATTAAATTATTGGTATCCATCGTTGATAAAATTGGTATAATGGATAGGTATGATATTTTGTTGGTTGCATCTATGGATAGCGACAGGTTGGATATATTATATGTTGTGCTGAGAATAATGTACAAAATATTCGATCTTTATCTTAACTGCGTTGTGAAAAAAATTTTTATTGATAATTTGAAAGAAATATTTAAATATTCACATATCACCTACCATGACCTATTTTTTGACCAGTTAATGCAAGACATCGACCATTTTGTATGTTATGTTGTAAAAATGTATTATCCAGAAATTAAAAGAGATGTAATAGTTGCAGAATTTGTTGAATATTTAAAATTAACTTTTAAAAAATCATTTTACCAGATCAGCATAAAAAAATTGTCTTACAATATTGGTGATAATTTTTTTGAAAAAAATCAAAAATCATTTATTAGCATAATAGAAGATTTTTTAAAATATACCTCGGTTACATTATCCGATACATATTCCACAATGAAAATATTTTTGGACAAAATATTTAATATGGATTGTCCGATGAACGAAATAGTTGGAATAAAATCTGTGCTTGATAAATATTTTGATGTTGAAAAAATATTAAAAGAGGGAATGATGGAATTTGATATATATTCTGAACAAAAATTTAGTGATGAAAATTATTAATTGGTTAATCAGTTAATATTTCTATAAGCAATTTTTTTGTTTCCTCAATTGTTAGTCTGTTATTTATGTAATCATTTATATTTCTTTGTATTGAAAGTAAATAGTTGTCGCGAAGATCTGTAATTTTTTTAGAATAATTGCGTATTATTGTCCTAAAAGAATAATTATTTATTTTAATTTCATTTATTAAATTCTTTACAAGGTGGTAGGGTTTTTTGTATGTATAATTTAGCCTGTAATCAAAATACCAGATGGTCCACAGTGCACAAAATCCGTTAGGGTCACCAATATTTTTGTTAACACTAATTTCAGAATTTTCGAATGTTTGGAACCCTATTTTGGGCAAATAATTTTTTGGCTGGTAATATTTGATTTTAATATCTTTTTTGTATATGTTGGACAAAATATTTGTAATTTTTTTGTATAAAATTTCGTCGAGCAGGTCCGGGTTATAGTTAAATTGGTTTGGATAATTTGATCCGTGGGGTTCGAATCTTTCCATTATAAAATTATCAATATCATAAAATAGTCCGTTGGAATGGTTTCCGTTGGATAAAATTATTCCAACCGGAATAATAATATATTTATATTTTGCACTGTTAATAATATTTGATATTATTGTATCGAACCCTGGAGGAAAAAATAGTCGTTGGTAGATCCACCTAATTTCAAAATGGATAATATGTTGGTGTGAGTTTTCATATATGTTCAACGATTTATTATATTTTTCAAGTTCGGGATCGTTTTCCTGGTTCGAATGGAAAAGGGAGGCAGATTCAGGATATTTTTTTGTTAGATATTTAAAACCACATATCATATCCAATAGCGAACCTGTAAATGTGCTGAAAGGAACTACTTCATTTTCAATAATTGTTATAGTTTTTTTATCTTTTTTTCTTGGAACCGACATTTTTTCTTTAACGATTGCTTTGCGAATATATTTAAGGCACTCTTCTTCATTTATTTCTGTCGAATTTGTTTGCGAACATTGGTTCTGCCATTTAAGTAGCCATCCTTGACTATATTTTTTGAGATAGTTGTAATAGCTTTTAGTGATAAGTTGTAAAAAATTTTCTCTTTCGGTAAGTTGGACCATATCGAGAACGGATTTTCCATTATTATTTTTAATGTAAATATTAAGTTTTTTTATATTTAATAGATGTTCTATTTTCCCCCATAAATTATTTTCAACAATAATGTGTAATATAGTATTTCCAATGTTGTCCTGGTAGTTGAGGTTACAGTATGGAATTATTTTTTCAAGATATTGTTCGTAGTCATCTTTAAATTTGTACAGCATAAGATGTACAATTGTCAGTCCATCAATATTAACAATATTTGGATCAATATATTTTCTTGGTAAATTTAATTTTTGGTTAATATCTTCAACATAAATATTAGTATTTTTGTTTTTAATATCATAATTTTTCATTATATAGTCCAAAATTTCCATGTGGTTATATATAATTGCATAATGAATTATCGTATTGCCCATAGAATCTTGTGAATTAACATTGGCACTGGAATCGATTAAAAGTTTTGTTATAGCAATATTATTTTGTATGACTGCATAAAAAATGGGATAAAATTCGTATTCTGTGTCTGCAATATTCTGGTTTGCTCCATTTTCTAATAAAATTTTAACAATATCGGTGAGCTGCAGGCTGCATGCATAGTGTAAAGCAGTAGAACCATAATTATTTTTTGAATCGATGTTGCTGACATATTTTAGTAACATTTTTACCATTGTGACATCTTTTTTGCTTACGGCTAAATGGAGGGCATAAATATTTTCATTATTTTTATAATTAGCATCTGCGCCGTTGCTTAGTAGTTCTTGCAATGCATACCTATTTTTATATTTAATTGCATAAAAAATAGGTACGCTTCCTCTATAATCTTTAATGTTAACTAATGAAATTCCGATTGTTTTTTTATTAAATTCTAGTAGTGTATCAATAATTTCTATGTAGTTAAATTTGATTGGGTAGTACAGGATACTATATCCCTCGGAATCCAAAATATCCAGTCTGCTGCCATATTCTATTAATTTTTTAACAATACGGCGATTGTTCATCATGATGGCAAAGGATATAAGATAATTTCCATTGTCGTCCCTCATATTGACGTCAATTTCTTCGGGAACCAAACTAGATATGTATTCAAGAAATTGTTCCTCCTTATTCGTTTTAGCAAATTGGAATAGTGTATTGATATGTCGTATTTTGGTGTGAAAATCATCCTTATTTGGTAAATGTTCCATTATATATTATATATGTAATTCTACAATTATCGGAGATAATTTTGAATTGCGTAATTTTGAATTGCGTTATTATTTATGTTTTTTGCCATCAGTTAATTGCGCCTACAAATTATAATTAAAATGATTATGATAGTAAGTATAGCCAGTACTAGTTCTAAATTTTTAAAAATATGTTTGGCACACCTTAAACCAGGGGACCATGAAACATATGATGTATGTGCGATGTAGCAGTCTTTGCAGGTACTGGGACAGTTACTATCATTATGTATTGCACACGGATATAAATATTTTGTATCCACAATGGATATATCATTTTTGTTGGTTATTTTTTTGTATTCTTCGATAGATGCGTACAATAATTTTGGACCTGTTGAATATAGAACATCATCCAGATGTGCTTTTCTATCAAACATATTTTTAAAAATAACCAAAAATAGCGGATGTCTTGGACGTGCACCAATTATTCCATTGAGATACCTCCGCAGGATTTTGCTCATAATGTTGCCTGTAACAAAAAAATCATATTTTAAAAATGGAGATAAATTTTTTCGACATACAGTATCCATATCAAGATATATGCCGCCGTAGATGTACAAAATTGCATACCTTGCGACGTCTGCTTTTTGTGCTTTGTAAGTGCATGCATCATAAAATTCTATAAATTGTGGCTTATAATATGTTTTCAAAAATGCTCTAATTTTTTCCTCGTCCCAAAAAATATGTTGAAAATCGCTGTTTATTTTGGCACATGTAGTATAGTAATTTTTAAGCTCAGGCGGAATTTTATCATAGCCCTGGGTCCATATTTGGTGCATGATATTAGGTATCATTATATAATATGTTAATAAAAAATTGAAATTTTTTTCCATTGAAATTGGATAAATTTTAAACTAACTACATACTAACTACATACTAACATGGACGCTATAATTAATCTCGTAGGAACCGTTATCAAAACAAGTGTCATTACAACAGGCATTGTAGCAGCATCGGCAGGAGGTTTTGCATATTTGACAAAACCAGATGACAAAAGTCTTGAAAAAGAAATCCAAAAAAATATTGCATCAAAAGTAAATGTTCCGGTTGTTGGAAACGTAGTATCAAGAATAGGAACAGCGTCGTCCAATACAGATATTAAAGACTATGTATTGTTTAAAACAGCAGAAGTAACATATGTGGATGGCAGTAAAGAGGCGTATGTTGGCGCATTCCAGAATTGGTTCACCGATAAATCATTCAAATTAAAAAAATAAAAATATATGTTACCAAAAATCAACGTCTAATTTTCATATTGAGTTATTCTATAACCCAATATAAAAATTGAACTTTTGATAATGTTACCAAAAATCAACGTCTAATTTTTATACTGAGTTATTCTATAACCCAATATAAAAATTGAACTTTCTTCGTATTGGATAACAATTTATTAATGTAATTTTAAAAATGAATACATTGACTATTTTTGTCCGAAAAATAACAAAAATGATGGCGACTACTGCTGTAATTTCGACCACAACAATGTGTGGATATGCATACGCAACAAAGCCAGATGGTGCTAAACTTCCCAAAAAAGTGAAAAAAGATTTTGCACGGAGAGATATTAATGATGATACGAAAAAACTGGTATCAATATTTGGGAGTTGCTACTCCATTATATATATCACTGACCATTTTTTTTGGAAGGAAGCAACTGTAGTTTATGCAGACGGACTTAAAAAAATATACGTGGGTTCATTCGGTAAATGGAGAGGATTATTCGAAGGCCATCATTTAAAGTTGTCCGTAGAGTAAATTATTATTAGAGTAAATTATTATTAGAGTAAATTATTATTAAAGTAAATTATTATTAGAGTAAATTATTATTTTCATATATCGTACACATTATGTATCAAATAGTTAAGTATGAACAAGTATACTCTTGTAAGTATCTTTTTTTTTTCCACATGGTATGGTCTGATATAATTCATTGCTTCGTCATAGGTGAACCATTTAATTTCTCCTATTTCGTATATATCATAGTCTGCTGTACTAAAATCTTTGTTAGAATTATTAATTGACAAATAATAAATATGTTTGTAACTGACACCATTTGTTCCCACTAACCTTTCTTCTATTGGCTCTATTTTGTTTAAAACAAAATATTCGCTCTTTTTATATCCTGTTTCTTCTTCAAATTCTCTACATGCGCAAGATAAATTTTCCTCCGTATGTTTGTCCCTTCTCCCTTTGGGAAATCCCCATTCTGGTTTTTTCCATTTCGGTTTAATATTTTTTGTATAAAAATGTAAATTCCATGGAACATTATTGTTGTCATCGTCGGACGTATTCAAAAGCATGTTAAATTTAATTTTGGCCTCACAATATTCGTTCGAATACCTGCTTTCATAAATTCTGTTCAGAACAACTTCTTTTGGTTCGTTATTTCTGTTCAAAAAATAGTATAATATGTTGTCGTACTGGTTTCTGTGTATGTATTTGATTTCGTCATCATACATTTGTTCAAAAAGATTAATAATTCCTTTGGTATCGTCCACACTATATTTTCCTCTTATGAATTCAATAAATCCCAGTGAAAATTTTCTGCTTACCATCATAAATAAAATTTTATTTTTGTAATAATTAAATTTTAGTAAATGTTCTTCCTCACTATATGGAATTGTTTCGTTGTCCAATTTATAAAGGTTGTTATCATACAATTTAATATTGTCAGATATATAACACTTAATGTCTGGATATTTTTTGGACACTATCCTATAGTATGTATTTTTTTTTGTACTAAATTTGTCTTTGAGAAGCAAACTTTCGTTTATATCATCAAGTATTTTGATGTTGATAATACCAAAACTAGTAATTGGTTCGTTGCAAGAGCGAAATTCGTGACCAATTTTTCCACAATTAGCACATATAAATTTTTTTCTAAAATTTTTTTCATACTCCATGTCCACAAATTAATGTATTATTATATTTAATTTTTTAAATAGATTGCGCATGGTTTCCAAATAAAAATTGAAAAAATAATTAATTTAAATATAAATTTGTTTAAACTAAAATATATATTTAAATGCTAAAAACATATAAAATTCATGACAATGGAGGAAGGCCTTTTAAAGTTGTAATCTATAAAAATAATGTTTTAGTTTTTAGACGCCATAAACGTAAAGACAAATATGAATCTGATCCAATTCTGGCATACGATGCCGAAAGAATATTTGTTGGAACCAGTCCTCTTAATAAAATGACAGAATTTAGTGGAGGCCATGGTCCAAAGTTCGATGGAAATTCCATATTGTTGCACATTAATGAAAATCTTTATGTATCCATTGGTTGGGAAATATTTTCTTTTAGATCATGCCAAAAAATAGTAGAATATGTTTCACCAGTAGGAAACAGCAACGTGCCCTATCCATATGCAATTGATGAAGATAAAAACTACTATTTGTTGATTGAAGATGTTGTCCTAAAAAATAATGGGAATTTGGAATCACAAATTAAAAATTGTGACTATGACCCATATACCTACTACTACCAATATAAGCCAATAAATGAACCCAAAATTTTTATTGGTGACAAAGAATATCATTGGCGGTACCATCCATTTCCAGCAGAAAACTATGATTGGTATAGAAAAAGAGGTTTAGTATATTCTGTCAATTTAGATGGTACTAAAAAAGAATTGACAAAAGAAATGTATACAGAATTGGTAGAATCATTTGGTTTGGAAAATTTTTTTGCACCAATTAAAGACAAAATTATTCTGCAGAAAAGGTTGTAAATATGAAAAAGGCAACCAGAAAAAGCGGGCTCACTCGCTGAATTCATATGTTGATATTTATATAAACATGAACATATAAGAAAGGCGCGTAAACTCGAAAAGGAAACCAGAAAAGGCGGTCGCCGCGCTTAATTCATATGTTGATATTTATATAAACATGAACATATAAGAAAGGCGCATGAATCCATAAGGGAAACCAGAAAAAGCGGCCGCCGCGCTTAATTCATATGTTGGTCATTATATAAGTATGAACATATAAGAATAGCGCGTGAATCCATAAAGGAAACCAGAAAAGGCGGTCGCCGCGCTTAATTCATATGTTGATATTTATATAAACATGAACATATAAGAAAGGCGCGTGAATTCATAAAAGGCGGCCGCCGCGCTTAATTCATATGTTGATCATTATATAAATACGAACATATAAGAAAGGCGCGTAAACTCGTAAAAGAAACCAGAAAAGGCGGCCGCCGCGCTTAATTCATATGTTGGTACTTATAATGGAATCAACATATGGAGACAGCGCATGAACTATAGAAAGAAACCAGAAAATGTGGCCGCCGCGCTTAATTCATATGTTGATTATTATATAAGTATGAACATATAAGAATAGCGCGTGAATCCATAAAGGAAACCAGAAAAGGCGGCAGCCGCGCTTAATTCATATGTTGATCATTATATAAGTATGAACGTATGAGAAAGGCGCGTAAACTCGTAAAGGAAACCAGAAAAGGCGGCCGCCGCGCTGAATTCATATGTTGATATTTATATAAACATGAACATATAAGAAAGGCGCGTAAACTCGAAAAGGAAACCAGAAAAGGCGGTCGCCGCGCTTAATTCATATGTTGATATTTATATAAACATGAACATATAAGAAAGGCGCATGAATCCATAAGGGAAACCAGAAAAAGCGGCCGCCGCGCTTAATTCATATGTTGGTCATTATATAAGTATGAACATATAAGAATAGCGCGTGAATCCATAAAGGAAACCAGAAAAGGCGG
>Ga0206992_1069_pt1 | contig 22951 bp, 20 predicted proteins | sample Alteio_BWMinCont_6_FD_153267 | JGI IMG/M metagenome (GOLD analysis project Ga0206992, IMG submission 153267) | Enriched cells from forest soil in Barre Woods Harvard Forest LTER site, Petersham, Massachusetts, United States -... | ecosystem: Environmental > Terrestrial > Soil > Temperate forest >... | reverse complement strand
CAAACTGCCGAATCGTCGGACACAGGGATCAGTCGCAACGGAATCGAGAACCTTAGCCAACGCACCGGGGTCACGCTCCGGCACGATCCATCCACCTTCGCCTATTACTTCCGGAATCGCACCGCATGTGGAACCTATCACCGGAACGCCGCAGCTCTGCGCTTCCACGATCACGCGACCAAATTGCTCTCGTACGGTTGGGGTGGTTCGGGTCAGAAGGATAAGCACGTCCAGGCTCCGCATGAAATTTGCGACCTCGGCAGGCGAACCCCAAGCCTGAAAAGTGACACGAGAAGCAAGTTGGAGTCGGTGGATGCGCTCCCGCAGCCGACTTTCATATGGCCCCTCGCCCATAATCGCTAACGTAACAGAAGACCTAGTTTGTACGATGGCGTCGAGCGCGTCATCAAGACCCTTCTCCTCAACAATTCTGCCTACATAGCCGATATGCAGGCATCGCGCTTCAGGCGCCTTCATCGCCGACTCGGCAAGTGGAAAGAACATTTCCTGGTCAACGCCATAACCGATCAGACTGACGGGCCCACGATAACCCGAGGCACGCACGACGAAAGCCGCATCAGCGCTGCGGGCCAAGACGTGGTCCGTCCTGCGCAGAACGTGCCGGCGCATCGCCTCGAATGGTGGCGGTAAGCGCTTCAAGATGTTCTTGTCGACCTCCAAGACCAGCGCAGCACGATCTTTTAGGAAACTGGCCTGAAGCGCTACCACGCTCCACGGCTCCTCCCAAAGATGGATCACGTCAGGGCGAAGCCGGTTCACCAATCCGCGGAGACCCGGATAGAAATGCAGATACCAATTCATCCGTCCGGCATGAGGCAATAGGATCGGCAGGACGTGGACAGTGATGCCCGGATCACCGCGAGGATCGGCCAGGATCGACCGGCCGAACTCTTGCCAACGCTCGGGCACAACAAGGTGGACGTCAATGTCCAACCGCGCTGCGAGCGGACGATAGCGTAACCGCTCGGCCGTCCGACCAATAGCGGGGTGGGCAATCGAAAGGATCCTGACAGGAGATAGTCTAGACACGGCCGAGCGTCTTCGCAGCAACTCCGGTCAAGCCGCTCAGGTGCAGTTCGATCATGGTCAGATTTCGGTGGGCACCGTTTAGGGTGTTCCGCGGCAGGCTGTAGGCGTCCTGTCCCCGTCGAATGAGGCCCTTGCGGGTTGTTGCAGCGCTCGAGAATCCCGCAAGATGGGCAAATTCAAAGTCGCGTGGGCCGCAATCGCCGGAACGTCCGTACGGAAAGGCGAAGTGTCGGGCGTCAATTCCGAGCATTTTAAGCAGCCGTTTGCGGCTCCCTTCTAGCTCCGAGAGAGCAGCGTGTGGCTGAAGCGATGAGATTCTATCGTGCGTGACCCCGTGGGCACCGATTTCCACGAGAGGGTCAAGGCGCAAGTCGTCCAGCATATCCCATGATATCGCGTGCTTCGAATGGACCGTGTTAGCGTTGATGCCGTTGTGCGTGCAGAAGGCAGCGTACCGGTCCGGTGCATCCGACCCGTCCCACGCCTTCGCGATCCGAAGATAGGCCTTCCGCTTGGCATCGGGCGTGCCGACCTCGATCGTCTCATCTTCGACAATCACGCTGTCCTTCCGAATAATTGTATCCTCCAACCCAGCCCACCACATCGGCAGTGTTGCATCCGGGATGCCTGTGGTAATAAAAAGGGTGATCGGCACGCCGTGCCGGCGAAATAGCGGAACGACCTCTTCGAAGGTGTCGCGATAGCCATCGTCGACTGAGAAATTGACGTAGCGGGCGTCAGCATCAGCGCGGGCCGCGCGTCGAAGTACTTCCTCGATGGTGACCACCTCCCAGCCCGTGCGAGCGAGATGACAGAGGAGTCGATCAAGAAAACCGAGATCAATATAGAAATCGCGGTTTGGTAGTGCGTCCCAGTCGGTCGAGGCCGCCACGCGATGAAATGTAAACATGCATCCCCGTGAACCTAGCAGACCGTTAGCGGTCATCCTCATTGCCCAATTGATCGGGTCGAGATAAATCTGCAAATTGACTGCTCCCTTCGTGACTTCAATTGTTGCTGTCGCGCCCCTCCTACCTTACCTTCTAGCACCGTAGTGCCGCCCCACCAAGCACCCCTGCGCGCAACGGCACCGGTGGCGCGGGCGGGGCGACACCTCAGTTGCCGCGCGCCGCAAAGCGTCATAAAGGGTTCCTTACCGAATGCGCTGGTAGGTAGCAGTTCGCGTGTCCACCAGGGTGCTGACGGCTGCGATTGAAGCCCTTGAGACCGCCAGTTCGGCGGCCTGTTCCGTGGAATTCCCTGGATCAACGGCAAGATCTCGTTCGAGTGGGTGTTTGACCTCGGCCATTGCGGCAGGAGTATTGCTACGGCTCTGACTACAGAGCTCAGCCGCAAGCTGCTCAATCGCTGCTCGCCAGTGGCGGAGGGTCACTTCTCTCGTGACCATCCGGGCCTGTCCGAACGAAATCTCGACGCGACCCGGCTCGGCCTTCTGGAATAGCGCCGAAGTGCTTGGTGGCAGCTTAGGCGCAAAACCTGCACAGTCTCCCGCGCTGTCGTTGCAGCCCAAAAGCCAACTGTGCTTCTATGCTCGTCGCAGTGCGGTATGTGCTGTCTTCGACAGCTCCATGGGGTGGGCAGCGTGACAATTTTAGGTCAAGAGGGCAACATGGAAAGCGATCTCGTGTTTGACATTGGGCTTCATCGGGGTGAAGACAGTGAGTTCTACCTGAAGAAGGGGTTCAGAGTTATTGGCGTAGAGGCGAATCCTGAGTTGTGTGCGGAAGCGATCGAACGGTTTGCAGCAGAAATACAGAGCGGCCAGCTTAAGGTTATCAATAAGGCCATAGCACAAAAGCATGGTCGGGTGAAGTTTTACTTAAATTCCAAGGTCTCTGTTTGGGGCACACTGAATCCTGAATGGGCGGCACGCAATCACCGACTTGGCGCCGAAAGCACCGAATGCGAAGTGGAGGCCATTACCATGGCCGCTTTGGTCGGGGAATTCGGAATGCCATACTACATGAAGATCGATATAGAGGGTAACGATCTTCTGGCAATTGAGGGACTTATGCATCTACGAGACCGTCCAAAGTACCTGTCGATAGAGTCCGAGAAGGAGGGATTTCGTGGACTGAGACGAGAGATTTCAATCATGAGCTTGCTTGGATATGACCAATTCAACATAGTGGATCAGCGCTCGATCGTACGACAGCATCCACCCAATCCTCCGAAAGAGGGCAGATATGTGAAGCATCGGTTCGAGATTGGATCGAGTGGTTTATTTGGTGAGGAACTCCCCGGTGTTTGGCTAACAGCCGATGAGACAATAGACGCCTATCGTCCCATTTTCCTGCGCTACGCTCTCACTGGTGACGACCCATTTGTGAGGAGCCGCCTGGCTCGCATTCTACTTCGTCGGATTGGGTTTGGAGCGAGTTGGTACGATACGCACGCCCGAAAAAAATAAGTATCCTCCTCGAAGCCGGGGGCCTCAGGCTGGGCGGGGCCATATTCTCCGAAGCAGTATCACCAATTCAGGGCGCACTCCGAAAAGAGCGACTACACCAACAGCGGCGCCGGCCAATACGAGCGATGGTAACATTGGCAACATCATACCTCGAATTCCGTAGGAGACCGCGCCAACGACCACCAGGGCGGGAATCAAATTAAGTACCAGCTGAAGGATCATTCGGCTGCACCCCAGCGCGAAAGAGACGCAGACCAGGATTGCGACGCCGCGCGCAGTTTCGCCAAGGCCGAGACCGAAGGTCCCGAAGAGCGGCGTCGCGAGAAAATTGATAAGGATATTGACCATCGACCCAGCGGCGACGACGCAGACAACGATCCCATTTCGTGCTGACGCACTGAGCATTCGTAGCAGAATGTAGCCGAGCACTGCTGCCCAAAGACCGCAACCGATGCCGCGCAGTGCTCCGGCCGTGAGAGTCACTGCATGCGCATCGAAGGCACCCCGCTGGTAGATAATTTGCACCATCTCGGGTGAGAAAATGACGATATACAGCGAAATAGGCATAGCGACCGCCAACAACGGGCGCGCGATTGTCTCTACCCGGGCCCTCGCCTGCGCCCCCGTGAGCGCCTCCTGCGCGAGCATCACATAGCCGATTGGGTAGCCGACCAAATATTGTGCGGTGTCCGTCAGCGTGCGGGAATACTCGAGCGCAGCGATGGAGCCAACACCGAGATTTGACCCTGCGAAACGCTCAATGAGCGTATTGAGCTGATCTAAAACCGGCTGAGCGAAGAGCGGGCGCGTGCGCTTGACGAAAATGCGTGCCGCCTCAATGCCGTTGGTTAGGCGAATGTAGCGGAATGCAATCTCGTCCTCTTTCCAAAGCAGATAACCGCCAACCAGCAAAAGAATCCAGAAGCCAGACGTAAAACTCAATGCAAGGGTAATTGGGCGAGCGGTTGCAGCGAGTGCCAGGACACCCACAATGGTCACAATATTTTGCACCAATGCCCGCAACGTCGTTATCCGAGACCGGCCGACCGAGATCTCGATGCAGCTCAGACACGCGGTCATGACCGAAGCCGGAACGCCCAGGGCCATCACTCGCACGAGCAAGGTGGTGACGGCATGTGCGGCGGGGTCAAATCCAGGCACGATGAACCCCACCCAATCGTCAGCGAAGACACAGACCATGAGGGCGATCAACGATGAGATTAAGCCGAACAGAACGATAAGGGGGGTAAACAGTTGCGCTGCTCGTCCCTCGACCTTCCACTGCCGATGAAGAGGGATCAGAACGCAAAACACCATGTCGGCCTGTAATGGCATAACCGGTAGAAGGCTCGCCGTCACCGCGCCCCGATAGCTGTCGGCTATGAAACTAGCGCCAAGCAGACGGGCGAAGATGAGCTCGCGTATGAACCCGGCGATCTTGCCGAGCAGCGCTCCACCACATAGCATCACTGCGAGACGGAAATGGGAACCCGCGGCCGTCGGAGGCGTCTTGCTCACCTGCTGGGCTTCGATCCGGGACGGCTCCCTCGGGTAACACCCGCCCCGCTCCGTCGCTTGCATCGCTGACCCACCGCGTAGCTATAGGCCTTAGTGAGGTCGCCAGCGACCTTGTCAGGCGTGAAGCGTCGGGCCACTTGCAGTAGCCCATCGCGCGCTTTCGCCGCGATCTCAGCCGGGTTGTCGGCCAGCCTGTCAAGCAGCACAGCGAGTCCGTCAACATCATCTTCGCCGACGATCCAGCCTCCGCTACCGACTACGAAGGGGACCGAGCCGGAGTCTGAACCAATCACCGGCGTACCACAGGCCTGCGCTTCAATGATGACGCGGCCGAACTGCTCCTTCCATGTAGCAGTGGTCTGCGACAGCAGCACAAGCACGTCGATGCCACGCATAAATTCCCCCACCTCGCTCGGGGGTCGAGTTTGCAAAATGCGAAGTCGATCACCGAGACCATAGGCCGCAGCTTGAACTCGCAACGCGTTGCCCTCCGGCCCATCCCCGAGCACCAGGAAGGTGATGTCGGCACGACATCGCGCAACCGCATCGATTACCTTTGCGACACCTTTTGCCTTTACGAGCCGTCCCGCATATCCGAGCACTAGCCCGGAGGCTCCCAACGCATGCCGTGCCCGAGCGCGTCCCTGGTCGTTAAAACGGGAGCCGTCGACGCAGTACTCAACCATCTCCGCCGGTCCGCGGTAGCCGGTTGCCCGTGCGACGGCCAGGGCTTGCGGTCCGCGCACGATCAGGAGGTCGGTCTGGCTCTGCGTAAGGCGCCGTATTCGTTCGAACGGCGGCGGAAGGCGGCGTCCGATATTCTGCTCCGTCTCCAAAACGATCGCGGTAGATCGAAGAAATAGGGCTCGAAGTACCACCGCCTGCAACGCGACCAGGCTCCAGGGCTCTTCCCAAAGATGAATAACGTTAGGACGCACGGTCCGAAGCAGTCGGCCGAGGCCGGGGTAGAAGTGGAGATACCATTTAGCGGGTCCGGCTCGAGTGAGGCAGATCGGAAGGGCACATATATCGAGCTCAGGTTCGGCGGCCTCCGCCAACATCAGACGGCCATACTCTCTCCACTTCGTCGGAACGACGAGAGTAAAGCGATTTCGGGTCGCGATCATCCAATACCGCATGCGACCGGCGCCACGAATCACGGCCGTGTGGGAGATAGAAATGATATTGAGAGGATTGCTCATCTTCTCTTTTCGTTGTCAGTGCGGACCGCCCGCGGCAGATACTGGAATGGGCGGACGTCTGTGGTCCTTCGGGGGCGTTCTTGCCGCAATGGCGATTAAGCTCCAAAATAGGATGCCGAATTCGGCACCCGTGGGATTGCTCAACGGGATCACGACCAATTGACCGAATACAAGCCCGCCAGCGACGACGAACTCGGGTTCGGCCCGGCGCTGCAAGTGCGCGAGGCCCTGCAGGGCAGCCCACACCACGCCGAAAATGAATATCGGTCCGCCGATGATGCCCATGGCCTGGATTGACGAGACGATCAGGCCATCCGAAGCTGCCAGACTTCGCGTATTGGTCTCCCAACCGGTCTTGCCGGACCCTTCGGTTACGCCCCCAAACAAATAATCCTCCACGTGATTGAAGATGAATTGAAATTCATCAAGCCGCGCTTCGCCGCTAAAATCGCCACCGGTCGAATCGGTTAAGGTCTGTAGTCTGGTAGCGATAATGTCACCCGCCGGAGTTGCGACGACTGCGAACGTGCCCGCGACCAGAACCACCCCAGCAAGCAGCGTACATCGCAGCCACGTCTTCGAGAAGAAGAACGAATAGAAAATTGCGGCTGCCAGCGCAACCCAGGCGGTCCGCGCCTGCGATAATAGTAGGGCGACGACGGCTGGTCCAGAACATAGCAACACCTCCCAAAATCTTCTCAATACGGCGATGAGCAACAAGCCAAACACAATGAAGTTGGCCATTGATTCTGGAGAGTTTAGAGTACTAAATACACGTACCCGTTGGGGCTCCGGATAACCGACGCTCGACATCGCAGATGATATCATCCAGTAGCGATCGGCGGACGAGGGATCAATGTATTGTATGTAGCCATAAATGCTGACAACGGGTAACACAACCAGAAACGCTCGGGCGCCATGGCGCACCACGCGACGCGGGTCTTCCGCCGCTGCCAAAAGCCAGCAGCCGTAGAGTAGGACTGACATTGACTTTCCAAAGCCGGCGACTGCGGGAACATACTGCCCGGAAAACTCCAACACTAGCGCGGCGTAACTTAGGGTGAGAGTAGTGAGTAAATATGGTCCCAGTCTACCTATGAGATGACCCCGTTTCGAGAGAATCGAGGTAGCCAGGCCGGCAGTGGGTACAAGTCCCGCGAGTAGAGGGCCGGTCAACATCAGGCCAAGGGGGTCATAACCACACTCATAGTCGACGATTCGACGGAGGAATGGAGAAAAGGCGAACAACACGACGAGAGCTTCAAAATGGTAACCGGGTCCGAAACGCACAGCCTGATATGCGACCCCGATACATCCAGCCAAATACAGAACACGTACCGAAGATATGCCGGCGGCACCACCTGCCCATGCCGTGAGAATCAATGTCGCTAATAGCAGATACAACAGCATCGTTGGCCGTGCGCCACTCATCGTCACGGCTCGCCGACAATTAGCCCGAGGATGACGGAACTCACGCGTTGTTGCATGCGACCGACCGAAAACAATCGCTCCGCGCGTTGGCGCCCAGCGACTGCCAATGACGCCGCCCGGTCCGCATCTGCCTTGAACCCACGTAGCAAATTCGCCAAATCGGCAGCGCTTCCCGCTTTATACAGCAGAGCATCCGCATTATCCCCAAGAATTTCCGGCACGCCACCCGAGTTACTGGCTGCCACCGGCGTTCCACAAAGCATGGCTTCGACCAACACGCGTCCGAACGGCTCAGGCTTCACCGACGTGTGCACTACGATATCCGCCGCCCGCATCAACCTTGGTACATCCGACCGGTAGCCGAGAAACCGTACCCGATCGCCAAGTTGGAGAGCGTCAACCTGACGGCGTAATTTCTCGGCATATGCATGCTCGCCGAACATCGCATTACCCACAATGATGCACGTTGCATCCGGCAAAGTGGTGAGCGCATCCAACATGACGTGCTGTCCCTTCCATGGGGCAAGTCGACCGACCACGCCGATCAAAAATCCTCCAGGCAGACCAAGCTCGGTACGCAACGCGTTCCGGGTGAGTTGACATGTATCAGCGGGCACCGAAACGCCATTGGGTACGACCCTGACCTTCCGGCCATGGCCTCCAGCGGTAACAAATGCACCGGCGGCTGCCTGTGACGGAACGATAACACGCGCCGCAAACGCGTTGGCGAGCCGAGTGGCAAGCCAAATCTGCTTTTTGCCGAAATGGTCCTGTGTCATAATATCGTGCAGGTGCCAGACCAATGGGCGTCTTGTGATCGCAGCGGCGAACGCCGAGATCACGAACGCCTTCTGGGAGTTGGCGTATATTAGGTCGTGGGTGCGCGCTGATCTGGCAAGTTTCATGATGGTCCGAATCATCACCCGCAGCAGAGGCAGCGCCACGGCTAAGCTGCCGTTCCGACGAATGCGCGAAAGGCCGGCAATGTGGTCAGCGATTGTAACACGGAGCCCCGCACCCTCAAGATGGCCTCTTAGTGGACCATCCTCAAACAGAAAGACTGTTGATGCCGAAAACCCGGCATTGACGATATCGCACAAAATCAACTCGGCCCCAGAAAGTTGACTGCAGTGCGACACGAATAGAACGCGTGGCATGTTGCTGGCCGCCATTTAGCCAGCCCCCGGCTGATAGCCTGAGCAATAGGTGCCGGATGCCTCGTAAAGCGGCAACTGTTTTGTGTTTACTCGATCGATCGCGACGCCAAGAAAGCGGGCTCCATTGTTGGACAGGTCCTGAACGGCGTCGCTCACGATACGGGAGGAGGAGATCCCCCAGCGAGCGCAGAACAGGACACCTTCGACGCGGCTCGCCAATAAACTCGCATCCATCAGCGCCTGAGAAGGAGGACTGTCGATCAAGATCAAATCGTAGCGCGACCGCGCCCACAAAAGCAGATATTCGATCCGGCCGTTGCTGATGAGTTCGGCCGAGTCGACGGCGGGCATTCCAGCGGCAATGATATCAAGGTCGAACATCCCACTCGGCCGCACCACGTCCTCGCAGGAGGCGTAGCCCCGAAGATAGTCCGAAAGACCCGGCTTGCTCACGAGCTTGAATGCACGTTGAAAATCCGGCTGACGGAGATCACACTCGATGGCCAGTACGCGCTGGCCGCTTTGCGCGGCGAAGTGCGCAAGGGCCAGCGTGACGAAAGTTTTTCCGTCAAGGGGCTGCGCCGACGTTACCAAAATTGAGCACGGTCGCCTTGGGCCCCGCAACAACACGCAACGCGCGTAAAGGTTGCGCACCGCGTCTTGCATTGGGGACTGTGTCACGATTTTCCTCCAGGTAGTCGGCCGAACCCGGCTTAGTGCGGGAATGTAACCCAGTACCGGGATGCCCACCGCCATCTCCAGGCCGCGCCTTGTGCGCACCGATCTGTCATTACGATCAAGCAACAGTGCGGTACCGACGCCCAACCCCATAGAGGCTATCAATCCGCCCAGGACGAAGGGCAGCTTGCGTGGAAAGGACGGATTACTTGGCAACTGCGCATAGCTGACAACGCGCGCGTTTCCTGTCACCAGCCGTAGTACCGTCTCAATGGCATTGGCTTTCTTCGACAGATCGATAAACAGTTCTCGCTGCACGTCGGCGTGGCGCTGCAAACTCGCGATTTCGGTTTCCGCGTCGGTTCCGGCCGCAACCCGACGTCTGGCCTCTTCAAGTTGTCGCCTGAGAAGGGACACCAGCGCAGTTTGGGATGCATAATCCTGCTTCAGGATGGAACCGCCGCTATTCAACTGACTTATCCTCGCAGCGGTGTCAGATAGGGCAGCGTCTGCACCTGTCAATTGCTGGCTGATTGAAGTCAACTGTTCCGAAGCGAGCGAAGCGTTCTGCCCCTGTACAAGTCCGTGGTCCCGGCGAAATTCTTGGATTCGCTTCTCGGTTTCGCCAAGGTCAGTGGAGAGTCGTGCCGTTTCAGACCGAATCCAGGTTACTGCAGCGAGCCTCGAATCGAGCTTTCCCTCCAACTTATCTGCGATATACGTCTTGACAATCGCATTGGGTATTTCTCGAACAGCCTCTGGAATCGGGGAACTGTAACTCACGGTGATGATGCGCGAACGTCCAGTATCGGATACGCTGAGGCGATGCTGCACATATTCGGCGGCGAGGACAGGATCTAAAGAGTAACGATGGCAATCAAAGGGCGCCAGGAGCTCCTGCAAATAACCGATCGGTTGCGTCGCTCTGACTTGGCACTCGCTTTCGATCAGAGCCGCGATAGCAGGCTGTGACACAACCTTGTGGAGCAGATCGAATGAAGCCAACACGAACACTTGGCTCTCGAGATCCGCAGGATCGCCCTCTTTCTGCTCGAAAATTGGATCGGCGCTTTCCAACAGCGGCTCGGGGCTGGCCAGAATGACGTTGGCTTGGCCTGTGAAACTGACCGGCACGATTACGTACAGGGATGCCACCAACCCAAGCGTGAGGACAAACATGCCAAGCAGAGGGAATTTGCGCCTCCTCAATCGTGAGACGATCCCAGCCTGGTCCTCGCCGTCATCGGAAATGCCTGGGATGGGTCGTGCGATTACGAGATTGCTGAATTCGGCACTCGGTTGAGACGTCATAAGGTGTACTCCATCGCAACGGCGCCGGAAAGCCCGATCTTCAACATTATCCAGTTACATATATTCCGGCGGAGCCTTTCAAAAAAACGCGTCACCCGGGGGGTGAAATCTCTGGGCACGTAAGTCGATGAACTGACAGCATATATGCGGGACTACCGCATAGCGCCGCCCCAGGCTTCCGCTCTGCTCCATCATGCGAACGAAACGACGCATTGACAATGGGCAAGAGGGCCGTGCCACCAAGTTCGCGCGCTTCGAATCGCATTCTCACAACCTCATTAGAACTTCCGACGATCGTCGCCTTCCGGGGGGGGGCTGGATGCCTTCGAAATCGGTATCACTGCTCGCCCTCAGTATCCCACATCAAATCACCGATCACAAGTGCACCTTTCATTACCAGCGAATCCGCCAGCAACAATGACGGTACAGGACCCACGGCTGATTTAGGGAACCTCTGATCAAGTCCTTTTGATCCGGTACCGTAACCTTACACAGGATCGCTCCGGATCAAACGGGAATCGGTCCCGATGAGGCAGGCGACGCTGGCGAGTATTGGGTTCGAGCGGTTCGGTAAAACACCGCGGCGGGTGGCGTTCCTTGCCGAGATGGACCAGGTCGTGCTTTGGACAGATTTGTGTCAACTGATCGAGCCAGTCTACCCGGCATGGCCGTTCCCCGGTGGGTCTGGAACGCATGCTGCGCATCTTCCTTTCTCCAGCAGTTGAATCTGTCGGACCCAGCGGTCGAAGCGGCACTTTACGAGTCCTGTCGATGCGTCAGTTCGCCGGCATCGAGCTTGGCCGCGAACCGGCGCCGGACGAGACCACGGTTTGTAAATTCTGTCACCTGCTGGAACGGCACTACCTGGGCCGGGCATTGTTCGCGAACAGATCCACATGCAACTTGAGGCGCGCGGCGTGTTGATCTCGAAATGTACGATCATCGCCACGATCATCAACGCACCGTCCTCGACGAAGAACGCGTCGGGGCAACGTGATCAGGACATGCACCAGACCCGCAAGGGCCAGCAATGTGCACGACGCTACAGTGCTGTCCGACCTGTAGCACGGCGAGGAGCCCCGGGGTGTGGGGCAACCTGGCCTATAAGGGTCAGACCGCCGTGATCCGGAACACGCGCCAAATGCGAAGAACTTCACCAACCGCCGCTGCAAACATCGCGCTGGTCGGTGAATCCGAGAAGGCGCGGAACCGGACCAAATCCAAGGTTCGCGCCAAGGTCGAACACAGCGAGTGATCAAACGGATGTTTGGTTTCACCAAGGTGCGTTACCGCGGTCCGGAGAGGAACGCGCACCGGCTGTTCGTGACCTGCGCGTTGGTCAATTTGTTCATCGTTCGAAAGCGCTTGCTCCACGCCTGAAGCGATGATCGGGTCGAAAAAATCCATGCATGCCACGGCAAATGGCGAATATGACGAAATTTGAGCCGTTCCGTCGCGATACGGTTGTCAAACCGAGACCGGAGCCAACGCTACCGCTCTCGGACGGACTTAATCAGAGGCTCCTTAGCGATTAGGTGGTCCCCGCCGATCGGGATTATGGGTGCTTTCCACATGAATGGCCAGCCGCGCAGAGGTTATACAACCGACGCGAGCCTGCCACGGCAGTGGGAGACAGCGACGAATTCTGGCCGACGAACATAGAGTTTGGGCTCGATTTTAGCGAGTCATTAAGCCCGATATGCTCATTGACAGCCGGATTCGCGAACGGGCATGACAACTACTTGTGGTCTCGGACCCGGAACGGCGAAAGTATCCGCTGTAACTGTCGGTCCGAAGCAGACTCTTGAAGCCTTTGTCCGGGTCAGCACCACGGACCGTTATAGACCGCATAACTCAGGATTTCCACAACGTACGCGGTACGTGATGGTTTGCTCGTGTTGTTTCCCCTTCTTGGTGTTGGCCGCTTGATTGCGGCTGTTCAAGCGCAGTCGCAAAGCGGCCGGTGGGTCGCCCATTGAGGGAATTCCACCAGGGTCTATACTCATTAAGCCCACCAGACAACGGTGTCTGCGAGGTAAACAGAAGCGAGGAAGTTCCGCGCGAGCCTGTCATAGCGTGTGGCGATGCGCCTGAAGTCCTTCAGCCTACAGAAGGCATTTTCGACACGATCTGTCCCGGTAGGCCTTCTTGCTAAAACTGAATGGCTGTTTCCGGTTCGATTTGTTCGGAATGACACACTTGGTACCGCGCGCTCGCAGCCACCACCGCAGCTCCGCGCTGTCATAAACCTTGGTGGATTTTCGTATTGCGCCGGCCACGCGAGCGTCCGACCACCTGATTCTGCTCTCCCCCTTTTCCGAAGCCGAGCGGTGCACCTTGATATGCGTTGAATCAATCAATTGTGTCTCGGTTGACCGGCCCCGGCGCGACAATTCCGTGAACATCCTTTCCCATACGCCGCGTTTGGCCCAGCGAACGAACCGATTGTAGATCTCGTGTGCGGACCGTACTCAGCAGGGCAGTCACACCATCGGCATCCGATCTTCAACACGTGAAATATGCCACTGATGACGCGTCGATCATCCACCCGTGGCTTGCCGCGTACGTCAGACGGAAGCAACGGCTCGATATTTGCCCATTGCTCGTCGGTCAGCCAAAACAGATAACGATTCACGATCCCCTCCCGCCGTGACAGCAGGAGAGAATCGTCGACGAACTGATTCGGCAATGGATTTATTGGGTTTAGACCCTAGTCGAATGGTAGCATCCAGGCGACGGTAGAGGGTCGAACTATGACCTTCGTAACTTGCTTTTAAAGCGTTCTGCGGCCTCGCTCGTCGGCGCCGCACCGAGGTCCACATTGCCCTGTATCGGGGGCGATGGATTGTGGTTCTGACCCAACACGTTGGGAGTTTCCCGGCTCTGCCGAGGAGGCAGTTTGATGTCTACGGGGATATGCCCCGGTCATTCATTGATAAAACTCCGGGTCGTGAACTGCGAAGGCACACGCCATGGTGGAGCTTTGGGAGACCGTGCGTCGAGAGATCATGATTGACCTCGCGCAGCGCGGCTTAACGGCGAAATTATGGAGGGTGTTCGATTAACCGCCAAGCACTTATTGAATTCCTTTTGTTTCCGGTCAACAAAATTGGTAAGATTGCGCTTAAACTGATCGACCGAGAATCGAAGGGCGTTTGCATGGCAATGCTCAGGGCGAAAATCGGCCTCTCTATCGATGAAGATTTTAAGCGTGTCCGCGATCTCAATCGCGTCCGCCACTGCGAAGAATAAGCCGGTAGGCTCTGGGTCTCCACCGATAACGGACTCCTGAACTCCGCCGCGCGCGAGCGCGATAACAGGTGTTCCCTCTGCCTGAGCTTCCACGGGCGTAATACCGAAATCCTCCTCTGCGGCGAAAATGAATGCCCGTGCGGCACTCATAAGCGCGCGAAGCTGCGTGTCTGGTAAAAAACCAGTCATTGTAACGTTCGGTCCCGCGAGCTTATGGAGTCGCGCTGCCTCAGGGCCGTCACCAACGACAATCAGCTGCTCTGTTGGCAGGTGCCTAAATGCCTCGATGATAACGTGAATATTCTTGTAGGGGACCAATCGGGAGGCTGTCAAGAAAAAGTCTTCCTTTTGGCGAGGAACTAGATCAGGCGGTACAGAAACAGGTGGGTAGATCACTTCCGCGTCTCGCCCATAGGCCTTTTTTATGCGCCGAGAGATGAACGCCGAATTCGCAATATAGGCATCCACTCCATTGGCAGTTCTGGTATCCCAAATCCGCATGCGTTGCAAAATGATCCGCGCGATTGATCCTTTGAGCCCGCGGGACAGACCCGACTCCAGCAGGTATTGGTGCTGAAGATCCCACGCATACCTCATTGGGGAGTGGACATAAGACAGGTGCAATTGATCGGGCCCAGTCAGCACCCCCTTCGCTACTGCGTAGCTGCTTGAAAGGATCAGGTCATAGCCGCTCAAATCCAATTGTTCGATCGCCAGAGGCATGAGGGGTAGATAAAGTCTGTGATTTCTGGCAATGCCGGGCATCCTTTGTAGGAAACTCGACCGGCTTTGCTTGCCGCTTAGTGACGTACGCTCACCATCGGAGAGGGTATCAAACACACAAAAAAGATCGGCTTCGGGATAACATTCTAGCATTGCAGCCAGAACTTTCTCCGCACCACCGAGAATGTAAAGCCAGTCGTGGACAATCGCGATGCGCGGCGGTAAAGTCTCACGTGCGCGATACCGCGCACAACCTAGTGCAGGTTCGGCAACTCCGTACGGTCGTTGACCTACATCCAAGGCGTGTCCATCTCCGCCAAGGAATACTGACGGTAGCTAGATTGCCCGCTCAAAATACATTTCTCCCCCCGAATCCACGAAAGATTGTTAGAACTAGAATTCTGAGATCAAGTGCGAATGACCAATGCTCTATATAATATGTGTCGTACTGAACGCGCCTAAGTAGCTGTTCCTCGGACCGAAGGGCACCTCGGCAGCCATTGATCTGGGCTAAACCTGTGATCCCGGGCTTTACACGATGCCGAAGACGATAGTCTTCCGTTATATCATCCAACGCGCGAGTCCCAGCTCGGGTACCGGGAGCATGAGGTCGTGGGCCGACGAGAGACATTTGTCCTAGGAGGACGTTAAATAACTGAGGAAGCTCGTCAAGGCTTGTTCGTCGTAGCCATCGTCCCACTGCCGTCACGCGAGGATCGTCAGCGACGGTCTGGCTCTCCGCGAAAAGATCCTCGAAATGATGGTGCATCGTGCGGAACTTCATGATGTGAAATGTCTTGTTTTTGAACCCACGCCGAGGCTGTCTAAAAAAGACAGGCCCCTCGCTGTCGCAACGAATGATTATCATAATGAACACAAAGATGGGGCAGAGAAGGACCAGAAGAAGAAACGCTATAACCTTATCGAACATCAGCTTGTGCACAAGGTGCTCGCCCCGTATGGGACTCGAGGTCACGGGTAACGTCAGGTCGTTGCCGACATGGTCAATGCACTTATATCCGGCAAGCGATAGCTCATGCTCGCTGACAATCGAGAGATCGCATGCGGAAGTTGCAATCGATTGTCTCACAGTTAGCCCAAGATCCCACAGCGTCGACGGTAAAGCGACAATGATCAGATCAAACATGTCAGAATGACTGTGCCTCACCAGGTCTTCGATATCGCCCAGCACAAGAAGCCCAGCATGCGTCACCCGTACAGGATCCGCCGAAGTACGATAAACGCCAACAATACGCGCGTCGGTAGACAAATCGCTGCGTATCCGACGAACCACACTAAGGCTAACGTGATTCAAGCCGACAATTGCAACTCTTCGGTTAAGCTGGCCCGTACGTGACCAAGCGTGTAAAAGAAGGGCAACACCTAGGCGTAAGGCCCCTAGGAGTGCGAGGCCAATCGCGGCGGCGTAAGCGAAGTCCGTTAGCGGCGGCCGTTCAGCTGCAGGGAGCGTCAGACTTACGGCGAATCCGACAATCAACCAAATGAGGCAGGCGAAACTCAAAATAATTGACTGCCTAATGGGATCTCGCAGTAATTGAACGCAATATCCGTCGGCGCAAGAGATGCACATGCGAACGACCGCCGATGCTATTAGACCCGGAAGTGCCACACCTAGCGAGTAGCCAGCGAACCATCCGCCGCTCAGCCCGACAGAAATCAAAATCACCATATCCAAAAATGGTAAATAAGTTTGAAGCGCTTTTGCACAGGCGGAACCGGCTTTGTTTGCGTCATATAGCCTGTTATCAAGCCGCTCTCCTATAGATTGCCTTCCGTCTACGAAGGCGGGGAGTGGTCGTTTCTCGTGCATCATAAACGCTAACCTCAATCAATTGCACAATTGCAGCAGGTTCTATGGGTGCAGCCCTTCCAAGGTGACAACTCGGTGCGGCCCGAAATTGTCTCGGGTAGCGGGCTATTCCCACTGATCCATGTCGCGCACTCTATTCAGAATCTTAGCGAGTCCCGCAATGTGGCAGCCTCCTGTATCATTTGTATCATTTCCATACAATTCGGCATGAGCGCAAGCAGCCAAAAGTTGTGCGTTGGGATTTTCTCGTTAACCACAAACAGCCCGCGACGGGCCAGTGAAGCTAGGGGTTGAAGAGAAGACGCGATCAACCAACAAAAATTTAGATAGTCACAGGAAACTCAGACGCGTCGGCTGTGATCAGTTTCCAGGGAGCAGCGGCCAGGGCACCCAATAGGCCCGTTTGCGGGTTCTATTTTTCATCATGGCGTCATAGTGCAACGACGCAGCACACGACAGGTGACCTATCAAGGCCGCTTGTGCACTGAGACCTAGAGGTATCTGAAGACATCGGGGCTGTCAAATCGGAACGCGTCGGCACCGGGGTCTTGGCAGCGCCCGCACGACGCCCAGAATACGAGCCGAAACCAAAGCAGCGCAAGCGCTGGCCTGTCTCCTCGCTAGCCAATACGGCACAGCCGCGCCTCGGGATCCGTGGTGTAGGTGGGGTCGCGTTGGAACGCTTCTCGCCATGGAAGTTCCGCTCGCCGTTGCGTCCCGGCGCGGGTGGTTCGCCGCCGCCGTCCTTGCGTTGGAAGCTCTTCATCGACGCCCAGGCCTCGATCAAGGTGCCGTCGACGGAGAAATACTCATTGGACAGCAGTTGGTTCACCGCGGTGTCGCCGATCACGGTGAGCAGGAAAAGTCTGGCCACATCGCCGTCCAACAGCCGATCACGGTTCTTGGTGAACACCGTCACGTCCCATACCAATGCGTCCATCCACGACCCGATGAACCAGCGGAACAGCATGTTGTAGCTGATCTGTTCCATCAGTTGGCGTTCTGAGCGGCCGCCGTAAAAGGCCTGAAGCAGTGAGGCCCGGAGCAGCTTCTCAGGTGGGATCGAGGCGCGGCCCTAGGGTGAATAAAGTTTGGCGAACACCACTGTCATGTCGTGCAACGCGGCGTTCACTCGATCGCGGATCGCGCGCAATGGATGGTCGGCGGGAACCAGCGCCCTGCTGTTCGCCACCGCCGGGACTGACGTTCGAAGTAATGATCAAGATGCAGACATTTGCGGCGGCGCGGTACCTGATTCAGGTGCTTGCCCTCGCGATCACGCACGAGTTCATAGGGCCGACAGACTTCGACTGCGGTAAGAATGCAGATCAGTCCTTTCGTTACGCCGTCCGCCTCGGCGATCGCGCGAGCGATCTGCTCCTTGTTGGTGACGCTCGACGGCAGATAACGAACGGGCCGGTCGGTCCGCCGCGGCTTCCTCAGACGCCTCTCTCAATTGTTTGGTCAATGCGTCCGTGTGGCTGGCGAAGTTCTTCAACAACCCATGAGCAGCCCAGAAGTAGGCCATCATCCCGGGCTCGGTGCGAGAAGATCCGTAACGTTCCCCGGAACACCTGGCGGTCGAAGACGGACAATTTGCCGATGACATCGTCCGCGTGTTTCGATACAAAAGGGATCCACGGCGTTCTCCTTTGGCTGATTTGGTCTCTTTGGTCGGCAACCAGTTTAGCCAACAAGTGTGGGGAACGCCGTGCCTCTTGCTTGTTTGGATGCGGCCGAAGACGCCGGTTCCATCCATCGAACCGTATCTCCGATCTCAATGACGATTGTAACTGCGCTCTTCGGGTAGGCTTCGCTCGCAGGCCGGCCAGGACGAACCCCGAAAGGAGGAACGCGGGCGCGCCCTCCGCGCCGCCTATTCCGGAGCCGGCTTTCTTGGCGGGGCTCGCTCAGTGTACCAGGTGACGATATCTGGTCCTGGAGCTTGACCGGAAACGGCGGGCGCTACAATCCTTCGAGCGCCCGGGACCGGCGGACCTAGGAACACCGAGCGTTTTGAAACATTCGAAGAAAATCATGATGAGGGAAGTTGAATGCGACCGCCCATGTCTTCGATAAGACAATTCATCCTCAAGATCTTATGCCATCCGGCCATCGTCGAGGTTGCTTCCTATTTGATATGGCGCAGGCCGACCCGGATAGATCAAGCGAGATGGGATCGAGAATACGCGACTGTACGATTGGACCATCTTGGTGATATCACCGAGACGCCACGCTTCTCCCTCATTGCCGGGTACAGCCGTAACATCGCCGCTGCCACGAGCATGCTTGATATTGGTTGCGGTGACGGCCGTCTGTCCAGTTTGCTTTGTCCGGACACAATCCATTGCTATGTTGGAATCGACATTGCAAATATTGCCATCAGAAAAGCTCGCGAACGGGGCGTGAGACATGCCAGGTTTGAGGTGGCGGACGCAGCGACCTTCGATCCGGGAGCTCGGTTTGATATTATCGTGTTCAGCGAGGTCCTCTATTACATGGCAAATCCAGAACTGGTGCTAGATCGCTACGAGGATTTTCTCACCCCAGCCGGCGTCTTTATCATATCCATGTGGAGGTCAACCGGATCACTACGAACATGGCGGCGATGCGCCGCACGGCTAAAGGTGCTTGATGAGGTGCGGCTCCGGGCTGCCAACAAGCTTGAGTGGGATGTGCGACTCTGTCAGCCAATCAGAACTCTGACCGAGTCTAAAGAGTGACCATTTTTCACGATGCTGATCAGCGCCCTGGTCAGCACGAATTTGGAATACACGGTCAGTCTACCTCCCGCTGATCAGTCCGGTGTCGAACTCTGCGATATCCATGGCAGCATGTGTCGATGGCCCTTTTAGAGCGTAAGTGAGAATTCTGGCGACGGGTCGACTGCGAACATGTGTCCGGCCTCTCATGAGAGCGTCCCCGTCAAGCTATTTCTTCATTGACGTCCCCTGCGTGTCTGAGCACCATGGCGCATTTCAGTTTTCGTCCAAGGCGGAGCTGTCGTCACAGCAGGGCATTTCCCATGCTGGATCGGTCAATCCGACGCCGCCACTCAGCTAGGTACTTCCGCGCCCAAGCTCGGTTTAGACCTCAGAGCGCCTGGACGTCTCGCCCCCGAATTTTTGGAAAAGTGAGCCACATTATATGTCCGCCGGACGTTTAAACAGACGATCGTCGCGTCGTCGTCGTTCGGTTGGATGATGTATTGAACAAGAAGCGTCACCGTGATGTTTCCAATCAGCGTTGACCCAGCTTGGTACGACAACGATTGATACAGCGATGCGAACAAGGCACGGTCCAACTAGAAGATCATTGCACGAATCGTCGTGGTCACGGTGTGTACCACTGGATTTCTGGGGCGCTCAGCTCTGACGCACCAGGATATCTTGGCTAGGCGCACGGCCTTTGAGTCAACAGCTCTTGGTGGTCTCTATCTGCCAGTTGCTATAATCGTGGCCAGGCAACGAACTTCGCGCCGTTGGGTCGCGTCTCCCACGTTGGGTGCTGAGCCTCCTTTCGCCCACTCGGATGCCGATGTAATTCCTCAGGTCCGTGGCGGTCTGGCCTCGCCGCACCATCCGGTGAAGCGCGCGACGCTCCAAGTAGGGCGGCCATGGTGTTCGCCGAGAAAGGGCCGTGGGCGGACTCGGAGTGCGGACGCAGCCCGGTACCGAGCTTGCCATCCGCGGTGGGTCGTCCTTCCAACGCGGATCGGACCAATCTTTGTAATGGGTGCAACCGATCATTTGTAAGCGATGCTCCACCACCCTTATTTCACGTCTTAAATTCAGGTTTGCGGTTGCGATGCAGTGTGCAAGGGCATCAATTCATTGATGCGTTTCTGTGGCCAGCCGTTGACGAGGCGTGTCAGCAAATCGGTGAAATAGGTCTGCGGATTGACGCCATTCAACTTGCAGGTCTCGATCAGTGAGGCCAGGCCCAACCAATTTTCGGCTCCTTCGTCGCTGCTCGCGAACAAACTGTTCTTTCTTGACAAAGCCACCGGGCGCATGGCGCGTTCCACGCTGTTGGTATCGAGTTCGATGCGTCCGTCTTCCAGTAAGCGTTCCAGGCCATCCAAACGATTGAGCGCTTAACGGATCGCCTAGGCGGTCGGACCGCGAGCCGGTAGTTTTCCGATTTGCGCGCGAACCAAACACGCAGGTCAGCGACCAGCGGTTTACTCTCCGCCTGGCACTGCCAACCTGTCAGCGGCACTCTTGCCGCGAATCCGCTCCTCGACCTCATAAAGCGCGGCGATGCGTTTCAGCGTCTCGAACGCAATCGGCGCTTTCGACTAAAAGCCCCAGCGCATATGACTCCAGCAAAAGGCCAGCGTTATGGAACGTTGACCGGACCGGGAGCCGGTGAGCTTCTTGTAGGCTCCGTAGCCGTCGCACTGAAGAATTCCGCGGAAGCCGCCGAGCAACGCGTCGGCGTGCGCATGTCGTCGGCCTGGCGCGTAGTTGTAAACCACCGCCGGCGGATGATTGCCGCCCCATGGCCGATCGTCACGCGCGATCGCCCAGAAATAGCCTTGTTTGGTCCGCCCGCGGCCCGGCTCGAGGACTGAACCGTCTCATCGGCGAATATCCGGCTCGAGGCCAGCAGCATCTCACGCAGCCGTGTTACCACCGGGGCGGTCTCGGCCGCCGCGTACCCTATCCAAAACGACAGAGTGGAGCGATCGATAATGACGCCTTGCCGCGCCATGATCTGAGCCCGACCATAAAGCGGCTGATGATCGGCATATCGTGACACCGCGACATGCGCGACCAAGGCCTCGGTCGGAATGCCGCCCTCGATCAGGCGCCATGGCGCCGGCACTTGCACCGTGGTGCCCGGGCAGGCCCAGCAGGCGAGTTTTGGACGTTGGGTCACGATCACCCGAATCTGCACAGGGATCACGTTGAGCGGTTCCGAGGTGTCTTCGCCGATCACGGTCATCTCAGCCCGGCAGCAGGGGCACGCGGTGTCCTCGGGCGTCAGCGTGACCTCATCCGCGGCGAATGAGCCGGCAACGCTCCGCGGTTCGCGCGCCGCCTGGCCGCGTTGTCCTTGCGCAGCCCGGGATCCCGCTTCCCCGCCTCGGCGTCTTCTTTGGCGAGCGCTTCGAGGCCCAGTTGCAACTGTTCTTACGGTACACGTTCGGACTTGGCACCGACCTGCATCCGCTTCAGCTTCAGCAGCAGGTGGCGTAGGCCGGTCATTCTGTGCCTATAAGGTGTACCGTTCGGTGACCGCGGCATCGGGCTCGGCGAGTATCACCTCACGTTCGGCGAAAGTCGCCAGAACCAATGTACGCAATGCTTCAGCATCGTTAGGTAGGCCCTGGATATGATTCTGACGGGAATCGTCACGCGCGAATCCTACACCGCGACGGTCGGCATTTGAATCGCCTTTATCGTCTGAACGCGTGTCCAATCGAGGCCATCGAACAGTGCCGCGAACTCAACAGGTGAAAGCCTCATCATGCAATTCATGATTGGCGGCCAGCGGAACGATCCTTGCTGTAATTGCTTCCAGATCAGCACGAGGCCGCTGGTCTTCACGCGGTCGCCGCGCTTGCAGCGCCAGACAATGACCGCGCCGGAGAACGGGTTCTCGGCAAACACCTCTTGCGCCAAGGCGGCCAGTCCGTGTGCTCCCTTGCGGAAATCGACGGGCCGTGTGGACAGCAGGATGCGAGCGCCGGCGGGGTACTGATCATTTGAGAGAAGCCGACGCGCGAATTGCCCGCAACATCGCGGTCAGCTGTGCGGTGTCATCCATGCCGGATACGACCCGCACCACCGCAACGGCGACCCCGACCTCGATCTCCGGTGCTGGCGCGGCTGGAACAGCGGTGACCGGAATGGCCTCGGCGACAATCTGCACGAACTCGGATGCAATCGCCCCTGTCGTGGTCGCGGGGGCGATCCTCACGTCGTCCTCGCCGATCTGCCCGACCCCCGCAACGTTAACGCCCGGCGACATAAGCTGCTGGATGTGTTGACGATCGCGCTGACCGCCTCGATTTGCGGTGCCGAGAGTTGCGTGGACTTCGCTGATTTCGCGCGCGACCGTGAGGCGTTGTTCCGGGAGTTTCTCGAACTCCCGGGCGGGTTGCCGAGCCACGACACGTTTTCCCGGCTGTTCCGGCTGTTGGATCCAGCTGCCTTCGCCACCTGCTTCACCAGCTTTCTCGATGATCTCGGTCATGGTGGCACCGGGGTCATCGCCATCGATGGCAAAACGATGCGCCGCTCGTTCGACCGGGCGGCAGGAAAGTCCGCCCTGCACGTGGTCACGGCTTTCGCGTCCGAGACGCGGATGACGATCGGCCAGGTCTCGGCGGGCGACAAGGAAAGTGAGATCATCGCCG
>Ga0206992_1067_pt1 | contig 23135 bp, 18 predicted proteins | sample Alteio_BWMinCont_6_FD_153267 | JGI IMG/M metagenome (GOLD analysis project Ga0206992, IMG submission 153267) | Enriched cells from forest soil in Barre Woods Harvard Forest LTER site, Petersham, Massachusetts, United States -... | ecosystem: Environmental > Terrestrial > Soil > Temperate forest >... | reverse complement strand
CCATCCCCGCAAGCACAGCAGCCGCTATACCAACCGACCTCGCGCTTGTGCCTTTACGGTTCAACAGTCAGGGCGAATGCGACAACGAAGCTGTCCTGAACCGGGTTATTGACGTGCTGAGCAGCCAAAACAGCGACGACACAGTCAAGGCAGCCATATTCACTCACGCACAGGACGGCAATTACAAACAATTTTTAAACCGGCTGATCCGCACTATCGACGACAGGTACGGGCCAGGCACAGTCACGATCAATACGCAGGTCGCAGAAATTCTCGACGCACGGGGAATCATGGTAGTGTCAGACGGGGGGACGGTAAAAATGCTGGCACCTAGTCCCATTTTCCGCGATCCTGATCGCCAACGTGTCATCAGCGAGACACTTACATCCATCTTGCCGCAAGCGCTGACTGATATCATTACCTTATATGATGATGAGATATCGTTTAGCCAGCTCCACCGAAAATCTATTATCGACATTTTCAGATCAGGCGATCCCAAACAAAAAAGCATGATGATTGAGGCAGCCTGCGAGCAGAACAAATTGCAAAGCCTGAATTCGATCTGGAAAAAAATTGGAGTCGAGGCGCTGAATATGGCAGGTGTTGATTTGAGCAGGCTGGCCAGACAATCTTTGCGATTCCATATTGTGGAGCAAAGTAATTTCTGCTCGACGATCATCACAATCCTCATCGGCACGATAACCGATAAAAACAGCAATGAGCTGGCAACAGCCCAGTTTTTAAAAAATGTATTTGACCACGAATGTCAGCCAGAGTTAAATAAACAACTGGCCAATTACGTGCGTCTTCACGGCGTTGACAGCGTTCGCGTCAATGACAATATCAAGCGGATTCTTGCCGAAAAAGGCATAGAGCTGGTTCAAAGCACGCTAGATGGAAGCATAGAACTACGCGGTGAATACGCTGTTGCCGATGAAGCGGATCAACGGCCTGAAACCATAGACCGATCACTGGATTCATTTCCCGCAGAACTCACAAACATCATCGCTCAATACGATAAAACGTTGAAGATATGCGAAAAAAATCAGGCGTATATTGTCGGAATTTTAAATTCAGATGACCCGGTAGCAAAAGGAGAACTGATTGCAGCCGCCAGTCATCAAGGACAAATCGTATCCCTGAACGCGATCATGCGCCAAATGAGCGCAAGAGGGGGAGTGCTGGATTTATCCAACGTTAATTTACAAGGTTTAAATTTAACCGGCATTAATCTGTCTGAGATCAACTTAACCAACGCAAACTTGCAAGGCACAATTCTTTCGCATGCCACTCTATACGATACGATTTTGACCAACGCCAATTTAAACGGCGCAATCCTTACAAAAGCACATTTAGTACAAACGGATCTGAGCGGGGCCAGTACGATCGGTGCATATTTTGAAGGAGACAACTAGTTCAGCCAAAGCTGACGCAATAGAGCGCCGTACATATCCATCCGGTTGACGGCATACATCAATGCGGCATCGTTCAGGAATCTCCTGACAATAGTCGTCCTGTAGAGGGTCTTCCAAAAATCAAATAAAAATGCGGATAGCCTTTTCCCATGCATCACGGAAGAGGCATCCGTTTAGCTTCTGTCAATTCACTGTCCCGGCACAAATCATGCACTCCCTATTCCAAGCGCTCCCCCCTGTTACCACATCCACATCACCAACCGAACCGCCAGTCGAGCTGGCTGGTCTACCACTACAGTTCGGTTATAAAGAGCAATGTGAGAGCCAGACTACGATAGACAGGATTGCTGAAGTACTGAGCAGTCAGTGCGGCTCAGATGAAGTCATGGCAGCGATTTTCATCAATGCGCAGCAAGGTCACTACCAGCCGGCCTTAAACCAGTTGATCAGGACACTGGACGGCAAACATGGCAGCGGCACGGTTGTGGTCAATCCCCATGTCAGAGAAATTTTGCGCGCCCGGGACATCGCATTAACTACCGGCGAACAAGGTACGGTGCAAATGAGATTGGATATTCCGCTTGATATCGATACCGATCGGGTACACGCCATTGATGAGTCGATGGGCCGCATATTGACACCTGAGATGATGAATATTGTCACTTCATATGATGCCGAAATACTGTTTGAAATTTCACAGATGTACACGTGGATTGAAATTTTCCGCTCAGGTGATCCGACACAAAAAAATCAGATTATTGATGCGGCTGATGAGCCGTATAAAGTGAATTGCCTGGATTTGCTGTTCGCAGATATTCTAAAAATGGACGGGGCTGTCAATCTGACCGGAGTGGATTTAAGCAAATTGGCCCGTCAACCTTTAAAAATTTATTTTCCTTATGCATATACTCGCCCCACCACCATGCAACTATTTATTGACGTCATGGCAGACGACAGTAGGGATAAGCGCAGTGACAGACGCAGCGGCAACCAGGTGACAGCACAGTTTTTAAAGACTGCATTTGATCATGACTATCAGACAGAATTAAATGACGTCATCAAAGCAACCGCCAGTCAACGCGGGCTTGGTGCGATTCTGATCCACGATGACATCAAGCGTATCCTCGCAGAAAAAGACATAGAATTAATTCAACATGACGATGGGGCGATAGCCATGCACGGCGCCTGCGCAGTTACCGATGATGATGACGGACCGGAACGACGCACTGAAGAAATTGATCGCTCCCTGCACATGCTGCCGTCCGAACTCACGAAGATCGTCGGCCAGTATGATAGGGCTTTAAAAATATGCAAGAAAAATGAAACCGTCATTATCGACATGTTAAATTCGACTGATCAAGCTGCAAAAAGTGAGCTGTTTGCAGCTGCCAGCCATCAAAATCAAATCCGCTACTTCAACAGCATTTTGAATAAAATACGCAGCCCGGATAAATTACTGGATCTGTCCGACGTTGATCTCAGTGGTCTGAACTTGAGTTTCATTGACCTGTGCCAGACAAATTTACATCGTGCAAATATGCGGGACACGGTACTTGCGCACGCAGAACTGACAAGTTCGACATTGAACTGTGCAAATCTGGATGGAGCAATTTTTGTGGGGGCTGAGCTGGCCGACGCACAGCTGACAGGGGCTAGCGCAATCGGCGCGAATTTCAACGGAGCATCCCTGTCAGCCGCGAATTTATCGGGAGCAAAACTGCACTGTGCGACGTTTATAAGCGCTAACCTGAACGGGGTGAATTCGTCGGGTGCTTATCTTGGTTTGAATGACCTGACTGGCGCCATGCATGTTGATGACTTTCTGAAAATGGCGCACATGACGGTCGATGAGAGCGGCACATCACTGACGTTTTTGCCATCAAATCAGACTGGAGAAGGCTAAAAAATAAGCACAAATCCGAGTTGTCCTCGACCATACGCCATGAAATGATCCGCCACACCCAAATTTACCCAAGTCATCCAATTCACTCAGTTCAATTTTCAGGACAAATCATGGACTCCCTGGCCAAACTCTCCCCCATCCCCGCAAGCACAGCAGCAGCCGCTATACCAACCGACCTCGCGCTTGTGCCTTTACGGTTCAACAGTCAGGGCGAATGCGACAACGAAGCTGTCCTGAACCGGGTTATTGACGTGCTGAGCAGCCAAAACAGCGACGACACAGTCAAGGCAGCCATATTCACTCACGCACAGGACGGCAATTACAAACAATTTTTAAACCGGCTGATCCGCACTATCGACGACAAGCACGGACCGGGCACAGTCACGATCAATAGGCAGGTCGCAGAAATTCTCGAGGCAAGTAGAATCATGTTAGTGTCAGACGGGGGGACGGTAAAAATGCTGACACCTAATCCCATTTCCCGCAACCTTGATCGCCAACGTGTCATCAGCGAGACACTTGCATCCATCTTGCCGCAAGTGCTCACTGATATCATTACCTTATTTGATGATGAGATATCGTATAGCCAGCTCAGCCGAAAATCTATTATCGACATTTTCAGATCAGGCGATCCCAAACAAAAAAGCATGATTATTGAGGCAGCCTGCGAGCAGAACAAATTGCTTGACCTGAATTCGATCTTGAATGAAATTGGGGTCGAGGCGCTGAATATGGCAGGAGTTGATTTGAGTCGCCTGGCCAGGCAATCTTTGCGATTCCATTTTGTGTCGAAAAGTAATTACTGCTCGACGATCATCACAATCCTCATCGGCACGATAACCGATAAAAACAGCAATGAGCTGGCAACAGCCCAGTTTTTAAAAAATGTATTTGACCACGAATGTCAGCCAGAGTTAAATAAACAACTGGCCAATTACGTGCGTCTTCACGGCGTTGACAGCGTTCGCGTCAATGACAATATCAAGCGGATTCTTGCCGAAAAAGGCATAGAGCTGGTTCAAAGCACGCTAGATGGAAGCATAGAACTACGCGGTGAATACGCTGTTGCCGATGAAGCGGATCAACGGCCTGAAACCATAGACCGATCACTGGATTCATTTCCCGCAGAACTCACAAACATCATCGCTCAATACGATAAAACGTTGAAGATATGCGAAAAAAATCAGGCGTATATTCTCGGGATTTTAAATTCAGATGACCCTGTAGCAAAAGGAGAACTGATTGCAGCCGCCAGTCGCCAAGGACAAATCAAATACCTGAGCGCGATAATGCGCCAAATGAGAAAAAGAGAGGAAGTGCTGGATTTATCCAACGTTAATTTACAAGGCTTAAATTTAACCGGTATTAATCTGTCTGAGGTCAACTTAACCAACGCAAACTTGCAAGGCACGATTCTTTCGCATGCCGTTCTGGTCGAGACGCTTTTGATCAACGCCAATTTGAACGGCGCAATCCTGGAAAAAGCCTATTTAGTACAAACGGATCTGAGCGGAGCCAGTATGATCGGTGCAGATTTTGACGGGGCACAAATAACCAGCACAAAGCTGCCGCCATAGTACGCCGCACATATCCATCCAGTTGCCGACATACATCAATGCGGCATCGTTCAGGAATCTCCTGACAATAGTCGTCCTGTAAAAATCCATTTGGCGCGAATTTAACAGAGCTAATTTAGCGTATTTCGACGTGATACCGTAGCGCATCGACGCAGCCGTGCAATATCCAGCCACCGCTCGGGCCCGATAGCGTAGGGGCGGGTTCCAGACGCTGCCAACTCAACTGTGTTACTCCTTGGTTCATGCTTACTTCGGGTTGCCGGACTCCCGGGATCCAGACTTCGAGGTCGCAAATCGGAAATTGACTGGCCGGAACTTCCGTTACAGCGGTAAAACTAACCATACCTGCCTTTTCAGAAAACCGAACAAGTCGACCCGGCGCAGATCGGACATAGGCTCGCTGCAGTATCCGGGCAGCTACCGGTTCCATGCCTTCCGGCTGATTGTCGGGACAGGAGGCCCGTACGATATTGCCGGCGACCTTGCCCGGATAGACGTGCGGATCACCGCAGCCCTGTTTCCATACCCATACTGCGGAACCGGTTTGCGTTTGCTCTTCCATATTTGCCTGGCGATCCCACAATTTTTCCTGCTGCCTGGCATCGCCGAAAAAGCCCCACTCCCCTATCCACAATGCCGCATCCAGTCTGGATGCGGCGTGCTGCGCGAGCCGGAATCCGCGTTCGATGGAAACCAGATTAATGCCCAGATCCTGATCCGACGTAATGGATTCGTTGTACAAATGGGGTGAATACAGCAGCTGGCCATCCTGTAAAAATCCGCCAGGCGGAAGGTTATCTACGCCAAATCCGCTCCAGAAAATACTCGGCTCTATCGCTATCGGATGCGCATAGCCATGTCTGGTACTGTGTTCAATTTTGCGGATTGCAGCAATCGAGCGCGCATAGTAATTCGCCAGCAGCAGCGTGGAGGTAATCGGCGGCGTTTCGGCAAAATTCGGTTCGTTCAGCAGGTCGTAGCCTATCACCGTCGTATTGTCGGCAAAATTGGCGGCGATCACTTCCCATGCATGCACCAATGCAGTCTGAATGCCGTCACGATCAAAATAAAAGGATTGGAACGCGCGTGACACGTTGGGGGCAAGATCGCGTCCGGTAAACTGGCATGCCGGCGCATCGTCAGTCAGCGTTGCCCACGCCGGTGCGCCGTCCCAACCTTTCATCGGCTCGGTTCCTGCACGACACCTGAGTCCTGTTTGCGCAGCTACGGTTGCGCTCCAGGCGTCCTGATGCATGTCCAGAATCACATAGATATGCTGCTCTGCGGCCCAGGATACGGCTTGGCGGATTGCGTCCAGATACTGTGTTGAAATTTGTCCGCGCAGCGGTTCGAGCCGGGACCAGGACAGAGTCAGCCGTACCGAATTCAGGCCCAAAGCCGCCATATCGACAAAGTCCTGTCGGGTCAGCGTCTGAACTGCAGCAAGACGCGGATCGGCCTGGTAATACTCGCCGAGCTGATTGACGTTGACACCGCGCAGCATCACCTGAGATCCGCGACGGTTGGCAAGAATGGCGTGGTCTGCGTCGTGGCTAACGGATATCGCTTCGAGAACACCCGTCACGTCCGGCGTGGCCGCCTCACGTTCATGTTCCTTGATGACGTTCTGCGTGCCGTATGACATGACAGCGAGGATAAATAATGCCAGTGCACCTGTCGCCAAGCCGACGCGCTTTGACCCGTGCGTTGACCTGTGCTTGGTCCTGTTCTGCAGATACAGCCCAAGCAGCGCAGCAAACCCGTTACAGGCAGCAGCGACCACAGCGTATGAGCAGGCCTCGACAGCCAATAATTGAATCGCCGGAATAAACCAATCATCCCCGCCGCTGGTGCTGACATAACCGTTAGCACATAACCATGCAGTCTGAACTACGAATAACGTGAGCGCTGCTGCAACGCCGGACATTGCGCCCAGCGTAAATACGGCAGTTTTCGACGCCTGACGTGACAAGCGCGCAAAACTGCTGCGCGCGACATACCAGGCCGCTGCGCCACAAATCAACAGCGCGCTACAGGCGTTGAACATACCAGCCGCAGATTCAGGTGACGATGCGGGTATCAGCAAAGATGGGGTTTCAAGATAGATATAGCCGACAGGTGAACCGTGCCACCAATGGCGTGCAATCCAGGGGCTAATCAGTGCAAGCAACAGCATGGCCAGTCCTGCCATAAAGCCGGCGAGGCTGTTATGCTCGTTGTGTCCGTCGTGGGCATTGTGTCCGATTTCTTCTGCGGGCTGGCGGTATGGTCCAATTATTGCGATCAACGCGGGCAACCAGCCCAGACAGGCTATCTTCAGTGTGGCATATCCGCCGGACCAGAGTAAGAAGGTAACGGTGGCGGGAACCGACAGCAGATATTCTTTGCCGGCCATGCCGCCGTAAAGTACAACCATGGCATTAACAAACCAGGCGAACGCTGTGGCCAGTATGATCATCAGCCAGATCCGCACGAACAGCCAGCGACGCGGCGTATCGAATTGCATCGCCAGCACTACGCTGCGGACACCGGCGAAGTTCAGCAACAACACTAGCGGCAGAAACACGACATAGGGCGCCCACCACCACCACGCTGCAACCGGGCTGCTACCAGTCCATGAAACGATGGCGAACAGACCGGCAGGATCGGCAGCAGCGATGCCGACTATGACTGCAGCGAGCAACAGCGTGGAAGCCAGCGAGGTGATCAATGCGGCGCGATTTTCTGGTTTGGTCATGGGAGTGTATGTCGGATGTGAACAATGGAACTTCCCTAACTGATTGTTGCAGAGAGTATAGAAGGAACGCAGAGAATGGAAAAATGCCAAAGCGGACGCTGGAGGTGGTCAGTGCGGCCAACAATCATCAACGACGAGGAAAGCGACACATTACCTGGGTTTGCGGCGCCTGCCTCCTTTGAAAAATCCTGATGTCTTTGCAGTCTTCTACTGAGAATATTGGGCATCCTTGGCACGACCATACACACTCAATAGTTCTTCAGCGGTAAATTGTGTCCATCCTAATTCATCGCTACCTATTTCCGCACAGCCGCCCTGATCGGATGAAAATCGGCTACGTATATTTTCTAATTCGCGATCAGATTTGCCCTGCTCGCTAAATTGTATGACTATATTATTAAACGCATGGTCCATGCCTGCCGTTAGCAGTCCTTCCACTACGCGCATTCCAGGACCGGCCTCACAAAGTTCCTGCACAATATAATAGTGAGTCACTGCTCTTTTTATCGCAGAATCACGCGTAAATAAATTCAAATCATTGAGTGACGAAGTTGAGCGAGAAGTTACTGAAGCAGATCCGGATGATGAGCTTGATGATGAGCTTGATGATGAGCTCGAAGATGACGCAAACGGGCTGTGCGGCGCTGAAGACGAGCTGGACACTGAGGTGTCGGAAGATTGTGTTCTTAGTTCAGTTTCTAACCGCAAGGCAGCAAAACTGGAGCTAATGGATAACGAGCAAGATGACGGCTCAAATGAAGACTCAAATGACATTGAGGATGAGTCATCTTGTATTAGTTCCACCTCAAATTCCAGACGGGTAGAAGTTGCTGCGCTGTCTGAAGCAGGTTCATCCTGCACTGAACCTGAAGGTGTTTGGCTGACTGACAATGACGACGAAGATTTGAACCCGGAACTCGTGTTTGGTATTTGCATAGATTACACCCCTTAAAATTAATTGACCGGCCGCAATCTGATCAGGTCACACCGACAGGGTCAGTAAATTCGCAGAAAATTAGCGAGCGGCTGGCCGGGATTCTACGTGGGGTTTAGTTTTTTCCTATCCGTACAATTACGCTTTCATGAGTTCCTGCCTGCTACGTCAATGCTGCGCAGGCAGGAGTGGCGGCGAATTCAGATCTTCGTTGATCCTGCCAGATACGCATCCGCCGCTTTCACCAGCGATTCTTTTTCAGCCCGTTTGAAACGCGCCACTTCCATGCCGTGCGCCAGATTCGGCAGCATCGCGGCAGGAATGCGCGCTTTCACCCATGCTTCAAGCTCTTCCAGCGGTATCGTATTCCAATAAATTTCCGGTACGTTTTTCGACATTATCATCGGCGCATACTGCGGAAATGCCATCATCAGGGTGTCGACATGTTGTGAGAACGTCGCCCACGAGATCGCCGGATTTTCTTCACTCAGCGTAGCGACCATCTGCAAACGCAATGCGCCGGCCTGAGCTGGAATATCGTCCGACAAAGCGATTGCACCTACCTGCTGAGCCAACGCAGCATCGCGCACATTCGTCAACACCATGTAATAGCGGCGCTGGTCGGTTTCGTTTTTGGCCGACCTGGCGATGTCGTGCAATTGATCAAACGTAGCCTGATCCGCATTCAGCGCCACGATAGACAACACCATGTTCTGGTCGTCCGGTTTGATGCTGGACCGGTCTGCGATGAAACCGGCAAAACGACGACGCGCTTCGTCAACTACGGCCTGGTCTCCCCATGCACCCAGATCGGTCAGCACGGTGCGGCGCAGATTTTGTATCCCCGGTGTTTCAACCTCCTTCTCGTCTGCTTTTGCATCCCAGCCGAGTTTGTCTGCCAAAGGCTTCAGGATAGAGCGTGCGTAGGCTGTAAAGGCGGCATGTCCGGCGGTAGTGCCACGTTCATCGGCCTCAATGGTGCCGAGCGCATGGGTAATCTGAGCCCAGGCGCGTTCATCCACATCGGTACCCATCGCTGCGGCAAACGCAAGGTAGTCCGGCAAATGTTTTGCGTCGGCTTCGGTCAGCGCCCATTGATCATCGAGCAAAGCGATACGATCGCCAAACGGCATGTCGGCAAAATGCGCGACGTTGGCTTTGAGTGTGGATTCATCATACGCAACCCGGTAGTAACCGACGACATCGGCATTCAGGCTGATCGCCTCTCCACATTTTCCGGCCGGCAGTTGTGTTCCGTTAGCGCTGAATAGCACAGGCGTTGCGGCGGCAGCATGACCTACCCTGACCTGCATCGGAATACTCCAGGTCGAAGCAGTCTGATCTTCTCCCTGCAACAGGAATCGTTTTTGCGTAAGCGTCAGTGTCCGATTATTCGACGCGTCGCACGATGCCGTGGCACTCACCAGCGGAAAGCCGGCCCTGGTGGTCCAGTCGGTAGCGATGCTGCTAACGTTCTGATGACTGGCCGTATTCAGTGCATTCCACAAATCGGCGCTGGTGGCATTGGAAAAGGCATGCGCTTTCATATAGCGACGCACTCCGTCGCGGAACACGTCGGGACCGAGATAGGCTTCGAACATGCGCAGCACGGCCTGACCTTTTGAATAAGTGATTTCCGGATCAAAGGCACTGCGCGCTTCCATCTCATTCTTTACGTGCTGACGAATCGCGTGTGACGTGATGCGCGCGTCGGCACCCATCGCCCGCTCTTTACTGCCGTCCTGAATTTCCTGCCATTTCCAGTTGGGATTACGCATATCCGTTTCTTTGGCGCCGCGCCACGAAGCAAAGCTTTCGTTCAGCCAGAGATCGTCCCACCAGCCCATGGTGACCAGATCACCATTCCACTGATGCGCCATCTCATGCGCCTGCACGCTGTAGACGTCCTGTTTGTTACCTATCGTGCTGGACGCCGTGATCAACAATAATTGGTCGTTGTAGGTAATCGCGCCCCAGTTTTCCATTGCGCCGGTGAAGCCGCCCGGTGTAGCGATCGAGTCGAGCTTGGGTAACGGGAAGGGGTAACCGAAGTAATCGTTGTAGTCAGCCAGAATTTGTTTGGCATTCGCTAACGCCACTGCGCCGTCTTTCTCCTGTCCGCGCACCGCCCAGACACCAAGCGCGGTCTTGCCCTCTTTGTCGCTGATTGACGCCAGATCGCCTGCGGTGAATTCGAGCAGATAGGTCGGCATTTTGGGTGAGCGTAAAAATGTAGTCGTCGCCAGTTCGCCACTCACCACGCGTTTTTCGACCGGCATGTTAGACACGGTTGCCCAGGCTGCCGGGACCGTCGCTGTCAACGCGAACGTGGTGCGAAATGCCGGTTCGTCCCAGCAAGGGAACATGCGGCGAGCGTCGGTTGCTTCGAACTTCGATGAAATAATTTGATCTTTGCTGCCGTCAGGTGTGACGAAGGATTGAGAAAATAATCCGAAAGGTCGGCTCTCGAGTACGCCTTGGTATTTGAAACTTAATGTGTGCAGCCCGACTTTTGTCGGCGCAGCCAAAGTGAGAGTCGTCAGTTGTTTTGTGTTGTCGGTATCGACTTTTTTAACCGGCTTGCCGTCTAGTCTGACATCACTCAATGTCTGGTTGAGACTATTGAACTGGATGATGTTGGTTTTTTCGCGAAATTTCAGCTTGACGGATTCAACGCCGCTGACCGTATGGGCAGTCAGGTCGGGTGTGATCGCCAGCGTGTAATCGGACGGCACCACATTTTTTGGCAATCGGCCCGGGGCTGCATCGAATGAAAATGGCTGGTCTGGCGTAACACCTGGAGTAGCTCCACTGGTCGCGCCACTTTGCTCGTTCGCAGCGCTGGTGTTCGCTGCGATTAGGGGCAACACAGCGGCTATCATCGCGCCGATTAATAAATTCTTTTGCATGGTAAATCTCCTGATTAAAAATTGCCGATACAATTTAAATTGACGGCTGTCGAAATAGATCCAACTTAACTTCTTACAGCAACAATACTTCAGCCGATTCTGGAACCGAGACATGCAGGCCGTCTGCGTATTCGGTATGCGAGTCAAAGAATGCGCAAAATACCGGCTCACCACTATCATTCTTAGCCGCAGTCTTGGTAGCGACGGTGGCAATAACGGTTACTCCGTCCATTATTTGTACATTGACATTCGGTTGCTTGCTGCACACCGCAACCGATTTAACGGAGACTATCAATGGCATCAGATACCAGGGTGTCGTTTTTTTAATGGCAACGTTAGCTTCGCCGATTACTTGCTTCATCAGTCCTATGGTCCATTCATTTTCAGGTACCCCGGGCAGGATAACGATCGCTGCCGAGAGATCGCCCTTTTTTTTATTCACAGAATAATTGCCTTTTTCGGCTGCAATCTGGTCGTCAACCGGGACCATAAAAATACTGCCTTCACGCATTTTAATTGCTATGGATTTTTCGTCACTTTCAAGCCAGATGCGTATGTCATCCATGCGCACATCCGCTTTTGTTGGCATCAAATGCACGCCAAGCGCAACATGACCATTTGAGGCTTGTTGCAATTTTTTTGCCATTTCATACGAATCTTTATATGGCACCAAACGTTCGCGTACCGCCTTGATTTCGACAGCTTGTGGTGGTGTATCGGCTTCCTGGGCGTTAGCGTGACTGACAGGGAAAAGTAATGCGAGAGACAATGTTAAAAAATGAGATAGGCGCATAGTTTTAGTTAGCGGTAGAAGTGTGTGAGAAGTGTGCGGAATAAGGTTGGCGATTAAATTCAAACAAAAATGTAGCGTCAATTCTAACTAGGTTTGAGATTGATTCCACATCTTCTGTCGCACATGAGACATGATTCCATCAAATTAATAGTTGAATTAGCAAATAACTATGCGACTGCCAGAGTCACTTTTTTACCGGCACGCGTAGTCAACGAAATCAACATATCCAAGCTGAATTTTTCATATTTCCCTCGCACCAGATCTGAAACGCGTGACTGACTGATTCCAAGCATTGAGGCGGCTTCTGTTTGAGTCCATCCGTTCTGGATGATCGCCTCCCGAAGCTTCGCCATCAATTCTGCTCGCATTGAAAGTAAGGCGGATTCTTCCGGGGAAAATCCCAAGTCGGCAAAAACATTGCCGCTTGATTTGCTTATTTTTTCTTTCATGATCTATTCCCCTATTTGCTTGTATCGACGGATTGCGAGATCAATATCTTCTCGTCTTGTTTTTTGTGTTTTCTTTTGAAAGGCATGCAGTACATAAACTGTCTCACTGCGCTTGGCTACATACATGATCCGCCATTCACCCATAACATGCAGACGAATTTCATAGACACCCGGGCCAACGTTTAACATCGGCTTAAAATCGGATGGCATAAATCCACGCTGAACTGCGTCGAGTTCAAATCCGCCCAACCTTCTTGCTTCTGCTGGAAATTTTTTCAGGTCATCAAGGCTGGAACCAATGAAGCGTAGATTTTTCATGAAATGGATTATATATGTATTTATATATTTTATCCAAGTATTTATATATCAACATGACTGGCAAGTGGAATTAATTCAGCAGATTGGAAGATGCATTGAGGCAGCCCTAATGAGTGCCGAATTACCTGTATGACTTGTTATTTCAAAATATGCTTTTACTTGTTAGTCGTTCCCTGATCTGCCAGATAGAGTTGCAGAAACTGCTCATTCGTAATGCGACCACATTCTTAAAATACGCACTGTTTTCTCATTTCGAAAAACCTCATAGACCAAACGATGGTGGATGTTGATGCGCCTTGAATATGCGTCTTTCAAGTCACCAACTAATTTTTCATAGGGCGGGGGATTTTGGAATGGATCTATTTCCAAAATATTCAGTAGTGTCTGGGCCTTGCCTCTGAGACCAGCAGCAGATAATTTTTTAGCGTCTTTTAAAGCATATTTGGAATAGGCTAAATTCCAGATCACCATTTAAGTATCCTTTTGCTTTTACTTAATGGCTCAGCCATAGCGTCTTTAATAGACTCACGCATACCGGGAATAGCCAATAGATAGAGCGTTTCCTGAATAGCGCTCCAATCCTCAGCAGAAATCAATACGGCCGAAGTACGTTTTCCCACAATCGTCACAGGCTCATGTGACTCCGTCGCCTGATCAATCAAACGATAAAGACTGGCGCGGGCCTCACTAGCGGTTATTGTATCCATGCGAAACCTCCTCTTTTTGAATGGTACGCAAAAGCGTACGAAACGTCAATATCAAGAAGCGCGTGACGAATGTGAATTTATCTTATCTAAACAACCTTGTGCATCCAGCCATGCCGATCCGGGCCGGTACCGTGCTGGATCGCCAACAACGCGTCGCGCAGCGCCATGGCGACCGGGCCGTTTTGGTTGTGGTTGATCTCCGTGCTGAATCCACGCGCTTTGATCTGTCCAACCGGTGTGATGACAGCGGCGGTACCGCAGGCAAAGACTTCCGTGATGCGACCGGCGCTGAGGTCGTCGCGTAATTGCTGCACCGTGATTCTGCGTTCAGCCGATTCAAAACCCAGATCTTTGGCCAACTCCAACAGGCTGGCGCGGGTTATACCGGGTAACAGTGTGCCGGTCAGTTCCGGTGTGACCAGGCAGATTTTGTCATTTTCACGATAGACAAAAAACAGATTCATGCCGCCCATTTCTTCAATGACTTCGTGCTTGGTTGCGTCCAGCCAGATCACCTGATCGCACCCCATGTCACGCGCCTGAGCCTGAGCCAGCAGGCTCGCGGCATAGTTGCCGGCGCACTTGGCCTCGCCGGTTCCGCCGGGTGCGGCACGCACGAAATCTTCGCAAAGCCAGACCGCTACCGGCTTGACTCCGTTCGGAAAATAATCACCGGCCGGTGAGCCGAATAAAAGAAACGAGTAGGTGCTGGAAGGTCGCACGCCCAGATACGGGTCGGTGGCGAACATCAGCGGGCGCATATAGAGACTCTCGCCGATCGCTTTGGGCACCCATGCGCGGTCGATACCGATCAGGGCGTCGGCGGCCTGTATGAATAATTCAGGGGGAATCGCCGGCATGGCCAGGCGCTCTGCACTTCTGTTAAAGCGCGCGGCGTTGGCTTCGGGGCGAAACGTTTTAATTGAGCCATCCGGTTGGGCGTAAGCCTTGAATCCTTCAAAAATCGCCTGACCGTAGTGCAATGCCGATGTCGCCGGGTCCAGGCTTAAAGGACCATAGGCCCGCACTTCGCCCTGCTGCCATGCACCGTCGCGGTAAGAAATCACCGCCATATGGTCGGTAAACACGGCGCCGAATGCAGGCTTTTTCATGCGCGCAATTCGCTCGGCTTCAGTAAGGGCAGAGGTCGATGGGGTAATCTTGATGGTTGGGCTATTGGTAGTCATGGCGGGTTCCGAAATCAGGTTTCATGTTGTGCGTGGAACTTGGAATTTTAGCTTACATTCTCATTGCGAGGATACCTGGGTATCTTTTAGCAATCAGTCCTTAAAGTCAGCAGGTCGCTTACCCATGTTGGCCATCATGGCTTCCTGCAGATCGGCGGACATCAGCATTGCAGCATTCCAGGTGGCGATGTATTTCAATCCGTCAGCCACCGAGTGATTAGAATTGTGTACTGCCGTGCCCCAATTGAGGCGCTTTAACGAATTGCTCACGGAACCGTAGGTAATCGTCTGCGGCCTCTTTCGGGTGCTCGATCATCGGTGCATGACCGACACCAGGCATAACGATAGATTCGGCGTCAGGCAGCAGCGCCTTCAGTATCGGCACTGCACCCGCTGATAAAACACGATCATCAGCACCCCAGACTATCAGGGTCGGCGTTGGCAGACCACGGATCGCGTCGTTGACTGAATCCGCTGATATCTGCTTAAAAACCTGACGCTCGAGCGCCTGGTTGGCGATGCGTTCGCGGGCCAGAACATCCATGACCGGACCGGGCAGATACGGCGGGTCGCTCATCGCGAACTGCATCAGAGCCGGGAAGTCGCTTTCCTTCGTGATCAGCAAGGGATTGCGTTCGCCTGCCGTAATTATTCTGTTGAGTTCGCTTGGCGGTACGTCGGCAATGCCCGCAGGATCGATTAGCCACAAGCTGCTTACCTCTTGCGGATACTGCGCCGCATAACTAAGTGCAACGCCGCCGCCCATCGAATTGCCGCCCAGCGCTACGTTGATCAAACCTAGCGCGCGAACGAACTCGTGCATGCGTGTCGCCTGTGCAGCATAGCGGTAGTCGGCGTCGGGCAGATGCGACGATTCGCCGAAACCAACCAGATCGGGAATGATCACGCGGAAGTGCGCAGTGAGCGTGCGTGCGACGCGGGTAAAATTATCCTTGTCCGCGCCAAATCCGTGCAACAGCACCAGCGGCTCGCCTGTGCCGCCTTCCAGGTAGACGATATGGAAGCCGTCCGGCACCACGACCTCCTTGCGAACCAGGTCAGAGCGCCAGCGTTCTACTGCCAGCGCGGAGTGAGTCATGGGCGGCCCCAACGTGTCACATCCCGCCAGCGCGGTTGTGAGACAGCAGATGAAAACGGTCGCAAGTGTGTTCAATCGCATTTGAGTCCTTACACAGTTGAAAATGCCGTCAAGTTCCAGCGCGCCTACGAATCCAATCCAGGATGTTGATTTGCAAGCTTGCCGGTAAAATCGGCAATGCCCTTAGCCATCGAGACAAATTCGCTCGGCATCATGATGATGGTAGTCGTATTCTGTTCGGCACCGACTTCCGTAATCATCTGCATGCGACGCAGTTCCAGGCCTGCCGGATTTTCCATAATCAGTTTTGCCGCATCGCGCAGTTTCAGCGCGGCTTCCAGTTCCGCTTCAGCCTTGATAATACGCGCGCGCTTTTCGCGCAACGCTTCGGCTTCCTGTGCCATGGCGCGCTGCATGGATTCCGGAATTTCCACATTGCGCATTTCAACGCGGGTCACCTTGACGCCCCATGGTTCGGTCGCAGAATCGATGGTCTGACGCATGTCCGCGCCGAGTCGTTCCTGCTCCTTCAGCACGTCATCCAGAGTATGACGACCGATAATATTGCGCATTGAAGTCAGCGCTACCTGTATCACCGACTTATCGACATCGCGCACTTCAATCACCGACTTGATCGGATCAGTGACGGCGTACCAGATTACCACCGTGACTTTGACCGGCACATTGTCTTTGGTGATGGTTTCCTGCTGATCTACCGAAGTGGTGATGGTGCGGATATCGATGGTCTTCTGCCATTCAATAAACGGGATGATCCAGTACAGGCCGGGGCCGCGCACGCCCTGCAATTTACCCAGCCGGAAGACCACGGCACGCTGGTATTGATTGGCTATTCTGAATCCGGTCAACGCGATGACGAATAGGACTACGCAAAGCAGTGTCAAAAGTTCGCTCATTTTATTTCCTCTATTTATTTCATTTATTTATTTCATCTAAGTTTTTTACCAACGTCACAAAATCTATTCAACAATTTTGACAGCATCACCACTGACTTTAACCGCTGCCGGTTTAGGCGGAGGAAACACCGCCCCGCCTTCATAGGAAAAATATAGCCGGTGTTGACTCAACGCCAGCAATACATGGTGCGTGCGCAAAAAATCGACGCCCAACAACATATCCGGCTCAGCGTCCAGCATCTCGCTCGTCGCCATATTGTGCTCATCCGCTCTTGCCGCTCCCCACAGATCCGACATTCTGATGGACGGATTTTTGACAGTTTCATCTCCTATCGAAAAACTGTCGAACTTGACTAGCCAGGTGTCGATTTTGTGCGAGCCGATACCCACGACGGAGCCTATCTTTGTCACGTTGGGAGATTCCGGCGTGATGCCGAGTCGTGCTGCAAACGCCTTGTTGAGGAGAGAGTATTTCGCCCCACTGTCTATAATTGCGCGCAATTTCTGGCCGTTGATTTCAACCGTCACAACCTGGCGTCGATCTTTGGATGACATCTCGGTCAGAGCGACGTCCAGGGCATCTTTGTTCCAGTACGCCAGAAAGGTATTGCTGCAATTTTCTGCTTCAAAAAATTTGATGGTACGGTCGGCCGAATTGAACTCCAGATCAGCATTCAGCATGATATTGGTGCCGACTATCACTTTATAGGGAGAGAATGAATCCATCGCGACCGATAATCGTTTATTGGGTCTGCCATGAAATTTACCCAGGGCGATATCATCAACCACGGTTTCATAAGTCATCGACTCTCCGCTCACACCCACCTGCGTAACGGGCGAGTGATACAGAGTCAATCCGAAATAGTCCACGCCTTGGCTGGTCAATGTGGTTAGCACAGCGCCGGTGTCTATCATCATCGGCGCGGTCTTGCCATTGATACTGCCCTGAACCACAAACCAGCCGTGCGTCGTTTCCACCGGCAAGGTCGCAAGGTTGATGTAGTGGCAGCGCGGCGCGGCGGAGTCGGCGTGGGCCGGTTGCGCAATGAGTGCGAATGCGGCTGCGCAGAAGCATCCGAAGCTGGTGTACAAGGTAAAAATTGTGCTGAGTTTTTTCATCTGAAATGATGGGTTGGGTTGGCCTTCTATTGATTGACTTCGCTGTGCGCAAGAATAAAGGATAGTCACGCGCTTAGCTATGCCCTATTTAGGGTATTTGTGGTTTTAAGGCTGCAAATTTATGCTATCCAAAAGCGGACATTGAGATGAGATAACTGGATTCAATTTGACATTTCACTGTCAGATTCAAAGGAATATAATCAACACCGAACCAACCGAGAGGCTTGCATCCGATCGGCTTAGAGTTCAATTTAATGGGAGGTTTTCCATGAAAATTCCAGACGGTCTGAAAATGCCCCTGATCGTGTTTTCGCTGGAGTCAGCGTTAATCATCGGGTTCGCATTGATTTTTACATTTATCTTGAAAATAGCTTAACTTTATTTGACGTTGCCGATTTTGCATTGGTGCGTTAGTTCAGGTCGAGATAAATTCAATATGGAAATCGATCGCACTTGCCAGAGTGCGAGCGGCTGTTTTTGTCACTATCACCACAAGGTCTATGCCCTAAACAGGGCATTTTGACGTCGCTATCTATCCCCGGTAAAAATACAGCGCTAAACTACACGCTATTTTAATTTCATGAAAACCTTATGACTGCAATCTCCAAAACGATATTCAAGGCCTATGACATTCGTGGCATCGTTGGTAAAACCCTCAACACCCATGTCGCGCATCAGCTGGGACTCGCTTTTGCCAGCGCCGTTCTGGCCAAAGGTGAACATACCGTTGTGATTGGTCGTGATGGCCGTCTGTCCGGACCGGAGTTAAGCGCTGCACTGGCACAAGGTCTGCAGGCGGCAGGCGTGAATGTGATTGATCTGGGTGTGGTCGCCACGCCGATGGTGTATTTCGCCACCCACGTATTAAATGCACAATCCGGCATCATGGTGACGGGCAGTCATAACCCGCCGGAGTACAACGGATTCAAAATGGTATTGGCCGGTGAAGCGATTTATGGCGATACTATTCTTGCGCTTTATCACACTATCGAGGCACAACAATTTGCCCGCGGTGCGGGAAGCTATCAGAAGCATGATATTCGTGCGGCCTATCTGGAACGCATTATTTCCGACATTAAATTGGCGCGTCCGATGAACATTGCGGTTGATTGCGGCAATGGCGTAGCCGGTGCATTTGCCGGTGATTTATATCGCGGTTTGGGATGTGCAGTGGACGAATTATTTTGTGAAGTAGACGGCACCTTCCCTAATCACCATCCTGACCCGGCGCACCCGGAAAATCTGCAGGATTTGATTACCCGCGTTAAAAACAGTGATGCCGAATTAGGTTTGGCTTTCGACGGTGATGGCGACCGGTTGGGTGTGGTGACCAAAGACGGACAGATTATTTATCCGGACCGGCAATTGATGTTATTTGCAGAAGATGTACTCACCCGTCATCCGGGTGCACAGATTTTGTACGACGTGAAATGCACCCGCCACATCGCCAGCTGGGTTAAGGCGCGCGGCGGTCATCCGACCATGTGGAAAACCGGACACTCGCTGGTAAAAGCAAAAATGCGCGAAACCGGCGCACCGCTCGGTGGTGAAATGAGCGGACATATTTTCTTTAAAGATCGCTGGTATGGATTTGACGACGGTCTGTATGCCGGTGCACGTTTGCTGGAATTGATGTCGCGCGTGGCAAACCCATCCGCGGTGTTAAATGCTTTGCCACAATCGAGCTCCACGCCGGAGTTGCAATTGACACTGAACGAAGGTGAGAACTTTAGCTTGATCGCCAAAATGCAGGAAGCCAGTCAGGTGAATATGCATTTTGCAGATGCGGATCAAATTATCAGCATCGACGGTTTGCGTGTCGAGTATGCGGACGGATTTGGGCTGGCACGTTCTTCGAACACGACGCCGGTCATCGTCATGCGATTCGAAGCGGAATCATCGGCGGCACTGGCGAAAATTCAGGCTGCATTCAAGCGCGCCATACTGGCTGTGAAGCCTGACGCGCAACTGCCGTTCTGATTTTGATGCGACCATGATGAAAGTATTGCTGATACGCGTTTCTTCGATGGGAGATGTGCTGCACAATATGCCGATAGTGGCGGATATTTTGCGGCATTTCCCGGATGCGGAAATTGACTGGGTGGTCGAAGAGAATTTTGTCGATCTGGTGAAATTGAATCCGCATGTGCGCAAGGTGATTCCCTTTGCCTTGCGCCGCTGGCGTAAAAAATTGTTCTCTGCGCCGGTGCGTGCAGAAATGGCGGCATTCAAAAAATTGCTGCAGGCGGAAACTTATGATGTGATATTGGATACCCAGGGCTTGCTCAAAACCGGTGTGATCATGGGACTGGCGCACGGAGGCGCCAAAGTAGGTTTGGCGAACGGCACCGAAGGCTCCGGTTATGAAGCGGCATCGCGCATCTTTCACAGTTTGAGCGTTCCTGTCGCGCCACGCACGCACGCCGTGTTGCGCGGTCGCCTGGTTGCAGCACGTGCTCTGAATTACAGCGACGACATCGAACAGACTCCACCAGATTTTGGTTTGGCTGCGCCATCGGACGAGAAACCCGACTGGCTACCGGCAGGTGACTATGCCGTATTCTTTCATGGCACAGCCGGCGTTGAAAAAAAATGGCCGGCGCATGACTGGATCACCTTGGGCAAATATCTGCGGCGGCGCGATCTGCCTGTATTGCTGGCGTGGGGTAACAGCACCGAGCAAATCGAAGCGGAACAACTTGCTGCGCATATTTCCGGCGCGACCGTCCTGCCGAAACTGAGCATGGCCCAGGCGATCACTCTGGCGCAGCGCGCTGCATTGGTGGTGGGAGTCGATACCGGCTTAACGCATATCGCAGCGGCATCCGGGCGCCCTACCGTTGAAATTTATTCGGCTTCGCCGCGCTGGAAGACGGAAGGGAACTGGTCGGAGAAAATTATCAATCTGGGTGATCAGGGTGCGCCACCCACGGTGGTTGCCGTGATTGCAGCGGTTGATCAATTACTCAAATAAAAAAACGGACCTGAGTCCGTTTTTTTATATTGCAGGTTGGGCTACGCTTCGTAGGTTGGGCTACGCTTCGTAGGTTGGGCTACGCTTCGTAGGTTGGGCTACGCTTCACCAGCCCAACACTCCACGCCAAAACATACAAACACCAGCAATTATTTACGCTTGAACGTTGGGCTGATAAAACGTAGCCCAACCTACAAAACCGTCAAACCAAGCTATAAACTATTGAGGCGGCGTATGTTTGGTCTGTATCAATTGCAACGGCTCATTCGTCACTTCAACCGGCGCTTTGCGTACACGTGGCGCTCTTGCTTCAACTACCGGCGTTGCATACGTTTGTGCGTGTTGCAGTTTGGCAGGATCGGTTGCAGCCAATGTCAGCCCAGCTGATTTCAACATATCCTGCAAGTCTTCTACCTTGGCGCCAACGTTTGCAGTTGCAGTTACGGCAGCGTGCGACACTACCTCAACTGGAGCAACCGGAACTGCCGGCGTCGCTTCAGCGACTGCTTCAAACTTAAGCTCAACCTGCTTAGGCACTACTGCTTCAACCTGAACTACCGCAGCAGCTTCAACAGGAGCTTCCACATGGGCTTCCACTTGCGCCACAGCAGGCGATTCAACATGATGTTGCGCTACCGGCTGAACAATACTTTCGGTTGCGATCACGACATCAGTCGCTTCAGTCACTACTACCGGTGCAACTGGCGCTGTTGGCGCAGCGACGATTTCAATCGCACCTGCTTCAACATTGGCGACAACTGCTTGTGGTTCTGCAGCTGCTACCGGCGCCACTGGTGCTTGCGCAACAACTGGCGATACGTCAACTGGAGAGGCATGAACCACAGACGCCACTTCATGTGCCACTTCGTGCGCCGCTTCTGTCGTGTGATGCTGTTCAGCGTGGGCAATATCAGCTACCGGAATAAAATCTTCCGAGCTGTCACGTGGTGCCTGATCGGTAGCACCATTTTCGCCAGGTTCACGATCACGACGATTACGATTGCGACCGCCGCGACGACGACGACGGCGTGGCTCATCGCCACCGGTCTCGTTGTCGCCCTTGGCTGTCTGATCCAGCTTGTTGTCCAGATTCGCGTCGACATCGGTGTCTTCATCCGATTCCGGCAACAGGTTAGCTTGCGCTGCAACCGGAGCTGCATTTAATGCATCATTGGCACCCGGATTTGCTGCTCTTTTTGCCGCACGTTCTTCACGCTCACGCTGCTGACGTTCACGGCGCGCTTCCTGAGATTCACGTTCCGGACGCGGTGGGCGTGGTGCTTTTGCCGGACGCGCATTCACATCGGCGCCTGCAGTTTCAACCACGACTGGTTTGACCTGCTTGGCAACCGGTGCTGCAGTAACGGCTTTTTCTTCCGCGTCACGATTGCTGCCGCGGTTATTACCACCGGTACTACCGCTACCGCCACTGCGATTGCGGTTGCGGTTATTGCGATTGTTACGATCTGCATTCCCGCGTTGACCACGATCGGTTTTGCTGGCCACTTCAACCGGTGCAACAACGACTTCTTCAGCCGTACTGGATGAGCCAGAGAGCCAGCCGAAAAGTTTGCCAAAGAAACCAACCGATTTGGCGGCAGCCACGGGAGCTGCCGGTGCAACTGGCGCGACCGGATGACGTTCAACGATAGGCGCAGTGTCCGGCGTAATGCTTTTAACCATCGCCTCCTGACGCGGTTTGACATCTTCCTTATTGCCTTTGCTGTAACCGATATCGGTATCAACCTGCTCAGCCATAGCGTAGCTGGCATGGGTTTCTTCCAGACGCGGATCGTCCGACTTCAGTCGGTCGAGTTTGTAATGCGGGGTTTCCAGATGCTTGTTCGGAATCAGGATAGCCGTCACACGGTGACGGGTTTCAATTTTGAGAATCTCACCACGTTTTTCATTTAACAGGAATGCCGCGACATCGACCGGCACCTGTACATGAATCGCAGCCGAATTTTCTTTCATCGCTTCTTCCTGAATGATGCGCAGTACTTGCAGCGCAGATGATTCAGTATCGCGAATATGACCGGTACCGTTACAACGTGGGCAAGTCACATGGCTGCCTTCCGACAACGACGGACGCAGACGTTG
>Ga0206992_1066_pt1 | contig 23159 bp, 19 predicted proteins | sample Alteio_BWMinCont_6_FD_153267 | JGI IMG/M metagenome (GOLD analysis project Ga0206992, IMG submission 153267) | Enriched cells from forest soil in Barre Woods Harvard Forest LTER site, Petersham, Massachusetts, United States -... | ecosystem: Environmental > Terrestrial > Soil > Temperate forest >... | reverse complement strand
TGAGGCTGACGGCAGTTTTACCGTGGACACGACCCTGATTGTGGCCCAAGCCCGATAGCGCCTCATTCAAAAGTTCTCGTCAGATTGCTGATAAAAGGAAGCATATGTAATGTCGAAGGAATAAATTGCGCGTTTGTGATGGCTTGATTCAATGGATTGCGTGTAAGCTGCTATTTTTTGTACAGCCTGGTGCCAAGAAATATCATGCCTATCAACTATGTGAGAAAGTTGACCGGACGCGAACGGACTATCGACGCCAACCGGCATCTTGGATTCGCGCTGGCGTTTGTTGCAGGCGCTATCAATGCGGGCGGCTTTCTGGCGGTTCATCAATACACCTCGCACATGACAGGAATTGTGTCGGCAATGGCCGATAACACCGTGCTGGGTAGTTACGATCTGGTTCTGGCCGGATTGGGCGCCTTGTTATCCTTCGTGCTTGGAGCCGCCTGTTCCTGTATCATGGTGAACTACTCCCGACGGCGCAAAATGCACAGCGAATATGCTTTCCCGCTGCTGCTTGAAGCACTGTTGCTGCTGTGCTTCGGCATACTCGGAGCCAGACTGGCCGACATCGACGGATTGTTTGTGTCGTTCACCGTGATGCTGCTGTGCTTCATTATGGGACTACAAAACGCCACGATCTCAAAATTATCGAACTCGGAAATCAGGACAACCCATATCACCGGTATCGTGACGGACATCGGCATTGAGTTGGGGAAGCTGATGTATGTGAATTCACAGCAACGCGTCGGTCAGCCAAAGGTGGTGGTCAACAGAGCACGCCTGACGGTGTTGGTCGTGCTCGCCACTGCTTTCTTTGCCGGTGGTGTGACAGGTGCATTTGGGTTCAAGCATATAGGCTATATCGCCACGGTGCCACTTGCGATTGCCCTGGTTACGCTGGCCATTGTGCCGGCGATGGATGATTTGATGCTATTTCTGCGCAAGATCCCGCCAAAATAGCGGACAAAAACGGAAACAGGAAAGTCATTTTTTGCCATTAGCGCCGTACCCTGCCATTTCTGCTAATATTCCATGAAAATATCTCAGCACGACGGTCAGTGGTGACAAGACAGCAGCACATTCGTCGCCGCTTTTGAAAACAATCCCGCGATCCGGCTCATCTACTTCATTACACCATGCCCCCATCAGGAATCCCCAACTCGAATCCCGAACCTCCGTTACTACAGGGCGGCAAGGCGACTGCGATACTCGCTATTGTGGCGGTACTGGCGGCGCTGTATTTCGCGCGCGACGTGCTGGTGCCTATAGTTCTGGCGCTGTTCCTGAGTCTGTTGCTGGCACCGTTTGTGCACCGGTTGCGGCGCGTCGGTTTTGGACACACAACCTCGGTGTTGGTGGTCGTATTAGTGCTGATGTGTACACTGGCAGCGGTGACTACCGTGATTGCCTCGCAATTGGCCGGCATTGCCGCCAGCCTGCCGCAGTACGACGAAACCATCCAATACAAACTGAAGGGCATCGAAGCGTTGACGCGTGGTCGGATCAACGTGTTTTCCGCTGAAGCGAAACGCACGATGGGACATTTTCTGGAGGAGCCATCTGTGCAACCGTCGGGCAATGGTGCTACGGATGATAAGGTCAGCACGCCCGGCAGCGGCCCATTGAGCGGCACTGTGCCGATCGCCGTGCAGATGCAGGCGGCGGCACCCAATCCGTGGGACAGAATCCAGTCGATCGCCTCCGCAGTGTGGACCCCGCTCGAATCGACCGGTATCGTGATGGTGATACTGATCTTCGTCCTGCTTGAGCACGAAGCATTGCGCGACCGCCTGATCAAGATTGTCGGCAGCGCCGATTTGCGCGCGACCACCAATGCATTGAATGATGCCGGTATCCGGCTGTCGCGCTTCTTTGTTTCACAGTTTTTAGTCAATCTCGGGGTGGGCGCGCTGATCGGAATCGGACTGGCAGCCTGCGGCATTCCGCATGCGTTGCTGTGGGCTGTGCTCACCGTCGTGCTGCGGTTCGTGCCGTTTGTCGGTGTGTGGATCGCAGCTGTCTTCGCGACTATTTTGGCTGCAGCAGTGGCGCCGGGCTGGACCTTGCCGCTGCTGACCATGGGGATTTTTGGTGTGGTCGAGATCGTGGTCAGCCAACTGGTGGAGCCGCAGCTGTACGGACACACCACCGGTCTTTCTCCATTGACTGTGGTGGTGGCAGCGATATTCTGGAGCTGGTTGTGGGGGCCGGTCGGACTCGTCGTGTCGACGCCCATCACGCTGTGTCTGCTGATTGCGGGGCGGCATACGCGGACCTTACAGCTGCTCGACGTAATCCTTGGCGATACGCCGGCGCTGACCATGCCGCAGCGACTGTATCAGCGCGCGCTGTCGGACGATTCCGATGAGATTATCGCCAGTGCGCGCGAATATTTACGACGCAATTCGTTCGCGACGTATTGTGATCTGGTGCTGGTACCTGCACTGCAACTCGCGCGCCTGGACTTCGATGCAGGCCTGATCAATGAAACGCAGGGTTCGAATGTGCGCATGGCCGTGTTGAATCTGATTACCGCGTTGGGCGAAGCACCGATGAAAAATTTCAGCAAACGCATCAAGACCAGCGTGCTGGATGACGCCAATATTGGCCGCGCGCTGCGCCACGAGAGGGAGTTGCGCCACGGTCGCTGGCAGGGACCACTGGATGTGCCGCGCGGCTCGATTGTGATTTGTCTGGGTATCGGCAACAACACTGATGAACTGGCGACCGAGTTGCTGGTCAGGATATTGCGTTTCCAGCATATCGACGCGCGCCATCTGTCGACCGACGATCTGAAAAATCCCGCTCCGCCCGGCTCATCCTCAGACAGCGTCTCGATGTGCTACATCGTCGGCACTCACGCGCGCGGTTGCGCAGTTGCGTTTGAACATGCGGTGGAACGGATGCGTTCGAGGTTTCCCGAAGCCTGCATTGCCACGCTGTTCTTCCGCGAAATTCTGCCGCAACCTTTACCGTCAACTGATCCTGAAGAAATGGACAGACAGGCTGCCAAATCCGACCTGGTGGACCGGACTGCGAACTCGTTTGTCGAAGCATTGCAGATCTGTATGGACCGGCAGTTGCAGAAGGCCAGGGTAGAAGTGGAAGCGGTGGCGATCTGATTTTTGCTCTGTTATTCATAAATGACATAACAGTCATGTGAAAACGCAATTGGAATAATATGTTGCGGTGCAATATAGTGAGTGCATGTTAAAACTACAAAAGGAAAAATCATGACTACACTCACTCACACCCTACGTAATATCAATCAACCAGAATTTGCGACAGCAAATTTCGTTAACGATTCTTTTTGGAGTCTGTTGCTGCTTGCCAGTCTGATGGCGGCGACATTAATCGGAATTCAGCAGGTACTGTAAAACGTTAGTCTTCACGCACGCAGGGATGGCGAACGTATTAAGAAGGAGCGCGACATGCGATCTGAACGTAACGATTTTCTGGGTGCCCAGGGACAAAATCTTTCTGCCCGATTCGATTTGCCAGACGGGCCGATCAAGGCGGTCGCGTTATTCGCGCATTGCTTCACTTGCGGAAAAGACGTGTTCGCCTCAAGCCGGATCGCGCATGCATTGACCGACCATGGCATTGCAGTGTTTCGATTCGATTTTACTGGCATAGGCGCCAGTGACGGCGAATTTGCCAATACCAATTTCTCCTCCAATCTGGACGATCTGAAAGCGGCAGCCAACCACTTAAGATCCCTGCAGCAGGCCCCCTCCATACTCATCGGTCATAGCCTGGGCGGCGCTGCCGTGCTGGCTGTTGCCGAACACATTCCGGAAGTCAAAGCGGTGGTAACGATCGGCGCGCCGAGCGACCCCAGTCACGTTACCCATATGTTCGAAGAGCAGCTCGAGGCTATCGAAGTCGAGGGTGAAGCCAACGTGCAACTGGCCGGACGGCCATTTCGTATCAAACGTCAATTTCTAAGAGATGTCGAAGAACAGCAGCTTAACGCCAGGATACGTGGATTGCGTCGGGCACTGCTGGTCATGCATTCTCCGGTGGACAACACAGTCAATATCGACAATGCGCTGCATATTTTTCAGGCTGCAAAACATCCGAAAAGTTTTGTGTCGCTGGACAACGCAGATCATCTTTTGACTGTTAAAAGCGACGCGATCTACGTTGCAGATTTAATCGCCGCGTGGAGCGTTCGATATATAAAGTGAATGCTCGCCAGCGTGCGATCCAGCACCGCTTAAATTATTTTTGGCGTTTGATTTCTGATGGATTGAACAGTGTCCCGATATGCCCGGTTACATTGACATCCACTGTTTTGTCAGTGGTTGCCGAGTTTAATCCGCTTGCAGTGACCGTAACCTGATAATGCCCTGGCAGCGTGTACGCATGCTGCACGGTAGCGCCATCCGAACTTGTTCCATCACCAAAATTCCAGTGCCAGGCAAGTACCGGAGCTTGCGCGGATACGCCATCTGTTTTGAACGTGACGATTTCACCTGCAGTGGCCAAAGGCGATGCGTGTACCTCAAATGAAATCGCTGGGGCCGGCACAGCATTGTCAATGACCTTGAGCATTAACACTGAGTGGGGTTTAAGAGCGAAACTAATCGTGCCGGACGATACCGCACAGCAGTCTTGATCGCCGAATACGTCGACGATTTTGTATTTGTCGCCCGCCTTCAGACCAAGCTGGGCAAGATTGAATGTGTGGGTACGTGATGCTTCAGTCCAGTTGAACACGGTGAGTATCGATTGCTGTTCATTTTCTTTGAGCAAAAATACACTCGGCTGTTTATCGCTGGCCGCATAGCTCAGCAAATCGACTGGTGTGGAGGCATGTCCAAACTGCGCCATGTCGATAAGATCCCTGTTCTTAACCAGTGCCATACGTTCGGCAGAAGCGCCCAGGGTCGGCAGATCGTCACCGATTTCGAACATCCCGCCTGAGACCGCTGATAATGCGATCGACATCTTGGCTTCATCGAGCGTAAGCGGCGCCTGGCCACCGTGCCATGCCTGGTCACTGACACGCTGTTTTGATACGGTGAAGGCATCCGGGTCGGAAATATAGAAGCGGCGGTTCATGTAATAGCGTGCCGCAATGCCTGATGCCGCATCGCGCGTCGCGCCAAAACTATGTCCGGTATCCTGGGAGATGCGGCCTGCATCAACCAGTCCGACCGGGTTTAGCATGACGCTGCCGTCCTTATCGAGCACGACGTCATCGCCAACCGCATCGCGAATAATCTGCAGACCGATACGCTGTGCCTGCATGGCAGTGGTGTTGGGCTGAAAATAGCTTCCCTCGATGGCCGAGTCATCCATGAAATCCATTTTGATAAAGCGTACGCCCCAGTCGCGGAACTTCGTATAGGTTTGCTTCAGATACTCCTGGGCGCCGGGGTTGGTCGTGTCCAGCGCATAGAGCGCATCCTTTTTATTGACGACATACCCGATATGTATGGGCTGGCCGGCCGCATTGTGTACCAGCCAGTCTTTGTGATGTTCATATACCCATGCGCGCTCCGATACTTCGAATGGCGCTGTCCATAATCCGAATGTCAGGCCGTCGTGACGTGTGTAATCTGCAATGTGAGCTAATCCCAGCGGAAAGCGCGTTGCGTCAGCGCTCATGTATTCACCGCGAGCGTACTGGTAGCCCTCATCGATCTGAAAATAGGTGTATCCCAGTGACTTGAGATTTTGCGCCAGCCAGTCAGCGTTGGTCGCCATGGTTTGCTGACTGACACCAAAATAATAGGCAGTCCAGCTCCACCAGCCTATCGGTGTCGCCGCGTCTACCCGTGCCTTGTGCAGCACGCCCACCGTTTTGCCGTATTGCTCCAGTTGCGCGTGGTAGTCGCCGCCCACGGCAAACATCATGCGTTCCGACGAAAGACTGTCGCCGGCATTTACCTGCAGGTTTAATTCAAGTTGCTCGGCAGCCGGTGAGTCTTTGAGCGATTCGCCTTTAAGAATTTCGGTGGTGCCGGTTGACTCCGAGTCGTACGACGAGATGTGCGCATTGGCGCCCGATCCGCCGGCTTTCAGATGAAAAATCGTCAGGAACCGCTCGGATGTAAGCGCGCCGAAGAACAGACTCTTGCCGCTCTGGCGATTATAAATAAGCTGACTGCCCACAGCACGGTGTACCTCGTTTGACTCGTCCAGATCACGTATTGCGAGTTGCGGCCTGTCCTCGCTATAGCTATCGGACAGGATGCGATCGGCACTGATCGCTCCCCCAAGATTGACCAATTGTCCGCCTGTCGCATGCACAGTGCGTATCGATTGCGCAGAAATGCTGTGGCCCGTCGTGTTCTGCACGCTGACTGACATTTCGCCCCAAGCCTGATCCCGCATGAGTCGCAGATTCAGGACCAAATTCGGACGACCGGCAAGACCGGAATAGGTGACCGTCAAGGTCGATCCCGCACCCAGCTCGTCCGAGAGTTGAGATGACTTTACGGAGCGCTGCGGGTAGTCCGTCGACTTTAGGGTAATCGAGTCAACTACCGCCTCGACATCGGAACGTAGCACTGGTCCAGCTATGTCGGCAGCGGTAATTGCGTAAGTTCCATCGGCATAAACCTGAGCTGACATGTCTGCCGCTGCGATGGTCTGCAATACCGCTGTGCTGTCCTTAGCGTATGCGATGCTGTTGATTAGCATCAAAGTAGCTAGCAGAGCGCAGTAAGTTGAGGATTTTTTTCGAGTGTCCATGTCGTCATCCGTTATGTTGTGTGTTACGGATGCTACCCGGCCTGTTTTGGGTAGTCAATCAAAATAGAAATAATTCGAAAGCTTCGTATATTTTCATATTAGAATATCGAATGCAGGGGATTTGGCATATAGATTTGGTTTCTTTCTCGGATAATCGTGCTTTCGTATCGAAACTAATCGAAAGTAAAAATAATAATTAAATGCAATTGTATTTTGATTGTTTTCGAACTTGTCTGCAAACTTCAACCCAAACTTAACGACACTCAGGGACATCGCATCATGACTAACAATAGCAATAGATATTTAATGGCGGCGATGCTGTTGTACCTGTCTGTGCTGCAGGTCGATGCGCAAGCCAAAGACGATGCGACGCATTACGGCATGGATGATTTTTATCGCGTTCCCAAAATCGACACGCATATGCATTTGCATAGCACTCTGCCGACTTTCATGCTTGAAGCACAGCGCGATAATTTCCGGGTATTGTCGATTAATGTGGATAATCCTGATCGTCCGTCCATCGACGAACAACAGAGAATTTCTGAAGTTCTTTTGCAAAAGTACCCCGATACATTTGCGTTTGCGGCGACTTTTTCAGTGAGCAATTACGACCAGCCGGGCTGGCAGGAATCGGTGATTAAACGCATTGATACGGCGGTCAGTCATGGAGCCGTTGCTGTAAAGGTCTGGAAAAATATCGGCATGTCATTGCGCGCTGCAAACGGCGCCATGGTGATGATAGACGATCCGCATTTCAAACCTGTTTTTGATCATCTGGAAAAAATACATCTGCCCGTGCTTGGTCACCAGGGTGAACCGAAAAATTGCTGGCTGCCGCCAGCTCAAATGACGGTCAAAGGCGACAGAGAATATTTTGAAGCGCATCCGCAGTACTACATGTATTTGCATCCCGATATGCCCAGCTATGAAGCTCAGATACGCGCACGGGACCACATGCTGGATCAGCACAAAAATCTACAATTCGCCGCCTTGCATCTGGCTTCGTTAGAGTGGAGCGTGGACGCATTGGCGCAATTCCTTGACCGATATCCGAATACTGTTGTGGATTTGGCGTCCCGCATCGCACATCTTCAGGCGCAGGCAAATCAGAATTCCGACACAGTGCGCAATTTCCTGATCAAATATCAGGATCGAATTATGTATGGCACGGATTCCGAGCAGGGTGCCGATATGGGGAAAACGGGAGTCGATCAAAAAGCAGCCGATAACTTTAGCAAGGAAACGTTGGAAACCTGGCGGCAGGATTGGCGGTTTTTTAATACCACCGACATCATGCATGTTCCAGATCTGGATCAGCCGGTTAAGGGCCTGGCGTTACCGAAAAGTGTAGTCGATAAAATCTATCATGGAAATGCCGAGCGATTTTTTCCTACCGCGTGGGGCAAACGCAAGGCTGGTAATCAAGCAGCAGTAAAGTAGTCCGCTAACTTTGGAATACGTCGATGACCAATTCAAAAACTAACCGTACCGCACTTGGAATGAATAGCGAGATAACCAGACGTGACTTTCTCGGCTCCAGCCTGCTGGCATCAGGAACACTTTTGATGGGAGCATTAACGCCCGCTGACATTCTTGCCAACCCAACCCTTGCGCTGAAAACGCCCGCCGACGATTGGACCGGTTATGGCGGTGTAGGTGAATATGCCTGCTCTAACGGCAATACCTGGGGCATCGTCAGCGCGGGTCACCGGATACGCGACAATCTTGACAGCCCGCTGCCCAACGACATCATCGATACCGGTGAGTTTGTGGACTGCGTGATCGTCGGTGGTGGCATCAGCGGACTCGCGGCTGCGCTGACATTCCAACGTCAAACCGACTCAAAAAAATCCTGCCTGATATTAGAGAATCATCCAATTTTTGGAGGCGAAGCCAAACAGAATGAATTTCTGGTTGACGGGCACACGCTGTTGGCTCCGCAGGGATCTGCACTCTATTTCTCACCGCCGCCAGCCAGTTCTTTAGCGCATTTTTACAATTCGATCGGCCTGCATTCATTCAAACAAAATTATCAGCGATGGGGCGGCAGCAAACCGGAAATACCGTTATCGCACAATCCTTACGATACGATAGGGATGGAGCAGGATCAATATGGATTTTGGTTTGCTTCCGCAAATCAGGCAACGAATCAGGCAACGAATCAGGCAACAACAGGCACCTGGGTGCGCAATGTATTACGTGACCGATTTAAGGACGCACCGGTTGCGCCAGAAATGCGTGACCAATTCAGCAAATGGTTCGCCGGTCCGACCGGCGATCATTCAGTGTTTACGCCACCGAAAAAGGAAGGTGACGCCATATCACGCTTGCTGGATTCGATCACGCTGGAGCAGCATTATATGGAGCGGTATGGTGTGAGCCGTGAATTCATCCGGACCTATCTGGCTTCAGTAGAAGGCGGCGAATCGGGGCTGGGACCGGATGCTCTATCCGCTTATGCCGATTATGCTTTTGATTTTCTTCCGGTGAATGAGGCCGATGGCGACGATGCTGCTCAGATGTTCCCAGGTGGGAACGCAACAATCGCGCGTTTGATGGTTAAAACATTACTGCCTGCAGCGATCACTGGTGCGGCAACCGTGGAAGGCGTAACAAAAGGTGTCGTGCAATGGGCAAAGCTGGATGTGGCATCGAGCACAACTCGCATTCGTTTGGCGTCTACCGTCATCTCAGTGCAACACGATGGCGATCCGACTAGCGCATCGAGCCTGACGATAATTTATGCGAGAGATGGAAAATTGTACAAAGTCAGAGCACGTTCTGCGGTCATGGCGGGAGGCTGCTGGACCGCCAAACATATCGTCAGAGATTTACCGGAAGCTCACCGCAATGCTTATGCACAGTTCTACCGTTCGCCCTGCATGATCGTCAACGTAGCGGTGCGAAACTGGCGCTTTTTATACGATCAGGGTCTGTCCGGTTGTCGCATGTTTGGCGGGTTTGCCAGTTATATCGAAGTGCGAAAAACGGCATTGACCGGCGTGACTAACCCTATTATTTCTCCTGATACGCCAGTGGTGTTAACGCTGAAAATTCTTTATTCTTCTCCGGGATTGTCGACTCAGGAACAAGGTATCCGCGGCCGCAGTGAGCTGATAGGAACATCCTACCGGGACATAGAGCAGCGCGTACGTGAACAATTGACTGCCATGTTCGGTGCCGCGGGATTCAATGCGAAGCGTGATATTGCCGGCATTATCCTGAATCGCTGGGGGCATGCCTATCTTAGTCCGCAGCCCGGTTTCTTTTTTGGTAAAGACGGTCAGCCTGCACCACGTGAAGTATGGCGCGAAGCACCGTTCGGCCGCATTGCGTTTGCCAATACCGATCTGGCCGGCGCGATGGATCATCGTTTTTCGATACTGGAAGCGCAGCGGGCTGTTGATCAATTATGTGGTCAGGTTTTGTCTGGCTGATGAAAGGTTCTGTGTTCGTCGCTTAATCCAGAAAAACTTAAAAAATTACTGATTAGGTTCGCCAACGCACCGATCTCGCACTATTTGCAATGTATCGTCATTACACTTACCAACTACCTGGGATGATTGTAATGAATAAATCAACTGTTGATTTTCCGTCAGATTTTGCAAAGATCGAAAATCAGATTAATGAAGTGATGGAGGAGTCGGCTGACACCCCTCAGTTGGCTATGGGGAAAGCACAATTTCTGCGTAAGCCTTTGGATAGCTACGAATCTAAAATGCGCTCCTATGCAGCATTGTGTATGACTGGCAGATAATGTCTCGACGCAATTCGGGATTTCAAAGGCAATTTGCCTAGCCAGATATCTTTTTCCAAAATGTTTGCCCGACGACCAATGATTGTTGCCAAACTTTGCAACAGCTCCGCCTGCTCGGCGAGACTTAGCTTGAAATAATCCTCAGCCACGTGCTAACTCCTTAATTTCAAATTGGCGCAAAGCGTTCAGCATCCACGTCGGCATAGACGACTTTGCATCCTGCAATGCCTCGAATTCTTCTGGTGCTAACTTGGAATGAATATGGGCGAAGGTTTGTGGCGTCACTTCGTTCTTGCCGAGATACCACAAAGCTGACAACGCTTGCCCTGCCGGACGACCAGCCAGTGCCAGTTTGCGCGCCGCCACGTGCTGAAAATGAATAACCAGATTTCCCATCCTCACTTCACGCGAAGAACCCGTCGTATAAAAAACCGGATTTACCGGCATTTGTGTAGTTAGGCCAAGGCGACGTGCCGCTTCAGCGCCATGCATGGCGATAGTGGATCCTTCGGCACTGGCAATCGCTTGGGCAACGGATTCAGGCGACGGCAGAGTTTTTAGTCCAAACCGTGATGTATTTGCTGTCATGTAGCGGCCATGTCCAATTCTCTCAATGCTGCCCGCTTTCGTCAGTCGCATCAAATATTGATCAATCGACGCACGTGTCCCAACATCAGCAAAACTGGCCGGAGTAAAAAGCTGCCCAGGTGACATGGCTTGAAGTCGGCTGCGTATGGTTTGTGCGGTTTTCAAGTTCAAATCCTTTAAATATGTTAGAAATTATACAGAAATATCTAACAAATAAACATAAATTGCAAAAAGATTAAATTTAATGACTGAGAACTGTCGGATATCTTTAAAAGGTCAAAAATCTTTAGCAAAATCGAATGCGCCGATATCGTGCCGTTTACGGCACATCGGCTAGCGTCTCGACAAAACTGTTCGATAACGTACCGACCGACCCGAATTAATAGCTCACAGTAAGCACTGAACAACAGTCGGCCAAGGCATTGTGACAGCCTGGACGGTCATCTAATCCAATCCGTTGGGCGCAACGCCTGACGTTTTTCGAGGAGTATTTTTATGCTACGCAGCCTGGACGATCTGAAACACTATGCGATTCATGCAAGCGATGGCGATATCGGCCACGTGAAAGATTTTTATTTTGACGATGAGGGATGGGCAATACGCTATTTTGTGGTGGATACCGGTGGTTGGTTATTGGGACGTAAAGTACTGATCACGCCAATTTCGGTCATTAAATCGGATTGGAGTAACAAGGCACTGTCCGTTGGCATTACCGCAGAGCAGGTAAAAAACAGCCCCGATATCAATACCGACAAACCGGTGTCGCGCCAGCATGAGTATGAGTACCTGGGATACTACGGTTATCCCATGTATTGGGGGGGCGCCGGGCTGTGGGGCGAAGGAATTTATCCGGACATGATGATGCCAGGTTACCCTGGGTACCCACATTCATACGCGGGTGGTATCAATCACGCGTTATCTGAAGCGGATGAACGTCGTGAAATAGATGATAGTCATTTGCGCAGCTGTCAGGAAGTAACCGGCTATAACATAATCGCAACGGACGGCGAAATCGGTCATGTAAGCGGCATGCTGCTTGACGACGAGACCTGGGCGATACGCTATCTGATTGTTGATACCAGCAACTGGTGGCTTGGTTCCAAAGTGTTAATTGCGCCGCTATGGATAGATCAGATTGAATGGCCTGGAAAACAGGTGACAGTGAACCTGACCCGACAGGCGATCAAAGATGCCGTAGTTTATGATGTCGGCATGACATTCGACCGGGAAAAAGAAATTGCAATCCATCGGCATTATGATCGGGTTGGTTATTGGGAGCGTGAAGAGAAGAATGAAAAAATGGATACACGCGATTAACAGGTGTCGCACCAGTTTGCAATGACACAGGACAAAAAAATGGAACTGAATCAGTTCCATTTTTTACGTGCGCTGTAATGTCAGATCGGGCGTTCTAGCATCTCAAACGAAGAAACCAGAAAAGTCCGAGCGGACATTGCTGCGCATTAGTAAGTCGACTTGATCGCAATCTGATTTTTCACAGCTCGTACACCATCTGTACTGCGTGCGATAGCGTCGGCCTTGTCGATTGCGGCCTGATTATCTGCACTGCCACTCAACCACACTACACCGTGGTCGTCCGTATCAACTTTGATATCTCTTAAGCTGGACAAATGTTCGGCCGCCAGTTTGGTTTTGATCAGCGTTGTAATTGCCGAATCTGTGACGAAATGCACCGGATGATCTCTATCGATATCGTCGGCATGAGCTGCCATCATCGGGGCCAATAAACAACCGAGCAGTGCGCAAGTTGCGCCAAATTTAAGTTTCATCATTACTCCATAATTAGTTAAGCGGGATTTCATCTTAGCGCCGGTACGCCTCCCGGTTCCGTTCGCTGGCGCACTTACATCACCTTTCAGAGTTTTAAATTATTTTATTGAGATTTTTCTATCCTTTGTGCGTCCGCGTACAGAGCGAGCTATGTTGTTGAGCTAATGTAGCGTCCATGCAGACCTGTGATGCGACAACTTTCAAGTGGCTTCAGGTTCCTTCCGATTCGATGAATTTATTTAACAGAAAGCCCTATCATGAAAAACTTCACACGCACTATCCTGGCATTATGTTTCGCCGCGTCGGTTGCCGCCTGCGGTGGTGGCGGTAGCGGAAACCTCCCTGATTCAGCTCCATCTGTGTTAACACCGGGTTCAAGCTATACCATGGTGTCGGATAATTCAGTGTTGGTTCCAGCCGGAACAACTGTTACCGCAAATGGTGTTGTAACTACTGTCCAGGGAGATAATACGACGACCAATACCGTGGTCGGCGCAGTGGTCACGGTTCCATCTACTGCCACTGGCTCTGCTGACAATACCGTTACAACACAATAGACAGGGAGCATATCGTGGGCAGAACATTAGAACTTTCCAGACGTCTTAAATCGCTCTTCGAGGGGTTTTCCGGCAATGCTGATAACAAGCGCAATCCGGAAATCAGCAGTCAATTGCACGATGCTCCAGCAACTCGACCAGCAAGCTACTCTGACAAACAGGCAGATAACTTCGTTCGCAAAGAATCGCGCAAACCAGGGAATCAAAGTGCTGCAGTGTTCATGAGCACCAGATCGAATAAATTCTGGCGAACACACCATGATGGGAATGCGTTACATACGCCTTCGTTTCTGGGTTAAGTTGTTATAGTAGCGACCTGATCTGACAGATTCCCGGTTTGAAATGCCGATTTGTCAGATAAATGCAGTGCGTTAAATGCGCTTTGGGTGATGTCTTCAAGCGTAGTTGCCGTGTAGGGAATTCCCTCGCCGCGATCCAGTTGTTCATCAGCTTGCCGGATTGCAGATTGCCATGCATTCATGCGAGTTTCCTCGGCCTGCATGCGGCTTATTGCGTCCTGAATAACTTCAGTGGCGTTTCCATATAAGCCATCGGCAATTTTGTTTTTGATAAAGCCTTCCATCTCTGGCGATAAATTGATGAACATAATCATGGCTTAACCTCCTGAAATATCCATGTATTATATATTCGTGATTTGGATACGCGTCAAATCTGGTAATCTGATGCTTGATGGCCTTTACTTTATATCTTTCAATGTGCAATGCCATCTCCAATGGCGGATGTGCATTATCTGCCAACCACCTTAACCAGCTTAGCAACTGATACCGCCAACGCCTTATCATTCCCGGTCGCTGTCAGGCTATGCGCCGCGTCATCCCAATGCAGTCTGATGGAGGTGACACCCTTCCCATGTTCATAGTCATAGCTGGCGCCATCATCGTCATACAGATTGAACTCCCCATCCTTACCCGGATAAACGCGAATCTCGGCAATGTCCTGTTTGGTTGCGGTAGATTGAATAGCGCTACCGACAGGCAGAATCGAACCGGCTCGAACGAACAGCGGAATTTGCGCTATCGGTGCCGCCACCTTGATCCACTGATCGCCGGCAAACTTTTCATTGGTCCAGTAGTTGTACCAGTCAGCGCCAGCCGGCAGGTAAACCTGCTTTTCGGTCTGTCCCTGTTCCGTCACCGGTGCCACCAGAAACGCCGGACCAAACATGTATTCTGTACCGATGTTGCTGACCTGTGGATCGTTGGGGAAATCCATCCATAGCGCGCGCATAAACGGCGCACCGGTGTCAAACGTGGTCTTGGCGCTGGAGTAGATATACGGAATCAGACGGTAGCGCAATCTGTCGTAGTCGGCGAGTATCGCCTCGGCTTCTGGTCCAAAGGCCCAGATTTCCGTATGCTTGCGGTCGCCGTGTACGCGCAGGGTCGGCAGAAAGGTACCGTATTCGAACCAACGTGTGAACAGCTCCGGATAATCATTGTTCTGACCCACCACGTCGCTTGCGCCGGACGGATCAATCAAAGGTGCTTTGACGGCACTGCTGGTCTGCGGCAGTGCCTGCCAGCCGCCGATATCGTTGCCCCAATACGCAATGCCGGAGGCGGTCATGTTTAATCCGGTCGGGATCTGACGCGACAACGCTTCCCAGTTCGGATTAATGTCGGACGACCAGAACAATGCGCCGGTGCGCTGCGAACCCAGATAGGCTGCGCGGGAAAGTATCAGCACCCGCTTGCTCGGCTTCCACTCGCGCATGCCATCGGCGACGCCTTCAACATGCATGAGCGGAAAAAGATTGTGATAGCGCTCGCCGGAACCGATGGAATAGAAGAAGCCGTCCGGAACCAGATCGGGTTCGGTCTCATCCAGCCACGGATAGTCGAAGCCGTGCGACAGGATATTGTCGCGCGCATGTTCCCAAAACCATTTGCGCGCGTCGGGATTGGTCGGGTCTATCAGTCCACCGGTGCGATCGAATCGGAACGGCAGCCCATCCACAGTCTTGCCGTCCCTATCCTTGAGCAGATAGCCCTTGGCATCCAGTTCGTTAAAGTAACGGCCCGCAGTTTCGAAGCGTGGCCAGATCGAGATGATCGATTTCATGCCCATCTCATGCAGCTGTTTGTTCATCGTATCCGGATCGGGAAACTCGGCGGGATTGATATCCATCTGGCCCATGCGCGTCCAGTAGAACCAGTCCAGCACCATGACATCTAGCGGATACTGCTTCTGACGATAAGTTTTGGCGACAGTCAGCAGAGCGTCCTGACTGTCATAGCGCGCCTTGGACTGAATCAGTCCGAACGCGGCCTTGGGCGGAATTGGGGTTTTGCCGGTCAGACGTGCGTAGCCGGCATAGATTGCTTCGGGCGTATCGCCGGTGATTACAAAGAAGCTGACCCGTTCGCCGACCTTAGACTGAAAGGCCGTGCGGCCATTGACTGCCGCAACGAATCTGGTGCTGGACGGATTGTCCCAGACTATGCCGTAAGATTTGGAGCTGACCATAAAAGGCACGCAGACCGTTTCGCCGGCCGGTGCATCGTACCAGTGCGCGCAGTCCAGAGTGCGACCACGCAGATCAAGCGCACCGGTCGATTCCTGATTCTGACCCATGCCATAGTAATGCTCGTCATGCGGGGCGGCAAAGGTGGCGCCAACCTGGTAAGTTTTTTCTCCGCTGACGGTATGCGGCGCCATTTCCCAGCCGTTCATGCTGAGAACGACGACTCCTTTTGCATTTTTGATCTGCAAACTGACTGGCGCCAATTGCGGCGCAAAATATTTTTCAGCCGAGCTTGGCACGTGCGGTGCCGGTGCGGGATCGACGTGCAAGGTCAGTGCCGCTGAAACAAACGTATCGCCAGTTGCGTCGCCGGCGTGCTTGAAGGAGGCGTTGTCGGCGTGATCGGCCAGTATGCCGTAACCAGGGCCTTTAAGCGCCAGGGCTTTATCGGCGGCGATGGTGATATGTACTACATTCGGGCCAAACGCATCTACCGATACCCAGGCGCCATCCCGATCAAGCGTAGCGATCGGACTCGCCTGCGCTGTGGCCGAAAAAAATGCAGAGAAGAATAACGCGGTCGAAACCGCGCGAATAGTGAGCAATGTCATTGAAACTCCTGTTGGATCAGTGTTCGGATTTCCGGCAAGTGAAAAAACCGTTAAGTGTCAGTCGACCCTGCGCCGGGTTTGCACTCAGCAGTTCCGGTTGGGTGATATGGCTGGAATGGAAAATCGTGCCATCATAAAAAATAACCCGATTCCAGGCAGCGGGAATGGTGCAGATCAGTTCAAAATCGGCAGTGGATTGCGTGATGTAGTTCTGATCCGTACCGAATTGTGCCGGCAACTGTCCAGCCGCTGTTCTGGCAGCGTAAAAACTGGTCCCGCCCATTGCCGCATTTTTAAAAAGATACAGCACACATGCCGCATAAAAAAACTGCGGACTGTCGGGAAGTTGATCGCGATGGCACACCGTCTGATTGGCAGACAGCTCATGCGGTTGCAGCGTGACCATGGACAGCCGGCTATACATGCTCAGCGAACGCCGAACGCCCAACAGCTTTTTGATATGTTGAATAAAAAATTCATTGAGCTGCGAAGAAAATGCTTCTGACATGCGCAGCTCGGGACCGGGAAAAGCATTTTTCGATGCGACAGAAAATTTGTCTTGCGTGCCGACCGCGAAGTCGACCATGGCGTGTGGATTGACTACGAAATCATCGATCACGATACAAGGCTTATAACCGGGAATCGGCACAAGTTGAATCTTGGGATTGGGATTGAACAGAGTCATTGCATAGTCAGTCAGGTTGATCGGAAAATAAGTTCTTTGACACGCTGCAGCTTAGGAAACACCACCGGTACCGTCAGCATCGTACTGGCAACTGCCATCATCAACAGCGCCGTAAAAGTTTCGCTGGTAATGATCTGCTTGTCCAACAGTATATTGGCGAACACGATCATGATGAGTGCCTTGGTCTGCAACAGCCAGCCGATTATCGATGCTTCACCTTTTTTCCAGTTCAGTATTCTGCCGGCGACCTGTACGCCGATCAGTTTTCCGCCGACTGACGCTGCCAATAACACTGCAGCAGCGATAAATACCGTCGCACCGCCCACCGCCCAGTTTGTTTTCAGGCCAGTACTGAGAAAGTACACCGGCATGATCGCCAGCAATACGTGATGTCGCATCAAGTCCATCTTTTTCTGATCGAACCAGTGTGCATCCATCACCGCGCCCGACAGGAATGCGCCTACCATGAAATGCAAACCGGCCCAGTCGGCGGCAAACGAGCAGGCGGCCAACCAGATCAGGCCGACATACCAGCGATCGCGCTCCTGAAGGCGCATCATCATTTTTCGGAACACCCAGGCTACGATGACAAACGTCACAAGAAATCCGACCTGTCGTCCAACGCGCGTCCAGTCCAGCAGGATCAGGGCAAGAACACCCCAGATCGCGATATCGTCGAGACTGGCATAACGCAGAATACGTTGACCGATGGGTTCACGCAAAATATCGAGCTTTTCCATCAACAGGATCAGAATCGGTAATGAGGTGACCGCGCAAGACATCCCGACGCCAAGAATAAATTGCCAGGTCATACCCCTGGTACCGATCCAGCCGTCGACCGTCAGCATGCCGGCAGCGGCGACGCAACCGAATACCAACGGTGCGCCCAGCGACATTGCGGCAGTGATGCTACTTTCACGCCTGTGTTCCCACGCTTTTGCCAGATCAAGCTCAATGCCGGCGATCATTACGAAGATCATTACAGCCCACCAGGCAATCCCATTCAGCGCCTGAATCACCGGCGCACTGAAGACCAGCGCATAATATCCGGGAAAGATCGCGCCGAGTATGCCGGGCCCCAGCAGCACACCGGTGATGATTTGTACGATCACCAACGGCGCATAATAATCCGTTTTGCCGACTCTCCAGATCAGATAGGGAACGGAAAAAATGAGCAGCATGGCCAGAAGAAAAACTTCAGTGGTTCCCATAGTGGTAGGCATGGTTTTTTAAGTCTGTAGGTTGGGCTACGCTTTATCAGCCCAACACTCACCGTCAAAATAAATGAAAATCTGTGTTATGTATTAAATCAATTTGCAAAAACCGTGTTGATTCATCAAGCAATGTTGGGCTGATGAAGCGTAGCCCAACCTACGTACTTAGTTATTTACCGGTAACCCATGCATATCCAATACGCTCTCAGGCAGATCGACCTGCACGCTGCTTGCTTTCCGATCTTCGGCATCATGTGCCAGCAAGACTTTGTAATGTCCTGCATGTATGTGCCACAACTTATCCTGCGTTTCATACATTGCTAAAAGACGCGGCTCGATCGGTACCGTTACAGTCTTGCTTTGTCCTGCGTCCAGTTCGATCTTATCCCAGCCGGCCAGACGTTGTGGCGCTTCCCATTTGGTCGCATTCAAATTTTTGTCTGCGGCAGTCACATAAATTTGCGGTACCGCTTTTCCGGCAACGGTACCGGTGTTGGTAACGGTAAAACTGGCCTGGCACTGCACACCTTTGCAGACGGCAGATAATTTGGAATAGGCAAATTCGGTATACGACAGTCCGTAGCCAAATGCAAACAGCGGATGTTCATGATTCAACTCCAGCCATTTATAGCCCACTGCTGCACCTTCGCGGTAATTCACCTCGAAGCGTACTTCCGGATGGGTGCGGTCACCGTCTAACACGGGTCTGACCAACTGCGCTTCCGATTGCAGGAAACTCGTCGGCAAATGGCCGGAAGGATTCACCTTGCCAAACAGGATGCGTGCGATCGCCTGTCCGCCACTTGAACCCGGGTACCATGCTTCGAGAACCGCAGCCGGTTTTTTTATCCACGGCAGCATCACCGTACCGCCGGTTTCCAGTATCACGACCGTATTGCGATTTGCCGCGCTGACTGTGTCGATTAACTTGTTCTGCTGTCCGGGCAACGCCAGGCTAGTCGCGTCATTGTCTTCACCTATCCACTGCTCGGCAAACACGATAGTCACATCGGCTTTTGCAGCCAGTTTTGCCGCGGCTGCGGCGTCAGCTCCGTCGTAGTAGGTCACGTCAGCATCCGGTGCCAGCGCCTTGATTTCTTTCAGCGGCGACGACGGGAAATACACCACCGGACCCGGCCAGGTTGAAGGCTCCAGACCTGCCACTGCCATGCCGCCTATCGGGTAGACCTGGGACGAACCGCCACCGGACAGCACACCGACATCGGCATGTGAACCGATCACCAGAATATGCTTCATACCGGCTTTCAGCGGCAGCAGCTTGTTGCTGTTTTTCAGCAGCACGATGCCTTCTTCTTCATCGCCGCGCGTGACCAGTGCATGAGCCGGGAAATCTATCGGCTGGCCTTCCTGTACCGGAAAGTCCATGACGCCTTTGGCAAACATGCTGCGCAAAATACGACGAGCCATGTCGTCCAGACGGGACTGCGGCACTTCCGCTTTTTGCAATGCGCCACTTAACGCGTCAAAGAAAAACGGACTATCGTCAAACTCAGAACCGGACTCCTGATCCAATCCGCGATTGGCGGCCTGCACCGTACTATGATCTGCACCCCAGTCCGACATCACATAACCTGCATATCCCCAATCGCTTTTGAGAACCTCATTGAGCAGAAAACTGTTTTCGCAGGCATAGGCGCCATTCACGCGGTTATAGGAGCACATCACCGAACCGGGATTGGCCTGTTCAATCACCAACTGCATGGCCAGCAGATCGGACATCCGAAAACCGGCTTCATCAATTTTGGCATTCAGAATAGTGCGCCCGGTTTCCTGGGAATTCAGCGCATAGTGTTTCATGGTGGCGATAATGTGATTCGATTCGATACCTTTGATTTCCTGCGCCACGATCGTGCCGGCCAAAAGCGGATCTTCACCGGCATATTCAAAGTTGCGACCGTTGCGTGGTTCACGCAGCAAATTCACACCGCCGGCCAGCATCACATTAAATCCGGACGCGCGAGCCTCGGCGCCGATCATTGCGCCACCCTGAAAGGCCAGTTGTTTATTCCAGGTTGCGGCCGTCGCCAGCCCTGACGGCAATTCGGTGCGCTCGCGCGGCGAATTCTTGCCGCTGACCTGGGTTGCCACGCCCAGTCCGGCATCCGTTTCATATTGACCGGGAATGCCGAGTCGTGGCACGCCTTCTACAAAACCGGCTGAAAAGGGCAGGGCCAGCGGATGCATTTTTAAACCCTTATCTGGTCGGTCGGAGCCAAAATAGCCGCGCACCAGTTTCAGTTTATCTTCCTGAGTCATTTGCTTCAGAAGCAGGTCGGTGCGTTGCTCTGCGGTGAGTGTGGTATTGGACCAGGCAAATCCGACAGGCACCGTTTCTGTTGCCGCGGCGATTGAAAGACTGAATGAGCTGACAAACAATACAGCGAAATATTTGATGTAATCGATACGCATATTGAATCTTTTCCTTTAACTAAAATTAAATTCGCAGATTGGGCTACGTTCCGTAGGTTGGGCCAGGTTACGTAGGTCGGACTTGGTTGCGTAGGTTGGGCTACGCTTCATCAGCCCAACATAGCTTGGAGAGCCGACGCTGTTTTTATAAATTGAATCGATGAATAACACTTGCTTGCAGTTGATTTGGAGTTGGGTGTTGGGCTGATGAAGCGCAGCCCAACCTACGAAGCCTAGCCCAACCTACGAAGCGCAGACCAACCTACGTGATTGTTCTGCTGGCTGTAACAAAATCACGGTACCACAACGCACTATCTTTCAGACTGCGTTTCTGAGTCGCATAATCCACATAGATCAATCCGAAACGTTTGGCATAACCGGAGTTCCATTCGTAGTTATCCATCAGACTCCAGTAGAAATAACCGCGAACATCAACCCCCTGACGCATCGCTTCTGCCAGGGCATGTAAATGCATGTTGATATACTCGGTGCGCTGCGTATCGGCGATTGTGTCGCCATCAATTATGTCGGCGACCGCAATACCGTTTTCGGTGATGTATACCGGCGGTAAATCGTATTCCTGATGCAGACCAACCAATAATTCAGTCAATCCCTGCGGATAGATTTCCCATCCCATATCCGTAAAGCCCAGTTTTCCTTCCGGCTGCACTTTAGGTGTGGCGGCGCTGCAGAATGCGCGTGTGTAATAATTCACGCCCAAAAAATCGATAGGCTGATGAATGTCTTTCAGATCGGTTTCATGCACGACAAATGCATTCCGGTCGATATGAGCCAGCGCCAGTTCCGGATATTTGCCTTTGAAGATCGGATCCATATACCACTGCACCGATTTCGCATACTCCAGCTTGGCCATATGGATATCTTCCGGCGACCCGGTTGCCGGCGTTGCAGTCCACTGATTTAACACAATGCCGAGTTGTGCCGAACAGTTCACGGCACGCATCGCCTGCATCGCCAAACCATGTGACAGCAGCAGATGATGCGAAACCTGCACTGCAGCATTGGGGTCAGCCATGCCGGGCGCAAACTGCCCGGTGCCATGCCCCAGATTGGCGGTGCACCATGGTTCATTGTGCGTCGCAATAGTTGCCACCCGTGAGCCGAAACGGCGCGCAACTTCAGCCGCATAATCGGCAAACAGGGCAGTCGTAGTGCGATTGAGCCAACCACCCTGGTCTTGCAATGCCTGCGGCAAATCCCAGTGATACAGCGTCACGTGGATGCTGATATTTTTTTCGGTCAGTTTATCGATCAGCCGCGAATAAAAATCAAACCCGGCTTCGTTCCAGGCCCCGGATCCCAATGGCTGTACACGCGGCCAGGCGATAGAAAAGCGATAGGAATCGACATTGAGACCGGCAATGATGTCGACGTCTTCTGCATAGCGGTGATAGTGATCGCAGGCTACGTCGCCGGTGCTGCCATCGATGATTTTTCCCGGTGTATGAGAAAAAGTATCCCAGATCGAGGCACCGCGTCCGTCTGTTTGTGCTGCACCTTCAATCTGGTATGCGCTGGTCGCAACGCCCCATGAAAAGGTTGGCGCGAATGGTGAAAGCGGTTGAAGTTGTGGATGTGGCAGGGCGGTAATCGCGATAGGTTCTGGCGTTGGCATAGTATTGTATTGTCTCGTATTGTAATTTTTCGCAATCCTCCCATTTTCTGGTTGGTCGCATGACTATTTTGTCAGTTTGTTCCTGATCCGTTTGTAAAAAAACCAATTGGAAGCACGTTCAAGAAATTTGATAATAACCGTGCGTTTTGTCGCAAGTCAATATAAAATCCAATTTAATTTGGTTTTCGAACTAATTATTTAATTATTCCGACAACTGCCCGTAAATTGGAAATTGCGGTGAGCAGAATTGTAGGTTGGGCTACGCTGTACCAGCCCAACGCTGGTCGAATTGACGGCGAGCGGTAATTTCGGCGTGACGTGTTGGGCTGGTACAGCGCAGCCCAACCTACAACCGAGAGTTAAGAACTGCAATATCAATAAAAAATAAAATGAGACATGGCGAGACAAAGTATGAGTGTTAAACGTAGAAAATTTCTGTCATTAATTGGCAGGATAGCAGCGGCAGCGGCCTTGCCAAGCTCAGTATGGGCGATGGTGCCGGGCGCAGCGGAGGACCCAGAGAATGCCGGCGTCAGCAGCAAAGCTATCCCGCTTTATAAAAATCCGCATGCAACCATTGATGCCCGCGTCAGCGATTTGCTGCAGTGCATGACGCTGGAAGAAAAAGTCATGCAGATGCAATGTGCCTGGAATAAAAAGAGCAAAATCCAAAACCCCGATACCAGTTTTTCCG
>Ga0206992_1065_pt1 | contig 23354 bp, 23 predicted proteins | sample Alteio_BWMinCont_6_FD_153267 | JGI IMG/M metagenome (GOLD analysis project Ga0206992, IMG submission 153267) | Enriched cells from forest soil in Barre Woods Harvard Forest LTER site, Petersham, Massachusetts, United States -... | ecosystem: Environmental > Terrestrial > Soil > Temperate forest >... | reverse complement strand
ATAAAAAAGCCCTCGCTGAAGCAGGCGCTACCGTTGAAGTTAAATAGTTTTCTTTGATTCTACCATTGCCGGGGCGTTGCTTAAGCAGCGTCCCGCTTTGGCGTTTGTAATTTAGTCCTCAGTCACCAGTCGTCAGTCACCAGTATTTTCTGGAGACTAGGGACTGGAGACTGGGGACTGTAACCGAAGGTTACCCCATGGCCCAAGCATCCGCATCCCGTCTGTCATTTACCGCTCGCAAGCGTATTCGCAAAAGTTTCGGTCGTATTGAGACCGTCGTTTCGATGCCTAACCTCATCGAAGTCCAGAAAAATTCCTACGATCATTTCCTGCAGATCAATATCCCGGCTGAAAAGCGCACCAACACCGGTCTGCATAGCGTGTTCAAATCGGTATTCCCGATTAAGGATTTTGCTGAAACCGCAACGCTCGAATTCGTCAAATTCAATTTTGACCAGCCTAAATACGACGTGGATGAATGCCGCAGCCGTGGCATCAATTTCTCCGCGCCGCTTCGCGTAACGCTGCGCCTGATCGTCTGGATCGTCGATGAAGATACGGGCGCCCGCGAAATCAAGGACATCAAAGAACAAGATGTGTATATGGGCGATATTCCGCTCATGACCGATAACGGCACCTTCATCATCAACGGCACCGAGCGCGTGATCGTCTCGCAGATGCATCGCTCTCCCGGCGTGTTCTTCGACGATTTTTGCAAGATTAGCAGACATTTTAGTACCCTTTCGATTATTAAGTTATTAAAATTATTACAAAATCTAAAATTAAGTTAGGGGACGATCTTCCCGTGGTTGCGGTCCAGCCGCTAAACGCTCCAACCGTGCCCCCCATTGATCAAGAAATGGTTTCACATGCTCAACAAAAACATGTTGATCTACGTGAGAGTCAGGCGCACCACCCAACTCACGGAGAGCGGCCAAGTCTTCAGTTATACTTCTTCTTAAACCTTCTTCATCGCGAACATTATTGTGTGTTATTGCTTGTATATTGTTAGAAAGACTGCCCATGCGATCTTTGACATAATCAAATACTGTTTCGTACAGGTCAGCATTAGTTTCTGCCTTCTGTATAGCACTGAGCAATTCGCTAGCTTCATCCGCCATACTATTCGCCCTTCTTAGCTTTAGCAGCGATGACACGGGCGACTTGACTTCCCGGAGCCTGCAACACACACGCAATGCGCGTGGCAGGAGTTTGCAGCATGCCAACGATTTTGGCACGCAATTCATTCAATGACGGCAATTTCGCCAGTTTTTCGATGTCTTTGATATCGAGCTTCTGGCCGCCGAAAGCGCCGCCGATAATGACAAGCTTTTCATTGGTTTTAGCGAAATCAACCAAGCCTTTAGCCACCGATACGGGGTCCGCCGAGGTTGCGATGGCCGCGGGGCCTTTAAGCAGGTCGGAGATATTTTCATAGGTCGTATCCTTGGCGGCAATCTTCGCCAGGCGGTTCTTCGAAATTTTGAACTCGGCGCCGACCTCGCGCATTTTGCCGCGCAAATCGGTCATCTGGGCAACGGTCAGACCGTTATTATGCACAACCAGGGCAATCGCCGCCTTTTTCAAGGTGGCATTGACACTTTCAATCGAAGCTTGTTTTTCTGCTCTATTCATAAAAGCTCCCTTACGCGGCAAGTTCGGTCAGGTCGAGCTTAATGCCCAAACCATGCGTCGAGGAAATGCCGATCTTCTTAATATAATTGCCTTTGACGCCTGTGGGCTTCGCCTTGGTCACGGCATCGATAAACGCCTTAATATTCTGCAAAAGCTGCTCTTCGCTAAAGCTCGCCTTGCCGATACCGGCGTGGACGATCGAGGCCTTATCCAAGCGGAATTCCACCTGGCCGGATTTAGCGGCTTTGACGGCATCGACGACGTTTGGCGTGACGGTGCCGAGTTTTGGATTCGGCATCAAGCCTTTAGGACCCAGCACTTTACCCAGTTTACCAACAATCGCCATCATATCAGGCGTTGCGATCAAGCGGTCGAAATCGGTGAAGCCGCCATTGATCTTTTCGTATAAATCTTCCGCTCCGACGAAATCGGCGCCGGCTTTCAAAGCATCAGCTGCTTTATCGCCACGGGCGAATACCGCGACTATAATTTTCTTGCCGGTGCCGTTAGGCATGGCGACCATGCCGCGGATGGTTTGTTCGGTCTGTTTCGGATCGATGCCGAGATTCATGCAAATATCGATGGTTTCATCGAATTTAGTATTGGCGGTTGATTTGACCAGTTTAATAGCTTCTGCCAGCGGATAGCGCTTGGTGACGTCTACTTTGGCGAGGATGGCTTTGCGGCGTTTAGCGATACGTGGCATATTACGCAGCCTCCACAATTTCCAGGCCCATCGATTGAGCGGAGCCTTTAATCATACGCGCGGCCGCTTCGATATCATGAGCATTCAAATCTTTCATTTTTTCTTTGGCGATTTCGCGAATCTGCGTCATCGTGATCTTGCCCGCAGTCGCGCCTTTGCCTGGGGTTTGCGAGCCTTTGGCGATTTTCGTCGCTTTCTTAATATAATAAGAAACAGGCGATAAGCGCGTAATGAACGTAAAGGTACGGTCCTGATAAGCGGTGATAACCACCGGAATCGGCGCGCCTGGCTCCATTTTCTGGGTAGCGGCGTTGAACGCCTTGCAGAATTCCATGATGTTCAGGCCGCGCTGACCAAGAGCGGGACCAACCGGCGGCGACGGATTCGCTTTCCCGGCGGGGATTTGCAGTTTAATGTAACCAACGACTTTTTTAGCCATATTTCAATACTTTCACCTTGGTGTTAGCGCCTCACAAACTGTCGATATACGACAACGAAAAGCTCCCAAAAATAGTTTCCTTTAAAATGCAAGGAGGAGGACTTATAGAGGCGGGTTTCCTCTAATGCAAGCGTTTTTTTCGGGTAATCGAAAAAATGTTAAAGGCCTATGCCGCTATCGGGAATTTCCCGGCCTAGCTCGCCAAGTAATTCATCCGTTACTTTGCGGCGAATATCGTCTTTTACGCGCGCCTGGGCGGCCTCGGTAAAGGATTTTGGTTTTTTAGGAGTTCCGTCATCAAGAATCTCGTCAGGGGACTCTTCAATAGTTTCAATGCCGGTTTCTTTTTCTATCAGCCTGCCGACTTCCATGAATTCTTCACGCGAAGAGGTCTGTGCCGCCCGCTCATATTTCTCCCGGATGGGCTGAAAACGGTCTTCAACGGCTTTTTCGATCAGGCCCTGGATGGTTTGTTGATCTATGGTAATATGCATGTTTTCCACAGGAACCGTCTGCTCTGTTTTATCCATTCCAATCTGGGCGTTAACGTACATCAATATTTTTTTTGTATTGTTTATTGGGATGCCTATTTCTGCCAGCGCATAAGCAATTCTTTGCATTACATATGGATTCTCTATGGGGCCCACTAGGAACATTGATCTATGACGTAAATTGGCCGTATCATCAACAACAAACATAATATTCTCAGGATGTATCCCTTTTTCTTCGCAGCGTTTTTTTACGAATGCGATGATGTTGGTTTTTAGCAGTAGAGACGCTTTAGCCGCAAGCTCCTGATTCGCCAGCGCAATATTTTCTTCAGCAACATCCTGATATTCTTTTGCTTTTGTATCTTTTTCCTCCATTTTCTCAAACAGCCCGTCAAGATCGGAATAATCCGGACTTGCGGAGCTTTTCACTCGCCGTGAATGGGGATTTGGATCGGGCATAAGAGCGATTAACTAAGGGTTGCTTGGCCAGACCTTAATAGTAAAGGCCGCTCGGGTCAAACAATATTTAATTTATATTAACCTAGCGTATTACGCCACTTTTTCGACCTGCGAATATTCAAGATCCACTGGCGTTGCCCGGCCAAAAATGGATACCGACACTTTCACGCGCGATTTTTCGTCATCGACGCTTTCGACCAGCCCGACAAATGATTCAAACGGTCCGTCGGTGATTTTGACGTTTTCGCCGATATCGAAGCTGACTTGCGATTTCGGATGGTCTATACCCTCGCGCACCTGGGCGAAGATGGCTTCGGCTTCTTTTTCAGTGATAGGGACGGGGCGGCCTTTGCCACCATGGCCGAGGAATCCCGTTACTTTCTGGGTGTTTTTGACCATGTGCCAGGTTTCGTCGGTCAATTCCATTTTGATCATGACGTAGCCGGGGAAAAATTTGCGCTCGGCCGCCACTTTCTTGCCGCGGCGCACTTCCACCACTTCTTCAACCGGTACGACCACTTCCTCAATTAAATGGGAAATGCCATTTTGCGCGGCTGTTTCTTTAATGGCTTGCGCGACTTTTTTCTCAAAGCCCGAATAAGCGTGAACGATGTACCAGCGAAATGCCATGGTTTAACTCCTAAAAATTATATTCCAATTATCCAATTGACCAGTGTCCTGATCACAATATCCACCACCACGAAAAACGTCGCCGCCGTCGTCGCAAGGCCCAGCACCATTATGGTCGATACGGTGGTTTCCTTGCGTGAAGGCCAGGTAACCTTGTCCATTTCCTGGCGGACTTCGCGGATAAATTTAGCGGGATTACCAATTTTAATCATAATCTGGGGGCCATCGGTTTTCGATTCTCGTTCTTATGCTCTAATGTGGGGGAAGGCGTCCTTATAGACGAAATGAAAAGGATTTCAAGCGGTTTCTTTGGCTTTCTTCAAGACGGCCGAAATCAGGCTACGCGCCGCAGGGCATAGCCATTTTCTTCCCGGCAAAACTGAACATTGGCGGTTTCATCGATAGCCGATCTCAATTTGTCGAATTCGATGGGTTTGGTTACGTATCCGCTGGCACCCAGATTTTTGGCTCTTTCTATATCTTTATCATAGGTCGAGCCCGTACACATGACTACCGAGACTTTCCGTAAGTTATCTTCCGCGCGCATGCGCTCAAGCACTTCGAAACCATCCATCTCCGGCATGTTAATATCGAGTAAAACCAGATCGATAGGCCCTTTTTCCTGCGTTTTGTCATGCAGTCGGGCAAGCGCCTCTTCCCCGTTGCGGGCGACAAAAAAATTGCATTGCAGTTGCGCCCGCTCCATCAATTCGAACTGGGTTATCTCAATAAAGGCCTTGCTGTCATCCACCAGCAATATATTGGCTAACGGCCTATTGTTATTTTGCCCGGCGCTTGCGCTGGGAGTATGACTGACGGAAGCTTCCACTAGCGGAGCATCTGCAGTTACCGGCAATGTCCTCGGCAACGTAAACAGGAAGGTGGCGCCAGCACCCGGCTGAGACTCGCACCAGATTTTCCCGCCATGCGATTCGACAATTTTCTTGCAAATAGCCAGTCCCAGCCCTGCGCCCTGCTCTTCATGCTGTGCCATGCGCTTGAAAGGCTCAAATATTTTCTGAAAATACGCGGGGTCAATGCCCGGCCCATTATCGGCCACGCGGAACACCCAATGGTCCGCTTGCGCCGATGCGCTCACATGAACGGTAACGGCTTTTTCGCTATGCTGAATGGCGTTGCTGAGCAGGTTTTGCATCACCTGCATAAATTGTGTCTGGCTGATATACACATCCGGTAAGCTATCGCAGGTGACGACAGTGCCATGTTCGCGCATGAGCTGATTCAGGTTGGCTTCCGCTTCTTTCAACACCGTAGCCATGTTGCAGATTTCTCTGGGCATCTGCCCGGGGTCATCAAGCCTTGTATAGAGAAATACCGTGTCGATCAGCATGCGCATGCGATTGGTGGCGCTGCGGATATGCTGGAAATAGCTTTTGGCTTTTTCGGGAAACGAATCGAATCTGGCCAGCAAATCGATGAACGAACGAATCGTGCGTACCGGCTCGTTGAGGTCATGGGCCAACGCGCGCGTAAATACCTCCAGCGAGGTACGCTGCTCATGAATGCGTTTCTGCATCATGCAATGCTCAACGGCCATGCGGATCGCATGCTCCAGTGTTTCCGGCGTGATGGCTGACTTGGCAATATAATTTTGTGCGCCTTGCTGCATGGCGGTGACGGCGACCCTTTCATTGCCCTGCCCGGTCAGCATCACCACGGGAACAAAAGGATGCTGGCTGCGGATGCGCTTCAGCACTTCGATGCCATTGCGCCCGGGCAGGGAATAATCCAGCAATACGCAGGCCGGATATTCTTCCTGAATGCATTCGAGCCCTTCTTCGCCGTTGCTGGCTTCGGCAATGCCATAGGTCGCATCCGTGCTTTTCCGGAGGGCGCGGCGATAGAGCAGCCGGTCATCTTCGCTATCGTCGATAATCAATATTTTCATGGGCTCATTCATACAGGCCATCCTTGGGCAGGAGGGCTATTTCAAACCAGTATTCCTTAATGCGTTTGATGGCATCGATCAGCCCGTCGAAACTGACCGGCTTCTGTACGTAGGTATTGGCGCCCATCTGGTAGCAGGCTTCAACGTCCCGTTCATCGGAGGAGGTGGTGAGAATAATGACGGGTATTCGTTTCAGTTCACTATTTTCTTTGATGAGTTGCAGCGTTTTACGTCCATCAAGGCCGGGCATATTTAAATCCAGCAATATCAATCCGGGCTTTTCTGCCTTGTCAGCACCTTTGAACGCACCCTCGTGCTTGAGGAAATCAAGAGCGTCCCGTCCTGAATTGCACCAGGTGACGGGATTATGCAGGTTGGCCTTTTTGAAGGCGCGCATGGTTGCTTCGTAATCATCTTCGCTGTCTTCGACGAGGAGAATGGATTGTGCCGCTGGATGCAGGTTATTCATGCGATTCTCCTTAGGTATCAATGCACAGAGGTGCGTTCATTGGTTACATGCGGCAGGCGGAGCGAGGCCCAGTTCAGCAGTCGCTGGACCATATCCTCGAATTCGTTCAGAGCATGCGGCTTGGAAAGGCACATATCCGCGCCCAGCGCTTTGCATTGGCTATGATCGAGCGGATCGCGGGAGGTAGTAAGAATGACGACCGGAATAGTTGCAAGAGACGGATCGTCTTTAAGTTCCTTAAGCACCTCAAAGCCGGTGATTCGCGGCATGTTCAGGTCAAGCAATATGATATCCGGCCGCTGCGTATAGCTATAATCCCGTCTTTGGAAAACGTAATCGAGCGCATGGTAGCCATTGGTGACCCAATGAATATCCGGCGCGTCTTTTTTTCTGGCAAAAACTTCGGTCAGCAAATAGGCATCCGCGCTATTGTCTTCCACTAAAAGGATGTCCATTTTACACTCCCCAATAATTTAAACATCGGCTGATTTTACCGCAATCCATCGCGTGTGCATACAATTATTTTTTCAACGTCTTGCGAATTATCGCGCCCATGATCGCCTGGCGGATCAGGCTGCCTGAACATTCGTTTTTCGATACGAATTCCTGCGCGCCGTATTCCAGGGTCTGCTGCACGGTGGCAGTATCGTTATGGCCGCTGATGACCACGATGGGAAGGTTTGGGTAGCGCTGCCTGAGGATTTTGACGGATTCCGGCCCGTTAGAGTCAGGCAGCCCGAGATCGAGAATAATGACATCCTTTTTCCGCTGGGTTAATTCCGTAAAGGCATCGTCGAGCCGGGATACAAGGGATATGGAAAACTCATGCTCTGTATCATTGAGCAACCGGTACATAATGCGCGCTTCATTGCGGGAATCTTCAATCATGAGGATGGAAATGGACTCGTTTTCAAGCGATTTTGCCAGCATGCGCTCCTCCTAATAGTAAGCTTAATTATTAATTGTACAAAAATAGATTTAATTAATATTTAACTTATTGGGGACAAAAAATGCCGTATTTACGCTGATCAGAGGACAAATTAGAGGGGTAAATTTTAATAATTGATAAATAAAAGCAGCAATTTATACTAAATGCTTAATACATGTTATATATCAATGGGATGATGCAGTTCAGCATGGACTCTTTATAATAGGAGGGTGTATAATCACCAATTATACGCAGCCATGAGGATATTGCATGTTGCAGGCAGTTATACCATCGCCGGATGTGCGCCAGGATGCAGCGGAAAGATTACGTGCTGAGCTGGAGCTGATGGATTACGTCATCGCGCATGACGTGCAGGCGCCGTTACGCGTGATTCAAAGCTGCTATGATGAGCTGAGCGCGCATCCGGCTGCTTCCGAGGGCGATGACGCGTTGCAGGCACTCGGCGCGGAAGCGGCGCGTATGAAAATACTGCTACAGGGCGTGCTGGATTATATACGCCTGGAAACATTCGCTACCAAGCCTACTCCCCTTGATAGCGGCGAAATCGCTGCGATGGCCATTGGCATGCTGGAGGAAGATATTCGCCGTAATGGCGCTACGGTAAGTTGCGATCCGTTACCACAGGTTTTGGGGCATCGCGGGCGGCTGACCCGCCTCTTTACTTACTTGTTGGACAACGCGCTCAAATTTCACGGCAATCAAGCGCCAATAATACATATCTCAGCGCGGCCTATAGGGGATAAATGGGAATTTTGTGTTGAGGATAATGGTATCGGTATCGATGAAGGGCGTCAGACCATTATTTTTCAGCTATTCCAGCGGCTGCACACGGCTGAAGCCTATCCGGGGCATGGTATAGGCCTGGCCCTGAGCCGTAAAATCGTTGAGGCGCATGGCGGGAAATTATGGGTGGAATCCGCCCCGCAAAAAGGCAGCCGGTTTTATTTTACGCTTCCGGCTGCAGCCGGTAATGGATAAGGAGGCAGATATGCAATTAGTGAAACTTACGGAACCGGAGGATCTTTCTATCCTGCTCATTGAAGATTCGCCCGGAGATGCAACCGCTATTACCAAGGCGATGGTGCATGGAGAATCATTGTATAGTTTCCATATTACGCACAAGGAATCGCTGGGGGACGGCATGATTGCGCTCGGCATGCAGAAAGTGGATGCCATATTGTTGGATCTGAACTTGCCCGATGCCAAGGAGATGGATGCCATCGACGAAGTGCACAGCATGTATCCCCATTTGCCCATCGTGGTGATCAGCGGTTATTCGGATATGGATATCGTGCACCGGGCATTGCGCAGCGGCGCTCAGGATTTTCTGGTCAAAGGCGAATGCAGCGGAGTCGTTATCCGGCAAAGCATCTATCAGGCCATGGCGCGTAAGCAAATAGAGCAGGCCTACCAGCGCGGCGATAAGCTCTAAGCGCAGGCATATAAAGCATTCATAGACTCATGCGCCTTGTCTCAATTTTGTGCGCCATGCCATTACCCTCCTCAAAATATCTGGACGGGCCAAAGGGTTAGGCGCGTTTCTGTTAATATAATTAAAAAATCAGCCTCATAACTATTGAAGAGCAGCATGTGTTGCCTCTGTGCATCTCAGCCCAAGGAAAAATTTTGTGGTTGTATTACTAATATACAACCAACACGATTGGTTGTATACGGAATCATTATTCTGGTGGTTCATTCTGGAACTAATGAGGACATATTCGGATGTCGCGCTCGGCCCGAAGCAGTGTGAAATGGTGGCATTCGATTTTTCTGGCGGTTGCATATGCGGCTGTCCTTTATGTTCCATCGGATGTGCGGGCAACAGAAACCATAGATAATTTTGCGCTTTCCCCTGAGCAACTCCTCAACGCCACGGTCACGTCGGTTTCCAAAACGTCGGAAAAATTGATCGATGCGCCCGCCGCCATATTCGTGCTGAGCAATGAGGACATTCTGCGCTCGGGGGCGACATCTATTCCTGAGGCGCTGCGATTAGTTCCGGGCGTGCAGGTGGCGCGTGATAATGCCGGCATCTGGGCAGTCAGTGTGCGCGGATTCAATGGCAGCCTGGATGATAAATTGCTGGTGCTGATCGATGGACGGCCTGTTTACGACCCTCTGTTCGCGGGGGTATATTGGGACATACAGGATATGGTGCTTGAGGATATCGATCGTATCGAAGTGATACGCGGGCCGGGCGCGAGCCTGTGGGGCGCCAATGCCGTTAATGGCGTCATCAATATCATCACTAAAAAAGCCAAAGATACGCAAGGCAATCTCGCGAGCGTAACGGCCGGTAATCAGAATGGCATCGTGGAAGAGCGCTATGGCGGCAAATTGAGCGATAACGGTTTTTACCGTGTTTATGCCAAATATGTGGACCGGCAGGATAACCAGACGCCCACGGGGGCAAATGCTCATGACGGACAGGTTGAGGACCGTAGCGGTTTCCGCGCCGACTGGAAGGGAACCGGCGATGCGAATGATGATTTCACCTTTCAGGGCGATGTGTATCGCAGCGACGCCGGGCAGATCAGGACGGTGCCGATTCTCAATTCCAGCGCTAGATTAACCACCGCCGAAGATTTGCTTTCCCGCGGCGGCAATATGCTGGGACGCTGGACCCGAACGCTCACTGATGATTCCAAATTCACCATGCAAAGCTATATGGACTATACCGGGCGCGATCAGGAACTGCTTAAAGACCAGCGCAGCACTTTCGATGTCGATGCGCAATATGAATTGCCACAGATGGACCGGCATAAAATCATCGTTGGCGGCGGCTATCGCTATAGCGTTGATTCGCTGACCTCGCCGACCCCGCTGGTGACGTTCACTGATATCGGCGAAAAGACGCAGCTGTTTAGCAGCTTTGTGCAAGACAAGATTACACTGGTGCCGAAAGACTGGTTCCTGACTCTCGGTTCCAAATTAGAGCACAACGATTATACCGGATTCGAACTGGAGCCAAATGCAAGGCTGCAATGGCATATCGACGATCAGCAAATGGCATGGAGTTCGGTGTCTCGTTCGGTACGCACGCCTAGCCGCCTGGAAGAGGCGTTGCATATCGTGCAGGCCGCCGTGCCGGGGGTAAGCCTCGATACGCTGCCCAATCCCAGCCTGAACAGCGAGGAACTGATCGCCTACGAACTCGGATACCGCAGGCAATGGACGCGGGACGTATCATCGGATGTGGCGACATTCTATAATGTGTATCACGGGCTTTCGACCTTTACGTTTGATGGGTTATTTGCCGGCACTAATCCTGCGCGCACAATTCTTGCCCTTTCGCCGACCAATTCCACCTCGGCGTCCACCTGGGGCGGTGAGGTTGCAACGGACTGGCGCGCCACTGACCAATGGAAACTATCGGCATCGTACAGCCTGCTTATTATGGAATTGCATGGCCCGGCAGGGGACATCGCCGGCGGGCAGGAACCGGAGACGCAATCGCCTAACCATCAGATCAACCTGCGTTCACAATGGGATATCACCAAGGATTTATCCTTCGATACGATGTTTTATTATGTGAGCGAAGTGCCCGATTACAACGTAAAAAAAACCTTCCGCCTCGATACACGGCTGGGCTGGCGCATTATGGACGGATTACAATTCGACCTGGTTGGCCAGGATTTGTTGGATCCTCACCGTCATGAAATCATCATGCCTGGGAATGTCCAGGTTGCTCCAACCGATATCAACCGCAGTGTTTATGGGAAATTCACATGGCGGTTCTAAGAATTTTTCTGGCGGGATGGCTTTATGTAGCGACGACATTCTTACCGGTTGCAGCCCATGCCGATGATTCCCTCCAGCTGGCGGAGCAGGAAATTAAAGCCGGGCTGCTTTACAACTTCCTCAAATACACGCAGTGGCCGCCCGCCAGCATGGAAAGATTGCCGAAGATAATCGTGTGCATTTTCGGCGACGATCCTTTCGGCGGCTATTTACAGCCCATGTCCGGGCGTACCGTCAATCAGAGGGAAATAACCATTCATAGCGTGCATGACATTTCTGATGCACTGAATTGCCACCTGCTCTTTATCAACGCCAGCGAAAAAGACAGCTGGCCGCAATTACATAATTTCCTGAAAGGGAAACCCGTACTGACCGTGAGCGATTTTTCAGGCTTCGCTACCTCCGGCGGAATGATCGAATTTGGCCGCAAAGACAGCCATATCAATGTCGAATTTAATGCTCAGGCCGCCGCTGCCGCCCAGTTGCAGGTGCAGGACCGCCTGTTGCGGCTGGTGACAGTCGTGCATCCTGCATCCATAGAGGGAGGGCGGTAATGCGTATGAAGCCGCTTTCCATTCGCGACATTCTGCTGCTGACTATCGGTACGCTGGCGCTGATCATTACGTTTCTGGTCGCGCAACAAGTGTATGTGAACTGGCAGCGCCTGGCGCAAATCCAGTCACTTAAGAACGCTGTGGTAATGAGCGATCAGCTGTTCGATGCCACAGAGAAACTCTCGGAAGAACGCGATATTGCCTATACTATTTTGCATGCCTCCGACCAGGAAACCATTGACAGCCTGCGAGCGCGCCTGGAGGCAAGCGGACGGGTCGCGGATGCTGCTTTCGTTGCCACCATGTCGGCGCTTAATGCTTATGATTTCCCGGAAATCATACAATTGCGCGGCAACATGGAGAAACAATTATCCGGTATTCAGGCGCTTCGGCAACAAATCTTGCAAGCGGTCGCAATGCCCATGGCCCGGCGCAACAGTAAACTTTCCAATCAGTGGTTTGCCGAATCGACAGGGCTGATCGTGCAAACTCAGGATATATGGGTGGAATTCACCCGGCATTTTATCAACATCGATCCAATTGTTACGCAGCATCTGCGTTATAAGCATTTCCTGCGCGTCATAAGCGATTATACCGGCAGGGAGCGCGCCATTATCGGCCGGCTTATCGTTGAAAATGCCGATCCGACACCCGACGAATTCGCCCAATTACTGCGCGGGCAGGGGATTATCGATCTTAGCTGGAAATTTATGGATATACTGGCGAATCAGAGCGGTCTCTATCCGGCCATAACGCCCTATTACAAAGACGCAAGAAGCCATTATCAGACGCTTTACGACATGGTGCGCGACATCTTTTATGTTTCCGGCGGACGGCGCAATACGTCCTCGCCCATCGGTGTCGATCTCTGGTTTGAACTATCCGCGCAAGCCAAGGAATCCTTCGATGCGCTGAAAGAAGTTTCGCTGAAGGAAATACGCAATCATGTGGAAATGCTGGAAATGCAGGCGGAGCGGTCGATCCTCATCCACATAGTGTTATTATTGGTTGCGTTGATGCTTTGTGCTTACAGCTTCCGCGTTATCATCCACCGCGTCATCCACCCGATTAATACAATGGTGGAAGCGCTGGTGAACGCTACTCAGGGAAAAACGTCAGCGATGCCGCCGCTGGCCAGCCGCGACGATGAAATCGGTAAACTGGCTTACGTGCTTCGCACCTTCCAGGATATGCTGAACCATATTCCCGATCCGATCTTTATGAAGGACCGGCAGCATCGCTGGATCGGCGGCAATAAGGCATTCTGGGCGCTGATGAACGGTCCGCCGGAAAAATTCATTGGCAAGAGCGATTATGATTTTTTTCCTAAAGAAGAAGCTGATGCTTTCTGGCAGAAGGATAATGAAGCGTTTAATTGCGGTGACGAGCTGATTAACGAAGAATCTTTTACCGATTCCAAGGGCATGCGGCATGTGCTCTCCACCAAAAAAATTGCTTTTCACAATGATAAAAGCGAAATGTACCTGATCGGTGTCATCCGCGATATCACCTCTGCCAAAGAAGCCCAAAACAAACTGATGCACTATACGAAAGCATTGGAGCGCAGCAACAAAGAGCTCGACGATTTCGCTTATATCGCCTCGCACGATTTAAAAGAACCGCTGCGCGGCCTGTTCAACCATGCCACCTTCCTGCTTGAGGATTATCAGGACAAGCTTGATGCGGACGGCGTGCATAAGCTGCATCGTTTGTCCTATCTGGCCCAGCGCATGGAGCGGCTGGTCAATGACCTTCTCTATTTCTCGCGTCTTGGCCGTCAGGATCTGGCTATCCAGCCCACCGATATCAATGAAGTGATTCATGACATAGCCAACACGCTGGATCTGTTTCTTGAAGAACGCCATGCGCATATTGTCATCCCAAAGCCATTGCCCACGGTGACGTGCGATAAAATACGCATCACCGAAGTCTTCCGCAATCTCATCACCAATGCGATCAAGTACAACAACAAGCCGGAAAAAATGGTGGAAATCGGATTCCTGGAAAGCCATTCTTTACCCGACGGGCAAACGGCAAGAAATATATTCTATGTGAAAGATGACGGCAAAGGCATACCCGAGGAATTTTACGAAGAAATATTCCGTATCTTCAAACGGCTGCAAAACACGAAAGGTACACAGGAAGAAGGTACCGGCGTTGGGCTGACCTTCGTCAAAAAAATCATCGAACGCCATGGCGGCAAAATCTGGCTGGAATCCGAGGCGGATAAAGGAACCATTTTTTATTTCACCCTGAGAGCATGACAACGGATTAACTATCCATATGCAAGAATGGCCATACGCAAGAATGGCAGGGGCGACAAGATTCGAACTTGCGACCTACGGTTTTGGAGACGCTCCCAGTACGATAACTGACGATAATGGAGGATAGAGGTTGTGACAAGAAGATAGTCGTTACAGTAGGTTATTTATCGGGACTGATTACAGCCTCTCACCGTTAATCCTGCCTTTTCAGCTCTGAGTGTCCCAAATTTGTCCCACGGACGAGCCATTCTTAACCAGCAGCGCGGGCTGCTTCCTTGGGTTTTACTACAAAGTTATTTCCATAAAGACGGGCATATTATCTGGATATTACTTCACGTTTCTCTCGTTTGGAATACCAATCACACCCCAAAATATTTCATTGCACAAATACAGGATATTACAGAGCGGAAACAGATGGAAATCATGAAAAATGAATTTATTGCTACCGTCAGTCACGAATTACGTACACCGCTGACTTCCATTCGCGGTGCATTGGGACTCAGCATTACTAAAAAGCTGGTGGAAGCAATGAATGGCACCATTGGCTTTACCACACAGACTGGCAAGGGTAGTATTTTTAGTCGATAGCTAGCATTAGGATAGCAAAAGCGTTGCCTGTAGCAACTTGTAAAAGTTAGAAGCTTGTATGATACTGCAACAATAACCTTACGGCACTCTGCGAGGCAGCGTCGGTGATGCCGAATAGGTAGGCTGCTTCATAGCCGACATGCTCGGTGATGTCGCCGTATAGTGCCGGGCCGATATAATGTTTCTGTTGCTGGAAGCTCAAATTCTCATCTGTTTTGCCGAAATCGCTTTGAATCTCGAATCCCGGTTGCAACTGTTCGCTGTATTTATAACGGCTGCTCCAGAGGAATAGCAGATCAGGCCCACCTGTGGCGTTGCTTCCCACTTCCTGAGAGAATCCTAAATTGGCGATATGATTAAATTCGCCCCATTCCTTTTCCAATAGCAATTTGACCTCCACCTCGCTGGGCTGGTGGCTCTGTGTCGAGGTAGCATAGGCAACGGTCATTCCGGAATCGACCCACATCTCATTATGCTCAAAGAACTGAAAGCTGTTCAGCCATTGCATTGCCTGCAATTTCTCATTTTGATCCGGTTCATGATCGAACAGGCCGTCTATCTCCGTACCCCAGCGATCCGTGGGCGTGTAACCAATCGTTACTTCGTGTCCCTGAATATTATTTTTATCGCTCGTCTGATCGAACGTGCGAGAGCCATTATATTCGAGATCAAATTCGCCCTGCGTGACATTGGGAGAGTCAATCCTGTCAAGAGCAAAGCCCGGTGTTACAGAGAAATCCATCAGGAGCCATAGAATAGCTGCGGCTATTGGCCGTTGATACAGCGTTCTGCCCATGATGCTTCCAATGCACAAGAATTTTCCCATTTTTATGGGTTAAAGATTAATTTATAATGAAATATCGCTTTCCCAATTAGGGACAATAATTATATCAACAGACTGAGAAAATCATGCTTATGCCCTCATAAATTAGCCAAGAAAATCAATTGGTAATAATGGCATCATAGTGATGGCGGATGTTTTAACTATATCCACACGTTTTATTAATTTTTTTCTTTTATAACTCAAGATATTGGTTCGGATACCGCACAATGAGCCGTGCCCGGCATCTGTGGTTATAACGATAGAAAATCAGATGGTGCATATATGAAATGGTCTGCTAAACAATCCATACGTATCGGCTTTACCGCGCTGGCGTCGTTCATCGTAATATTGGGCTTACTATTTTACTTTCAGATCAACCGAGCACGGGAAACCGGAGATGCGGTCATTGAGAGTTATGAACTCATGGCACGCACCGAGCTGTTGTTCAGGCAACTCAAAGATGCCGAACTCAATGCCTACGATTATGTCATTACCGGCGATGTGCCTGACCGCGAACGCTATGAAGCGATCAGGGAAATCAACGGTCATATGAATGAAGAAGCCAACTATGATTCCTCATTCGATGAAAATCTGGAGGAGTTACGCAAGCTGACGGCAGACAAAATTGACCAGCAGAAGCTCGATCAACTGGCGTTACTGTTGCATAAAGAAATTACGTTCCTGGATCATGTGGTGGAATTACGGAAAAAACAGGGAGTCAATGCGGCAACAGGATTTATGCGTACCGGTGATGATGAGCCTATCATTACGGAGATTGAGCAAATACTGCTCTTCTTCAAAACTGAGGAAAAGAAGATCCTGGAGCAGAGAATCGCTGAAGATGAAGAAAGCGATGCGCACAATAAACATATTATCATCAGTGCATTTACTATAGCGTTATCAGCCATCGGTGCGGCTTATTTCTTTATCATGCGTGACCTTGCCCGGCGGCTCAAGGCGGAGGATGATTTGCGCGAGACCAGCCAATGGCAGCACGCCATTCTGGATAGTTCGCCCTATGCCATTATCGCTACTGACGCGCAGGGCATCATCCACACGTATAATCCCGCGGCTGAAGAATTGTTCGGCTATACGGCTGAAGAAATGATCGGAAAAGAAACACCGGCATTGCTGCATGACCAGGAAGAACTCAACAAACGCGCTGCGGTGGTAAGCCAGGAACTGGGACGTCCCGTCGGCCATGGATTCGAGACGATTATCGCCAAAGTCAATGCCGAAAATGAAGAGGAACGCGAGTGGACCTTTATGCGCAAAGACGGTATCCGGCTGCCGGTGCTGTCGAACGTCACGGCGCTTAAGAACGCGCAGGGACGGATCAGCGGCTATCTGAAAATCACCAAGGATATTACCGAGCAGAAGCGGATGGAGCGTATGAAAACCGAGTTCATATCCACCGTCAGTCATGAATTGCGTACACCACTGACTTCAATTCGTGGCGCATTAGGTTTGATTGCCGGTGGTGCAGTGGGCGAGCTTCCCGTTAAGGTGAAGGATCTGGTCGGCATTGCCCATAAAAACAGTGAGCGCCTCGTGCGCATCGTCAATGATATTCTCGATGTCGAGAAGATTGAATCGGGCAAGATGCAATTGCTTATGCAGCAGGTTGACCTGACTTCATTGGTCAAGCAAGCCATCGAAGCTAACCACGCTTATGCCCAGAAGCATCATGTAGGCTTCGTGTTGGAGCATGCGCCGGACAGTGCTTATCTCATGGCAGACCCGGATCGCATAATGCAGGTGATGGCCAACCTGCTCTCCAATGCCGCAAAATTTTCACCGGGAGGATCAGAGGTCATCATTCGGGTCGATCATTCTGGCAGCAATATCCGCGTGTCGGTGCAAGATCATGGCCCCGGCATCTCGGAGCAATTTCGTAGCCGTATTTTCGAGAAATTCGCGCAAGCCGATAGTTCTGCCACGCGCCGCCACGAAGGTACAGGATTAGGTCTAAGTATCACCAAGAAGTTAACGGAAGCCATGAATGGCACCATCGGTTTTACGACTGAGACCGGCAAAGGCAGTATTTTTTATGTCGACCTGCCAGCGTTAGTGCAAGAGGAGGTCACACCTTTAGAAACAACTGCCGCCACGCAGGTGTATAACCGCGTGCTGATCGTCGAAGATGATAAGGACATCGTAACCCTGCTGAAAATGCTGTTGGAACAGGCTGGATTTGCTGTCGATACCGCCTACACGCTGGCAGAGGCACGTGCCAAGCTGCGTGGCAGTTCCTACATTGCCATGACACTGGATTTAGGCATGCCTGATGGTGATGGTGTGGCGCTGATCCGTGAGTTGCGTTCGCAGCCTGCCATGCATGATCTACCCATTATTGTAGTTTCTGCGAAGGCTGAACAGGGTAAACAGGCTCTTTCCGGCGATGCCGTTGGTCTGGTGGACTGGCTGGTGAAACCTATCGACGAAAATCAGCTGGTGCAGGCGCTTCGCCGCTCTACCACCTCCGGCGAGGAGACTCTACCGCGCATCCTGCATGTAGAGGACGATACGGATATTAGCCACATCATCAGGGAAATGCTGAAAGACCAAGCCGAAATCGTCACCGCCAGCACGCTCAAGGAAGCACGGTTACTGCTCTTAAAGGAACATTTTGCACTGATTGTATTGGATTTGACACTCCCGGACGGTTCCGGTGCCGAGTTGCTTAAGCATTTGAATACATTGAACCTCAAACCATCGCCGGTTCTGATCCTGTCAGCCACCGAAGCAACAGCGGATATCCGGGCACAGGTTGCAGGCGTACTGGTAAAATCGCGTATGTCAGAGACTAAAATTGTCGATACTATCCTCTCGCTCATCCACAAATCCTCCGGTTCCAAGGAGGCCGCATAGCATCGTATGGAGCAGGCGCTAAAAGATTTCTTCGCCAATGATGCCTTCATGCCGCACGGGCATTGCTTCCTGTGGCTGAAGCAAATTTTATGGCTGCATGTGTTTTCCGACGGGTTGGTTGCTCTCGCTTATTTCTCCATTCCATTAATGCTCCTGTGGTTTATCAGGAAACGTGCCGATCTCCCCTTTAAAGGTTTGTTTGTATTATTCAGTGCGTTTATTCTGTTATGTGGCATTACCCATCTTTTTTCCATCTGGGTATTATGGAATCCGGATTATGGGATGGAAGGCATTATCAAGCTGGCAACCGGGATAGTCTCCGGCATAACGGCTCTGGTCGTCTGGAAACTCCTGCCGCAAGCACTGGCACTGCCAAGCCCTATACAACTCCATAAAATGGCAGAAGCGTCGCGTATTAATGAAGAGCGCCTCAATCTGGCTCTTTCCGGCGCAAGCGACGGATTGCGGGATTGGAATATCATCACCGGCGAGACCTATTATTCGCCGCGCTTCAGGGAAATGCTTGGCTATTCGGAAAAGGAGTTTCCCGGACACATTGATTCATTCAATAATATTACTCATCCGGAAGACCGCGAAAGAATTGCTGCCGAGTTGAAGAAGCATTTTGCCGAACATGCGCCTTATAATATCGAATACCGCCTTCAGCATAAAAATGGCCATTATATCTGGTTTAACTCACGTGGGCAGGCGGCATTCGACGCCTCCGGCAAGCCAGTACGCATGACCGGGTTTATCACCGACATTTCGCAGCCTAAAGCCATAGAGCAAATGAAAAGCGAATTTATCTCTACCGTTAGCCATGAATTGCGCACGCCGCTCACCTCTATTCGTGGTGCTCTTGGCCTGATTACCGGAGGAGCAATGGGGAACCTTCCGGAAAAAGTGACGGAACTGGTTGGGATTGCCTATAAAAACAGTACGCGGCTGGTACATATCATTGACGATATTCTGGATATTGAGAAAATCGAATCCGGTAGAATGGAAACACATCCCAAGACGGTGCCATTGGCCGAATTGCTGAAACAATCGGTAGAAGCCAATCACTCCTATGGCGAAAAATACAGGGTGAGCTTTATGCTGCATGACGTGCCGCAGGACATGAAGGTAACAGTCGATCCGGATCGCTTGATGCAGGCGATGGCTAACCTGCTTTCCAATGCCGCCAAATTCTCATTTGAAGGAGGAACGGTGGAGATCAATGCCAAGCGTAAGGATGGCAGGATACATATTTCTGTACGCGATTATGGTCAGGGTATTCCGGAGGCATTCCACTCCCACATCTTTGAAAAATTCGCACAGGCTGATGGCTCGACCACGCGCCGAAGCGAAGGAACGGGGCTAGGACTCAGCATCACGAAAAAACTGGTTGAAGCAATGGGCGGCAGTATCGGTTTTGAAACTGAGACCGGCAAAGGCACGACGTTTTTCTTCGATCTGGCGGAACCCCCGGTTAGTATAATGGAACCCACTCCGCAAACGAATCCCTCCGGTCATTCCCTGAGAATATTAGTCTGCGAGGATGACCGGGATATTGGCATGTTACTGCGGACAATGCTGGAACCGGCTGGATTTATAGTAGACAACGCTTATACGCTTGCCGAAGCTCGCCGCTGTCTTCTTGAACGCTCCTATGCGGCCATGACGCTGGATATGGCCTTGCCGGACGGTTCAGGTGCCGATTTACTTAAAAGCATGCATAAGTTGACTACAAACCCGCCGCCGGTGCTCATCGTCTCCGGCAGCGAAATGGCGAAGGATATTGGTTCACAAGTGGCAGGGGTGATGGTGAAGTCACATATGTCGGAAACTAAAATCGTCGATACCATCCTCTCGCTCATCCATCAGGCAGCAAACTCTAAAAAACAGGAGATTTTATAATGGCTCAAACACTGAAACGCATACTTTGCGTAGATGATGAAGAGGATATTCTGCAAGTGGCCAAGCTTGCGCTTGAAACCGTGGGCGGATTTGAAACCAGACAATGCAACAGCGGTGCAGAAGCACTAATTGAGGTGGGACAGTATAACCCCGATATGATTCTGCTTGATGTCATGATGCCACAGATGGATGGCCCCGCGACGCTTAAGATGCTAAAGGGCGATGCCACCTTTGCCAATATTCCCGTGATTTTCATGACCGCCAAAGTGCAACCCTCCGAGATAGAACAATACCTTAAACTTGGCGCGATTGGAGTGGTTGCCAAACCATTCGATCCAATGGAATTGCCCAAACAGATAGAAAAATTATGGAAGCAGCTACATGCCGCCTGATCCCACTACATTCAATGATGCGCTGGCACCGCTACGGGTAAAATACCTTGCCCGTCTGCGCGAGAGCCGTCAGGAGATTGCCGACTTCCATACCGCCTGCGAAAAGGCAACCTCAACGCAGAAAGAACGGGAAGTTATGTGCCAGCGTGCGCATAAACTGGCAGGTACCGGTAAGGCCTACGGCTTTGCAGGCATCAGTGAAACCGCACGTATTTTAGAAGAGGCTTTGGATAAAAATATGCGGACTGATAAGGAGACTCTGGCCATACTGACGCTGGCTTTATTATCCGAGTGCGATCAGGCATTAGCCGGTTTGGAAGAACTCTCATTGGAACTGGTTGAAGCGGAAGCCACAGAACCATCGCAACTGCTTACTGTAGGGCAAAAACCGCTTTTGCTTGTCGCCGATGATGACCCTAACATACAGGAAATGATTGACAGGTTATTTGGTGAGGAAGCGGAAATTATCACCGCATCAAATGGTAAAGAGGCACTTCGGCTTATTGAGGAGCGCCGTCCGGATGTTGTGTTGCTCGACGATGCCATGCCGGAAATGACAGGTTTGGAGGTGCTTGGAGTTTTGCGTACCAAGCCTGAACTGTCTGGGATTCAGGTCGTAATGCTCACGGCTAACAATCGTGAAAAAGATATTATACGTGGCCTTACTGACGGTGCGGTAAATTACGTTACCAAGCCTTTCAATGCTCTCCAGCTAAAAACGAAAGTCATGCCGTATTTGCATAAACGTACGATTACCGTGTTGATTGCCGATGACGATGCGCTTGTCCGCGAATTGCTGGCACATAAATTACATGCCTCAGGCTTGCGTGTACTAATGGCAGAAAATGGCCAGCAAGCATTAGAGCTTGCACGTACCCACCGCCCTCAATTGGCAGTGCTTGACCGTATGATGCCGAAAATTGATGGCCTTACCGTATTAAAAAATCTGCGAGAGCAGCGCAATACACGAGATATTCCCGTCTTATTCCTGACTTCCAAGCATAAGAAAGAAAATGTATTAGAGGCTTTGCAATTGGGTGCAGCCGATTACCTCATAAAACCATTTAGCCCTGAAGACGTACTATCGCGTTGCCTGCGGCTTCTCAAGGGAGAGAAAAAGGCATGACAATCGATCCAAGTATGCCGGATAGGCCGGGTTCCTCTGATCTGGTATCCGCCCTAACCGAGTTGAAAATAAAATACATTGCACAGCTTGGCAGTAAAATGGCGGAAATGGATATGCTTTATCCTTCGCCGTCGCCTGCTACCATTACTCTGGAATCGCTGCTTAAGCTGACGCGCATAGCGCATAAGCTGGCAGGTTCGGGCAAAACCTTCGATTTGCCCTCTATCAGCGATGCAGGACGCGCACTGGAGATGCTATTGACGCTGGCGGTTGAGGAAATGGACGAAGGTTCCCTGTCATCCCTCACGAAAACCAAAATTGGTGAGGCGATTGGGATGGTAAAGGCAGCATGTCAGCAGGCCATCCATGAGGCTCCTAATGCCATACCGGAAGTAATCGTGACACAGGTGCAGAAACAGCAGTTGGTGCTGATCGCAACCGGTAGCGGCGTAACAACGGATACCAATCAGTTACAGGAACAACTCCAGTATCTGGGCTACCAGACCCGGATGGTTGATACGATTGCCGATCTTAAAAAGAAAGAAGGACTTGATAGTCCCGCTGCCGTCATCATTATTACCAGCTTTTCAAAGGAAGATACGCTTTCCGTCCGGGCTTATCTGAAAAAAAGGGAGATGTTTGAAGAAACTTTCCCCATTCTCTATCTCGCACCAAATAATAGTTTCGATATGCGGCTGGCGGCGGTGCGATTGCAGGGCAACGCATTTCTTGCATTGCCGGTCGATCACCTGCAACTTATCGATAAGCTGGGGACACTAGCCGAGGACAATCATTCCCACCATTGCCATGTGCTGATTGTGGACGATGATGAAATGCTTGCTGCCCGCTATGGCATCGCACTGGAGAAAGCAGGCATGAGCATAACCGTCCTGACCGATCCAAAAAGAGCGCTGGAAATTCTGAGTACCGCTTCCATAGATTTAGTGCTCATGGATTTCGATATGCCGGGCTGCACCGGCTTTGAACTGGCCAGCATGCTGCGCCAGATGGATAACTATGTTCGCCTGCCGATTCTCTTTCTTTCTGCGCAAACCAACCTTGAATCCCACCTAAAGCATGCGCATCTGGGTATTGATGATTTCCTGACCAAACCTGTATCGCCGGAGCAATTGGTAAAAGCCGTCTCCGGGCGTGCGGCACGTTCTTCCACGTTGCATAAATTCATCGATCAGGACGGCGCTACCGGCCTGCTTAACCATACCCGCCTGAAGAAAGAACTGGCACTGGAAGTGTCCCGCTCCACGCGTAAGAAAACGCAATTTTCCTACGCATTGCTGGATATCGATCATTTCAAGAAAGTAAATGACACATTCGGCCATGCTATGGGTGATGTCGTCATTAAAACGCTGGCACATCTGTTGCGGCAGCGGCTTCGTTTCACAGACGTC
>Ga0206992_1063_pt1 | contig 23785 bp, 32 predicted proteins | sample Alteio_BWMinCont_6_FD_153267 | JGI IMG/M metagenome (GOLD analysis project Ga0206992, IMG submission 153267) | Enriched cells from forest soil in Barre Woods Harvard Forest LTER site, Petersham, Massachusetts, United States -... | ecosystem: Environmental > Terrestrial > Soil > Temperate forest >... | reverse complement strand
GCCAGCTTCTTCACCTCGCACGAAGCGTTGTTGCTGGGCTACGAATCAGCCCTCACCCGTTTCGACGAATGGGACGAAAAATGGTACGCTGCTTCCGCTCATATGCTCTGGATCGGCGACCGTACGCGCTCACCCGACGAAGCGCATGTCGAGTATTTACGCGGCGTTGCCAACCCCATCGGCTGCAAAGTCGGGCCTTCGATGACGGCGGATGGTTTGTTGAAGCTGATCGATATCTTAAATCCGGAAAATGAAGCCGGGAGGCTCACGCTCATCTCGCGCATGGGATCGGGTAAAATCGCGGAATTATTGCCGCCACTTATCCGCGCTGTCAAAAACGCCGGAAAAACCGTCGTCTGGGCCTGCGATCCGATGCATGGCAACACGATCAAATCGCCCAACGGCTACAAAACCCGCAAATTCACCGACATCCTCGCCGAAGTCCGCCAGTTCTTCGCCATCCACAAAGCCGAAGGCACCTTCGCCGGCGGCGTGCATTTCGAGATGACCGGGCAGGATGTAACCGAATGTTTAGGCGGCGCGCAGGCGATTTCCGAAATCAATTTAAGCGACCGCTACCACACCCATTGCGACCCGCGGTTGAATGCTTCGCAATCGCTCGAACTGGCGTTTTTAATCGCCGAGACATTGAAAAAGCAGAAAAATTGAGCCTAAAAAAAACAGATTGCGCATTTAGTTAATAAATGGTAATGTTCCCCCATGAGTTCTGAGTACCCATTGATATATAGCAATTCCAACGGCCCGCGATACCTACGCGCCAGAGATTGGCTCAAAGCCGGGAATTTCCGAGCGGCTGTCCTGCAACTGTCGCAGCTTGTCAAAGACGAACCCGAAGAAACACTTTATTGGACAAACTATGCCAATGCCCTCGAAGGGCTGGCCGTGAGCGGCGATTATGCGCGCGGGATTCCAATGAAAGATGCGAATGGCGATCCCATGTCGCCGGAAGTTTTACAGGAATATGCCCTGAAAGCGCGGCGAAAAGTAGTGGGAAAAAAGAGTGATAATCCCATGGCGTGGGGTCAGCTGGCCACAACTCTCATAAGGATGGATCGCCCTGCCGAAGCATTGGAAGCAATCGAAGAAAAACTAAAACTCAATCCGGATAGTTTCATCGCTTACGGCATGAAGGCGCACGCGCTGACTAAAATGGAGCGCTACGATGAGGCATTAGAGGCCGTCGGCAAAGCCCGCACGCTGGAGCCAGATAATATCCGGACCGAACAGATGGAAAAACGTATCAAAGATTGGAAAGAGGCTAAAGAGCATCCAAGAGAATTTTGGGAACGAAACGGCTCTAGCCATCAGGATGAATTGCTTGATTTATATGATGAATACGGCCTTGATCGTCAAGAGCATCATGGCGCTAACAGCCGCGAGATTAACCGACGCTAGGCGCCATGTTATCTTCATCCTGTCGCGCGTTCTGCTGCGCGGCATAACCGCTTTGCGAAGCCAGCGGGCCTGCCATTGCATTGGAAAGCATCCCTTTAATAACATCAGGAGTAACGCCACCCGCCGGAAGAACGGCCTGATCTTTGCTTGTTAATCCGCGGATAATAACATTGATTTTGCCCGTATCTCTTACGGCATACATATATATTTTCACAGGATTGCCCGAAGCGCTCTCAAGGCGGATCATTGAAACTTCACTGAAATCTTTAAAATTATCGTCGGCACTGAGGCGACCGCTCTTAAAATTATAGCCTTCCGCTCTCGCCGTTTTAACCACATTGATCCAGGCAGCGGCAAGATTATTAGAGGTCGTGCGCCTGTCGAATAAACCCGGCTTTACCGTGCCGGCATTCACTGAATTACCGGGAGCGGCATAGCTGGCAAGCATGTTTTTTATGGCTTCAGGCGTAATATCACCGACCGGCAGAAGTATTGAATTTTCTTTTTCCAGGGTAGCAATATGAACATTAATATTGCCCGTATTTCCTTCGGGATAAATTTGCGCGCGCACAACAATGCCGCCAGCTCCATCCAGAGAGATCGTTGAAATATTGCTAAAATCATCGCTATTGGGACTGCCTACATTGCCACTGATGAAATCATAGCCTTCCGCCTGCGCGGCTTGAACAATATTGACCCAGGCATTGGCAAGATTATTAGCAATTACCCGTTTATCGGATGCGGTATTTTTTGCCGGGAAGATTTCCGCGATGGAAGGCATTTTCGTTGCTGGAATGTGCACCGCATGACCTTCCTTACCATCAGGTACAATCTGGCCCGCAACATCGTAGGGGGGTTCCGTTCCATCGCCATTTGCTGGCCCATTCGCTCCACCAATAGTCATAACATTCTCCTGCTTTGGTTTATATTGTTAGCCAATTGAGGGATAGAATTTACTATTTTTTAATCTGGTGTCAATTTTTTCCTTACATTCGAGGATTATCGGCCCGGGCGGGTGCCTGCCGGCGATTCCTTTACTGCCGCCGCATGCCCGTTATCTCTGGCCCGCGAGAGTATTTTCTTTATCAGCGAGCGAGTAATTTCATCCGGGCGAAGGTCTGTATGGCGATCTTCCCCTTTTTTTCCAACACTAACGGACTGCGCCTTTTGCCCTTCACGGGCAACAGACATATGAACGGTGCCCAATCCAACCATACTGACGATTTGCAAATCCGTAACCGCCCCCGAATCACTCATCAGATGAATCCTGGCAATACCGCCGGAACGAAATTCTGGCGTGCCCACATTCCAGCTCGCAACGCGGTATCCGTTCTCCTTCGCCACTTCGGCAACATCGTCGCAAATCTTTTTAAGATCGGTCATCGGATTATCCTGTTGTGTTTAAATGAATCACAAATTCGCTTTTATTACCCTTCCATGTCAAGCCATAATTTCCAGCATGCTCCCCATTGACAATACCTCGCTCATCGCTCATCTTCCATCTCCCACCACATAGCAAGGAGAAGCATCATGGCTAAAGGAAAAACCGTTGGCGGCGTTGCCGTCGATCAATTGAAATCCATCATCGGGCGCGTTGAAAAGCTCGAAGAAGAGAAAATGGGCATCAGCGCCGATATACGCGACGTATTCGCCGAAGCCAAAGGCAACGGCTTCGACATCAAAGCCATCCGCACCATCATCAAAATGCGTAAAATGGACGCCTCTGAGCGCGAAGAAGCAGAGACCATTCTCGACACCTATCTCAATGCGCTTGGCATGCTGCCGGATTTTGAAGAAGCGGCTTAGGATTAAGGGTTGATGATTGGATGATTAGATAATTCGATGATTCGAAAAAAATATTATATTCTTCATTATCGATTCATCGAACCATCTAATCATCCAATCATCGTATTCCCATGAATGAACCCGCCCATAAAAAATCCGGCCTAAGCCATCTGCGCCGCCGTACGGTGGTAAGCTTGCTGCGGACCTGGCGGGAAGTCAAAGGCACGGCGCGCCATGCCATCGGCGCGGAAGTCCGCCCGAATCTGCCCAAGGAAGATATCGAACATCTGCACAAGCAAATGCAGCTCTGCTACGATTCCCCCGGCGGCGAAATCACCGAACGCGCCCACACCGCCGAGCTTGGCCGCACCTATCTAAGCCTCAATGAAGCCGGGCAGGCGCGCTTCCTCAAAACCCTCGCCAGCGACTTCGATCTCGATAAGGAAAAACTCCGGAAGCTGACGCATGCATATAGCGTCGCCAGCTCGCCGTCGGAAATCCTGAAACTCGAAATGGACCTCCGGCAAGCGCTCATTTCCCCGCGCAGCACGATTTTGCGTCATTTTACCGCCCTGCCCGACGGTTTTAAATTCCTGGTCAATATGCGCGCCGATTTGCTGCCTTTGATCGGTAAGGACACCGCGCTCAAAGGCCTCGAATATGACTTAAAAACCATTCTCTCCTCCTGGTTCGATGTCGGCCTGCTCGACCTGGTCGAAATCACCTGGAATTCCCCGGCGGCATTGCTGGAAAAACTGATCGAATACGAGGCCGTCCACCGCGTGACTTCATGGGACGATCTCAAAAACCGCATGGATGCCGACCGCCGCGTCTTCGCCTTCCTGCATAACAAGATGCCGCTGGAACCGCTGATTTTTGTGCAGGTGGCATTGGTCAAAGGCATGAGCGATAATATCCAGCATCTGCTCGACGTCAAAAGCCCGCTTACCAACATCGAGAAAGCCGACACGGCTACCTTCTATTCCATCTCCAACGCCCAGAAGGGTCTGGCGGGTATCAGCTTCGGTAACTTCCTGATTAAGCGCGTAGTCAGCGAACTAACCGACCAGATGAAGAACATCAAAATCTTCGCCACCCTCTCTCCCGTTCCGGGCTTTAGAGCTTGGCTCGATCCGTTGCTTTTGAAAGACGAAGCCGTGCTTTTGCCGGAAGAAAAGCAGGCATTGCAGAAAATCAAGCCGCAAGGCAATCCGCAGCGCAATCTGCACGATATGCTGGAAGGCAACTGGACGAATGATAAGCTGCTGGTGGAAAAGCTCAAACCGATCCTCCTGCGTTTATGCGCTACCTATCTGGTAAACCAAAAGAAAAACGGCAAGCCGCTCGACCCTGTCGCCGCTTTCCACCTTTCCAACGGTGCACGACTCGAGCGCATGAACTGGCTGGCCGACACCTCGCCCAAAGGCCTCAAGCAATCCGCCGGCATCATGGTGAATTACCACTATAAACTCGATGAAATCGACGATAATCACGAAGACTACGTGACGAATGGGAAAATAGTAGCAAGCAAACAGGTTCGCGGATTGCTGTGACGCCTCTAATGGCTAAGCCAGCCGTGCGATGTTCCGGCAACCCTGCCTACATGTGATTTTGCGCTGGTCTGAGCAATCAAGGCTTCACGCTCTGCGCATTTATCTTCCTTGTGTACATCCATAAAATTTTTCACCATCGAGATGATAGTCTGGTAATTCTCGTAACGCTTGCGAGCGTCAACCACCAGATCGTCCAGCGAATTCCATTGTTGAACGCAGGGAGATAATTTTTCCCTGAGCGCCGCATCATCGGGTAAAATCCCACCTGGGAATTTCTCTAAAAACTCTGCCTCTAAAACCTCCAGATAGGTTTTTTTATCCTGATTGGTGGCATAGGGGTTGGCACCACGACTGAGTAATTCCTTGATGACAACAGGATTTTCCGCCCCACTAAACGTGGTATGCAACATAGTTTCGCCGTCGAAGCGCGAAACAACACAGGCCGGATCGCGATCCGCAAGATAAAGCAGCAATTTATAATACATCATCTTATGAAATTTACTGTTGCCATCGCACGCATGAAACATCAGCGTGCGACTATTGTTTATGTCCGGCTTGCTGGCGCCAGTCCACCCTTGCTTATCCATAATCTCATCCGCATCGTCGAAACGATCACTGGCGGCGGCAAAAGTTAATTTTTCCAAGGGAGAAATTTTTTCCGTGCCTTGCATATATTCTTTCTCGTATTTAATCTCATCGGCAAGCCAGTCGGCACGTTCTTTCTTTATCCATTCATCGAGAAACGGCACCTCTTCCGGCAAATCGCAGACAAGTTCGGGTATTCTCGGCATGGTATCTCTTTGTTTGTTGACAATAAACCATACCATATCGCCCCATATTAACAAGTTCCAACAAAAAAGTTGCAGGCAAGCAGGTTCGGGGCTACCTTTAGGCGCTCGAATTTAAATCCACTTCCACGTACGTTTTTAATAGCGAATACACTACACTGAATAGCAGTAACAATAAAAAAAGGAGCCGGCCATGGCCACAGAAAAATTGCAGAATATTCAAGATGTATTCCTCAACACGCTACGCAAGAAAAAAATCCCCGTAACGGTGTTCCTCTCCAACGGCGTCAAGCTGCAGGGCAATATCACCGGTTTCGATAATTTCTCGGTCCTCCTGCGCCGCGGCCCGCAGGTGCAATTGGTGTATAAGCACACGATTGCGACGGTGGTACCGTCCGCGCCGGTGGTGCTGTATGAGGAAGAAGGCGTTGATCCGGCACATGTTCAGGCGCCCGCTTTAGTGCACGCCGAAGAATAGTGTCGCGCGCCTTCGTCATCCATCCTGCCCTGAAACAACCGCAATCGCAGCAGGCCCGCCATCCCGACGCCTGCCTGGAAGAGGCCATCGGCCTCGCCCATGCCATCGATCTGGTAATTGCCGATGCGATCATTGTACCGCTGGCGAAAATCACCTCGGCGACGCTTTTGGGTTCGGGGAAAATCGAAGAACTGAAAAGCCGCATCAAGGAAACCGAATCCGAGCTCGTCATTATCAACCACTCCTTAAGCCCAATCCAGCAGCGCAATCTGGAAAAAGCGTGGGAAGTAAAAGTCATCGACCGCACGGCCCTCATCCTCGAAATTTTCGGCGCGCGCGCGCGTACGCATGAAGGCAAATTACAGGTCGAGCTTGCCGCGCTCGATTACCAGAAAGGCCGGCTGGTTCGCTCATGGACGCATTTGGAACGCCAGCGCGGCGGCTTCGGATTCTTAGGCGGCCCCGGTGAATCGCAAATCGAAATCGATCGCCGCCTGATCCGCGACCGCATGGCCAAGCTCAAAAAACAACTCGAACAGGTCGCCCGCACCCGCGAACTCCACCGCAAAACACGGCGCGAAACACCCTTCCCGGTGGTAGCCCTGGTCGGCTATACCAACGCCGGGAAATCGACATTGTTCAACCGTCTTACCGGCGCGAACGTATTATCGATGGACAAACTCTTCGCTACCCTCGACCCGACCATGCGGCAAATGAACCTGCCCGGCGGCGGCAAGATCATTCTCTCCGACACGGTAGGTTTCGTCTCCGATTTGCCGACCGAACTTGTGGCCGCTTTCCGCGCGACGCTGGAAGAAGTTCTGGAAGCCGACATCTTGCTCCACATCCGCGACATCTCCCATCCCGATTCGGAAATGCAGAAGCGCGACGTTGAAGAAGTGCTCAAAGCCTTATTCAAAACCGCGCACCTGCCGGAGAATGTCGTGGAGGTGTATAATAAAATCGACTTACTACCCCCTCTCCCCTTAGGAGAGGGCTGGGGTGAGGGCCCTTCCTTGTCTGAATCTGAATCAAAGAGCCCTCACCCTAACCCTCTCCCAAGGGGAGAAGGGAAAATCCGTATTTCCGCCGTCACCGGCGAGGGAATCGACCAGCTGCTCGCCGCCGTCAACGCCGAAATGGCTAAGGGATTTTTTACTTCCCATGATTACACGCTCAGCTTAGAAGACGGAAAATCGCTGGCATGGCTGCACGCACACGGTAAAGTAATGGCGCAAGACATCGAAAATGAGTATATTCATGTCACCGTTCAATTATCGGAAGAAAATGCCTGCCGTTTCGAGTCGATACACCATGTGGAAAGCCGTTCTTAACCCGTCATCCTCGGCGATGCGCAGCATCGTCCGGGGATCCATATTTCCACTCGTACGAATGATGAAATGGATCCCCGGCTCCGCCTTCGGCGGCCCGAGGATGACGGTGCTAGTGGTAATGCTATTTGCTACCCCTGCCTTCGCCATCAACGCCGTCACTGTTATGTCGGACAACACCATGAGCGTGGTGATGGTGCAGATCGCCCGGGCTTATTCGCGCGATCGCGGGACGGTTGTGAATACTTCTTTCGTATCGCCCGTAGCGCAGGAAACCCAGATCAAGGAAGGCGGCTCGGCCGACATACTGATCACGCCCAGGCTGCCCTGGATCGAGCAATTAAAAACGCAAGGGCTGGTCGATATTTATTCGCAATCCACCATCGCCAGAAACCGCCTGATCCTGGCCGGACCGGCGGATAGCACGCTGACCATGCGCCTATCGCCAGGCTTCAAAACCGCGCCGCTGATCAATGCCATGGAGGGCGAGCAGGCCTTCGTCGTCGGCAGCCCGGAAACGCTGATGGTCGGCACATCCGGCAAAGAGGCGCTGCGCAATCTCGACGTCGCCGACGATTTGGAACCGTACACGCTCTACATCAAAGAATCCGGCCAGATGCTCGACATGGTGACCAAGGAACATGCTTACGGCATTTTTTTCAATTCCTCGATCGCGGGCCTCGACGGTGTGCGCGCCATCGGCCTGCTGCCGGAAAAATCCTACCACTCCATCAGCTATTACGCCGTGGTCATCGCCGGAGAAAACATGAACCAAGCGCGCAAGTTTCTCGACTATCTTAAAAGCCCGGATACGAAGAAGTTGCTGCGGGAGAACGGGTTTGTGGTGGATTAATCCCCCACTTCCCCCTCTCCCCCTGGGAGAGGGGCGGGGTGAGGGCCCTTCTTCTATATTCCCCCGGAGCCCTCACCCTAACCCTCTCCCAAAGGGAGAGGGAATTAAACCGCCAACGGCCAGCGCGCCCTCGGCTCGAAATCCAGCCCATCCACCATCCCCAATCTAAACCGCTCCAGCCCGGCCCAGGCGATCATGGCGGCGTTATCGGTGCAAAGTTTGACAGGCGGCGCCACCAGCGTCATGCCGAATTCCGTCGCCACCGTTTCCAGCCGCCCGCGCAGATATTGATTCGCGGCAACGCCTCCGGCCAGCACAAAATATTTTCCATCGGGATAATGGCCAGAAAATATCTGCATGGCATGGCGCGTGCGGTCACAGATCGTTTCACCGGCGGTATATTGGAAGGAAGCGCAAATGTCTTGGATAGTTGCAGGTTGTAAGTTGCAAGTTGCAACTACTTGCCTAACCGCCGTCTTCAACCCCGAAAACGAAAAATCGCACCCCTCACGCCCCTTCATCGGCACAGGAAATTTATAGGCATGTTCATTACCGCCGCGCGCCAGTTTTTCCACTGCTGGGCCGCCGGGATAATCGAGCCCAAGCATCTTGGCGGTTTTGTCGAATGCTTCGCCGAGCGCATCATCCACCGTCCCGCCGAGTTTTTGATACTGCCCGACATTTTTTACCATCAGAAACTGGCAATGCCCGCCCGATACCAACAGCAGCAAAAACGGAAACGGCACATCGTCCGTCAGCCGTACGGTCAGCGCATGGCCTTCCAGATGATTGACTGCGATAAACGGAATTTTGCACACCGAGGCAATCGCCTTAGCCGTCATCACGCCAACAATAACCCCGCCGATCAAGCCCGGTCCACCCGTCACCGCAATCGCATCCATATCGGCTAGCGCCGCACCCGCATCCTTCAGCGCTTTATCGATCACCGATTCGATATGATCCAGATGCGCCCGCGCGGCAATTTCCGGCACAACGCCGCCATAAGGTACATGCTCGGCGATCTGCGACAGCACGACGTTGGAGCGGATTTCCTTCGTATCCGATATAACGGCGGCGGCGGTTTCGTCGCAGCTGGTTTCTATTCCGAGAATTAAGGTCATGGGTTATGGGGGATAGGTTTTAGGGCTAGAAAATAGAGTAAACATAGACTACATAGATATCTAATTCTTACTTCCCTCACAACCCATAACCCAAAATCCATGACCTCCCTCAGAATAGGCACCCGCAAAAGCCCCCTCGCCCTCGCTCAGGCTGAGGAAGTACGCGCTTCGCTTCTTGAATCCTCACCCGATTTACAGGTCGAGCTGGTTCCCATGCAAACCAGCGGCGACAATTTTACCGACCGCTCCCTATCCGAAATCGGCGGAAAAGGCCTGTTCACCAAGGAAATCGAGGAAGCCCTGCTGGCAAACCGCATCGATATCGCCGTGCATTCCATCAAGGATATGCAGACCATGCTGCCCGACGGGCTGGTCATTGGCTGCGTAACCGCCCGTGAAGACCCGCGCGACCGGCTGGTCGGCGAAGGTTTACACTCTATCAATGACCTTCCCAAAGGTGCGAGCTTCGGCACTTCTTCCTTACGCCGGGCGGCGCAATTGCTTATGCTGCGGCCCGATATCACTATCGTTCCCTTACGCGGCAATGTGCAAACGCGCCTCGATAAGCTGAAAAACGGCGAAATGGCAGCGACCATGCTGGCAGTAGCCGGTTTAAACCGGCTAAAATTATTCGATACGCCCGGCGTTTCACTCTCGACCGATGATTTCCTGCCCGCCATCGGCCAGGGCGCCATCGGCATCGAATGCCGCGACAACGACACCGGGACGCTTGAGCTGCTCTCGCCGCTGGCTGATATCGCAACCGAGGCGGCGATACTCTGCGAGCGCTCCTTCCTGCAAGCGCTCGACGGCTCCTGCCACACGCCGATTGCCGGATACGCCACCGTGAACGGCAAAGAATTGCATCTGCGCGGCCTCATTATAAAGCCCGACGGCAGCGCCCATCACCGGGTCGATATCACGGGAAACAGCGATGATGCCGAATCGATCGGGCGAGCGGCGGGAGAAGAATTACTGGCTAACGCCGGGAAGAATTTTCTTAATTATGACACAAAATCAATAGCTAATCAACATCCCCCGTGCTGCTAGTGATGTGCAGCGATTTCTAAAAGAATCATGCTTGCAATTTTCTCCCAATTGTATTAAATTTCGTTAATCACAAGCACTAAATGGGGGGAAAATGCAAAAAAAGGAATCCGTTATCAAGTCAGTTGACGAAACCCCCATATCTGAAACTCAGCAATCGAATGCGACAACGCCGCAACAGCCGATCGCAGTAGACGATGAAGGAGACACCTTTCACATACCGTTTAATTTAGCTGAGGAAGTAGCCAACCGTGAGGAAAGAGAGCGGCGAGAGAGCGGAATACGCAGAGAAATGCGTGAACAGTCCAGAAAAGATAAACCTAAATCTGAACCCTCAGGACGAGGCTTTGACTAAAATGACCCCTAATGAGATTACCACCCTTTCGCCTGATAGCGATAATGTAAAGCCCGCTGAAGGAACAGTTACACCTGAAGCTCAGCAACCGGCAGTAACGGATAAGGTAGAAGCAGTAATTTTGCCTCATGATCCTTATTATGTAAGTAAACGTGAAGCATATGAAGCTAGTCTCCGTCAAGAAATGCGCAAAGAGATGAGTAATAAAACAAGTCGCGAGGCCAGAGTTGGCGGACAGAAAATTGATCCGATCATTCGCAATTCAACTGCATATCACGGAAAACGCTGAGCTTCGCGCCTACGGGGGCAAGCCGTAACTACTGCTCAACCGCTTCGCCTGAAGATTCCTCGCTAAAAGGAAGCTTCGTCGGCGAGGTAGCCTCCTTGCCGTTGGGCAATTCCGGAGTGGGGTTTTTGCCCGATGCCGGGGTGGCGTTATCGTTGCCCTCAGCCGAAATATCCTGCAGATTATCCCAAGCTTTGGCGTAGTAAGTCTTGCTTTCCGTAAGCGCCATATTCAGGTAAGCCCGCGCCATCTGATCGTCTTTCGCCAGATGGGCATAAAGACCGAGATTATTATCCAAAGTCGGGCCCGTCAGGTAGTTTGACGCTATCGCCTTGGCATCGTCCAGCCGCCCAGCGGTGGCATAAACCAGAGCGAGATTCAGATCGACGCGTTTGCGCTCCAGTGTTCCCGCGCCCTCCAGACTCGAAGCTTTTTGTAGTGATCCGATGGCGGCATCGAAATTCCTGTTCATCGCCTGCGATAAGCCGAGATTGTTATAAATGCTGGCGCTATCCGGATGGAACTTGAGCGCTTCATTAAAATATTGCTGCGCTTCCGGCTGAAGATTGCGGGTGGCGAATAAAATACCCATGGCATTGAGCGTCTTCCAGCGTGTCCGGTCGGTCCTCATCACCTCATCGAACAACGGCGCCGGCGATTTAAAATCATCCTTGGCGATCAGCGCCAGACCTTTGCTCTCCTTGGCGGCGAGCATTTTCGGGTCTTTGGCGATTAGCTGGTCATAGAGATAAATCGCCTTGTCCGGCTCACCGCTGCGGCGGTAGCTTTCGGCCAGGTCGAAGGCAAGTTCGTTATTATCCGGTTTTTTTTCCAATAATTGCTGGTAGTAGATGGCGGCTTGATGAAAATCACCCTGAGCTTCGGCATTCTTGGCCGATGCCATGAGGCTATCCTCCATGGTAGGCACTTTCGGCCCATCCATGCTGTTGAGCAGTTTTACGGGGTCAACGGGCATCGGTCCGCTGGCACACGCGGTCATCGTCAGTAATGCGAATAGAAGAATATTTTTTTTCATGGCCATATGATAACGTATTATTTGCCTAAAACGCAAACCTTGATTATGGTTGAAAGCATGAACATACAAAAATCTGTCATTCCTGCCACAGCTTTTAACCATCGGCACCTGCTTGCCATTGAAGATATTAACCGCGACGATGTCTATCGCATCCTTGAACGCGCCAAATATTATATCGGTAAAAACCGCGAACCGGATAAGAAACACGCCATCCTAAAAGGCCGCACCCTCATCAATTTATTTTTCGAAAATTCCACCCGCACCCGCACCTCGTTTGAGCTGGCGGGCAAGCGTTTGGGTGCGGATGTCATCAATATGTCGGTGGCGTCGTCATCGGTCAAAAAAGGCGAAACGCTGATCGACACTGCCATGACGCTCAACGCCATGCATCCTGACTGCATCGCCATGCGCCATCCTGAATCCGGCGCGGTGCATCTGCTCGCACGCAAAGTCAATTGCTCCGTCATCAATGGCGGTGACGGTTGCCATGAACATCCTACGCAAGCGCTGCTCGATGCCCTCACCATCCTCCAGCACAAAGGCAAAATAGAAGGTCTGCAAGTCGCCATTTGCGGCGATATCTTGCACAGCCGCGTGGCGCGCTCGAACATCAAACTGCTCAACATGCTCGGTGCCAAAGTCCGCATCATCGCGCCGCCGACGCTCATGCCCGCTTGCGTCGAATCGTTTGGCGTCGAACCGTTTTACGATATGCGCAAAGGCCTCAAAGGCTGCGACATCATCATGATGCTGCGCCTGCAGATGGAACGCATGGAAGGCAATTTCATCCCAAGCCTGCATGAATATTTCCACTTCTGGGGACTCGACGAGGAAAAACTCGCCTACGCCAAACCCGACGCCCTCATCATGCATCCCGGCCCGATCAACCGCGGCGTCGAAATCGACAGCCAGCTCGCCGACGACTTAAACCGCAGCGTCATCCTCCAGCAAGTGGAGATGGGCGTAGCCGTGCGCCAGGCGGTGCTGGAATTGCTGCTGCATGCCGAGTAATTCTTTTCTCCCTCCCCGTTTCTGGGGGAAGGAGCATGTTGCCGCCAGCCTGCAATGGCTCTGCCTAACGGGCGCCAACTGGTTCATCCTCGCTTTCATGTTCGTTGCCTTTTCCTCCCTGACTTATCCCTTCAACTTCGAATGGATGGAAGGCATGAGCATCGATATTATCGGGCGCATCATGCATGGCCTGCCGGTCTACACCAAACCCTCGATCGAGTACGTTCCTTATATATATACGCCGCTCTATTTTTACATCTGCGCCCTCGTCGCCGAAATAACCGGCCTCGGTTTTTTCCCAGCGCGGTTAGTATCGACGCTAGCGGCCCTTGGCATTGGCGTTGTGATTTATCTGTGGATTCACAAAAAAAATGGCGACTGGGAAGCCGGAATCATCGGCGCCGGATTATTTTTCGCAACCTACCGTTTAAGCGGCCGCTGGTTTGATAATTCGCGGGTGGACAGCCTGTTCCTTTTCCTGACGCTGCTCAGCCTGTACATCTACACCCATTACCGCAACCATAGGCCCGCCCTGCTCGCGGCCCTCATAGCCACCGCCGCTTTTTTCACCAAGCAAACCGCCTTATTCATGATCCTGCCGGTCCTCGCCGCCGGATTTTTTATCGAAAGGCGCGATACGTTGATCATGGCGGTTGCGATGGCGCTACTGCTTGGCAGCCTCATCCTGCTGGCCAATTATATGTCGGACGGATGGTTCGATTTTTTCGTTTTTACCCTACCCGCCGGGCATGGCATAGAAAAACACATGCTCTGGGATTTCTGGAGCGGAGATATATTCCACCCGCTCTTGATTCTCTTTATTATCTCTGTGGTAAGCGTGATGTATTACACAGTGGAAAACAGGCAAACCGGCTTGTTTTATGCCGCTCTTTTAGCGGGTGGCATAGCCGCCTCCTATATCGCCCGCCTGCATGGCTATGGCTGGATCAACGTATTGATGCCCATCCATGCCGTTTTAGCGTTGATGACCGGGCTGGCGTTTGCCCATATAAAACAAAGAAACACCCCCTGGCTGATGGCCGCGCTGGCCCTTGCCATGTTGTGGCAAATGCATTCACTGCTCTATAATCCCAAAACATTGATACCCGACGAAAAATCCATCGAAGCCGGCAATCGTTTCCTTGAACAGCTGGCAAAAATCAAAGGCGATGTATTCATCCCCGAGCTGCAGTATGTCCAAACGCGGGCAGGCAAAAAATCCTATGCGCTGGGCATGGGCGCCTTCGACCTGTTCCGCTCCGACCTCAAAGAGCGAAATGACGTGAAAAAAGCCTTCCAAACCGAGCTTGAGCGAGCGATTGCCGATGGCCGTTTCAGCGCCATTATACCCGGCAGGCTGGTTCCCACCCCGGGTTTGGATCTATACTACACCCCTCGTGACCACCTCACCTACCCGAAAGAATACGTCTCCGGCGCAATAAATTTTTTGCGAACCGATCTTTTTGTGCGTATACCTAATGCAAATCACCCGTGAGAACACCATGAAACAACATTTCGCCCTGCCCACCCACGAAAACAACCCAAACCGCAAGGTGGCTTATATCAATGCGCGGCTGTTCGATGCTGCATCCGGGCTGGATAGCAAGGGCGCATTACTTACCATCGGCAACCAGATCGCTGATTTCGGGCCGAGATTATTTAATGACGGCGTGCCCGAAGGCATCGAGATCATCGATTGCAAAGGCCATCTTCTCTCGCCGGGACTGCTCGATATTCAGGTGCATTTCCGCGAGCCGGGGCAGGAATATAAGGAAACCATCGCCACCGGTAGCAAATCGGCGGCCTGCGGCGGCGTGACCACGGTCGTGTGCATGCCCAACACCAAGCCGGTGATCGACGATGTTACCGTCGTCGCCTTCCTGTTCCGCCGGGCGCGCGAGACCTCCTATATCAACGTCCATCCTTACGCCGCGATCAGCAAGGGATTGCTTGGCAAAGAAATCACCGAAATGGGCCTGCTGATGGAAGCCGGAGCCGTCGGCTTTACCGATGACGGATTGCCGGTGATGAATGCCGGGGTCATGCGCAAGGCGCTGGCCTATTCCAAAGAATTTGGCATCCCTGTCGCCCAGCACGCCGAGGATTTGAATCTCTCCTGCGGCAGCTGCATGAACGAAGGCAAAATCTCCGCCCATCTGGGCGTCCCCGGCGCTCCCAACGCCGCCGAAGCGGTAATGGTGGAACGCGACATCATCCTCACCGAACTTACCGGCGGCCGTTACCATGTGCTGCATATCTCCACCCGCGAAGCCATCGACGCTGTACGCCGCGCCAAGCATAAAGGCCTGCGTGTCACCTGCGAAGCCGCACCGCATCATTTCACCCTCACCGATGAAGCGGTACTCGAATACCGCACCTTCAGCAAAATGAATCCTCCCTTACGCACTGAAATCGACCGCCTCGCCGTTATCGAAGGCTTGAAAGACGGCACGATCGACGCCATCGCCACCGACCACGCCCCACACGATCAGGAAAGCAAGCGCGTCCCGCTGGCCTCCGCCGCCAACGGCATCGTCGGCCTGGAAACCATGCTGCCGCTGTCGCTGTCGCTCTACCACAAAGGCATCATGCCGCTGAAAGACGTCATGGCCGCCATGACCTATAAACCCGCCGACATCATCAACCAGCCGGCAGGCCGCATGAAAAAAGGGGCCCGTGCCGATCTGACGCTGATCGATCTCGATACGAAATGGACGCTCGATCCTAAATCCTTCAACAGCAAATCGCTCAACTCCCCGTTTGAAGACTGGCCGGTGCAGGGCCGGGCGATTCGGACGGTGGTGGGCGGGGATACGGTGTATAAACTGGAGTAGCGCATGCATTTTGATACCTGGCTTGTTTTTCTTACCGGCGTCATCGTCATCTGCGGTTCGCCGGGACCCAATATGCTGCAGGTGATGACTTGCAGCGCCCGCCATGGCTTTCGCCGGGCATTTTTCACCATGGCCGGATGTTTTATTCCGGTGTTTCTGATGATTCTCGCTTCTTTGGCAGGCGTCGATATCGTGCTCAAACATCTCCCGGCCCTATTCGATGCGCTGCGCTATGCCGGAGCTGCCTATTTAATTTATCTTGGCATTGGTGCATGGCGCGCATCGGTTGCTGATCATTCCGAAGACGCAGTCAGGCCGGAAAGCAGCGGCTGGAAAATATTCCGCCATGGTTTTTTAGTCGGGATCAGCAATCCAAAGGCATTGCTATTTGCCACCGCCTTCTTTCCTCAATTCCTTGATCCTGCTTTACCCGAAACGTTACAATTTGTCGTGATGCTTGCCACCTTCAGCGTAGTGGAGATCAGCTGGTACATGGTATATGCGCTGGGTGGCAGAGGCTTTACACGCGCCATGCGCCAGCCCAGCGTGCAACGCCGCTTCAATCGCCTGACCGGTAGCCTGTTTATTTTTTTCGGCACGGTAATGGCGGTGAAATAAAATACCCTCGCACCAAGGAGCGGTATATTAGAGTTTGTTATCAGTACGTGCAGATGTGTTCGTATGGCATCGTGACTTGCGTTGCCATTTTTCGACCCATGTATTCAGAAAAATAATGGTTTGTATTTTTATCATTAAAAATCATTATATTGAACTGCAAATAGATTTACAAAGATTACCCAATAAATGCTTTACGCACACTGCGCTCCATAAAAATATTAATTATTGTTGACACATTGCCAGATAATATGTATACCAACGTGTACTTATTAATGATTGAGAGGTCTTATGAGTTCGGATTCCAAGGGACGCTTTTTTCTCAGTGAGGGAGAAGAAAGGTTGTTAAGAGCGGTAGATGAGTGCCGTTTCGACGTGATAAAATCGGAGGTTCGGCCAGGATTCAATCTGAATTTCGCGACTAGTGAAAACAACAATTCGCTTCTGCAGGCGCTGATGCATCGGCACACGCATCCAAAGGCTCTGGACATACTCGACTACTTGGTTGCGCATGGAGCCGATGTCAATAAACAGGACTTGCGTGGGGACACCGCGCTGCACGTCGCGATAGCCGAGCGCAGCTATCCCATGGTCGAACGTTTGGTTGAGCATGGCGCTGATGTGAATGCAGGCCACACCACCGCCACAACCCCGTTGGGAGAAGCCGTTCGGTGGGCGGCGTTTGAAAACGGGGATCGGGACTTTGGTTCCTCCATCGCTTTACTGCTGCTTGAAAATGGCGCTGATGCGACGCTCGTGGATCGTGAGGGCCGTACCGCATTGGATCGTTGCGTGCAACCGAAAAGTTTTCTTCGAACGCTCATCGACGCAACGTATCACAAGAAAGAGCGCTCGCATGCTGAGAATGTGCTCAGCAAGGACGGGCCCTTGCCGTCTGTTGGTTTTCCACGTTGATTCTTTCCTGTCTCCCTAGATCCCCGCACAAGGCGGGGATGACGGTTTCAAAAAAGCTACTTCCGCGTTTTCGCAATCAGCGTCTTCAGATTCGCCAGCAATTCCGCCTCCATCGCCCCGCCCGCCCCGGTTATGCGCTGATGAATAATAATATTCAGCACGGCGACATGCTTGCATACGACAAGTAAAACATCAGGGGTAAAAATGGCCGTGGCTTTCGTATAATTATACAGCGACTCGGCCACCCTGTAGCCGAAAATGAAATTGAGCGTTTCCATTCTCCGTTTGATAAAAAACGCCAGCTCGTTGCCCTTGGTCAGCGCCGCCGCCGCATAAGCCGGATCTTTCGACGCTTTCATATATTCTTCACCGAGCGTGGTGACCTGCGTTTGCATTTCCTGCAAAGATTCGCTCATGCTCTCATCGACCCGCCTCTGGCAGGCCTCAATTTTTTCCAGCGTAAAAATTTCGCTCATGGCGGCGGAACCAATTTTGCGGCGCAGGAAATTATCGGCGGGACGGATCGCTGCATTGGGCTTGTTCGAAAAACCTGATGACATAAGCTCTCTACCTTTCTAACCGGCGTGACGGAAAAGCCGGACATCATGCTTCCGACGATCCGCATCCCCATGATACGGGCCAGCATCCCGCCTGCGGCGGCATGGGCCTTTATAGCTTTGCGAGGTAACGAAAGGGCGCGGGTTATCAATTAAAAGGCTAATGCGGTCGCATAATGTCTCGATGACCAGCGGCTTAAGCAAAATTTCATTCACCCCGCAATCACGGGCATTGTGAACGCGGTTTTGCAATCCAAGTCCCGCCATCATGATGATCGAGACGTAAGGATTGGGCGAATATTTCGAACCGCGTATATATTTGACCAGGTAGAACCCGTCATGCGGCGCGTCATCGGACCACAAATCCGAGCGCAGGAGCTGATTGGGCGGCAGTTGCAACCCGGATGACGGTGCTTGCAATTCCCAGTCGGTGATAATCAGATCGACGTCATTATTTTGCAACGCCTGCAGCGCCTCAAACCCGTCATGCATGCCGAGCACATCGCGGAAGCCCAGATATTTCAGCACCTCCACCATGAGGTCGATATTTCTCTGGTCATTATCGACCACCATCACGCGGATTTTTTTCAGATGGCCGGATGAGTTTTTTGGCAGTTGTAAGGGCATCATGAGATGAGCACCTTTCCAAGGTTACTATGCAATACTATAACATATTTAATTTAAATTTCAACTATTGATACATAGTACAGCATTTATTTCAGTATTTATAGGTAGATAGCTGAAATAAAACGGGCTTGACCGAAGCTGGCATTGCATCAATAAAGAGGCTATGAGCATCAATCCCATCATCTGCGCCATCGACACCACCGATATCGCCAAAGCCAAAGCGCTCGCCGGGCAATTGGCCGGATCAGTCGGCGCGCTTAAGCTCGGCCTGGAGTTTTTTACCGCTAACGGAGCAGCGGGCGTGGGGCAAATCGCCTCCGCGAATTTCCCGGTTTTTCTCGATCTGAAATTTCACGACATTCCCAACACCGTTGCCAAAGCCGTCAAAGCCACGGCAAATATCGACGCCTTCATGATGACCGTCCATACCCAGGGGGGGCAGGGTATGATGAAAGCAGCAGCGGAAGCCGCATCAGAAAACGCCGCCAAAACCGGCAAGAAACGCCCTCTGATCGTTGGCGTCACCATCCTCACCAGCCTCGACCAGAATGATCTAGGCAATATTGGTATCACCATTCCGCTAAACGACCAGGTTGTCCGCCTAGCCGAACTGGCGCAAAAATCCGGGCTGGACGGCGTCGTCTGCTCCCCGCATGAAATCAAGCGTATTCGTGAAGTCTGCGGGCCGGACTTCACCTTGGTCGTCCCCGGCATCCGCCCCATGGGCAGCGCATCGAGTGATCAGAAGCGCGTCATGACACCAAAGGAAGCGCTGGACAAGGGCGCGAATTATCTGGTGATAGGCAGGCCGATTATGGAATCCGCCGATCCGAAAGCGGCGGCGAGTGCTATTTTGGGGACGCTGTAATTAAGGGTTGCATGGCTGCAATGGTCTGAGTATATTAATATTTACTAACAACCATAGGAGAGTCTAATGCGTCATGGCCAACCTCTCGTCCGGCCCTTAGGAAATGCCTCTCCGGGACCAATTGAACCAAGAAACGGTAATTTTACCGAAACCGAGATTCGTAACTTATCGGAGCAAGCGATGGTGTCCGTTACTAGAGCTTTCAATCGGCCGCACCTCGATACAGAGCTACAGAAAAGGGATAATAATAAGGAAAAATCCTCCGGACGCGAGTAACCACCCCTATTTTCCCATAAAAACACAGGAGAGTTCAAAATGTCTGCGGATAAAAAACCTCTTATTAGACCTGTCAGGCCTGGTAGTATTGAGAAAGAACCGGGTCCCGTATACAGAAAATCGATAATCCCCTCAGAAATGGCAAAACTGGTAGATCATGCTGCCAGGCGTTTTGAAGCGTCTCTTCCTTACATGGAAAAACCCATTCCCGCAGAACACATGTCTCGTGGTAAAGAACCCCTTACTCGGCCTGTAGGAAATGGCATTGTGAGAGAGCCGGGTCCCGTATACAGAAAATCAATAGTTCCAGCAGAAATAGCGGAAATAGAAGATCGGGCGGCCAGGCGCGTTGAGGCATCCATGGCCACAAATTTCACTCACGTAGAAAAGCACGAGGAAAAAAAGAAGAATAATAAAAAATCCTCCGGCCGCGAATAATCAACCGCTTATCTTAGTCACTATAACCTCTCAGCATGTCCGCACCCTCATCACTCCATGTCGTTTACAACCCCGTCATCATCGGCTGCGACGGACGGAAATTATTGCCGTTGGGATATTACGATTACGGCATCGCTTTCGTCGACCCTCATGCGAATAAACCTGAGCAGATAGAAACGGCACTGGATGCCATCACGCCCAACCACGCCATTGACTATTTAAATAAAGAATTTCAAGCCCATCATGCGGGCAAGGACATTGAGCGCGTCAAAAAAAAAGTTTGAGGATTTTGGCGCAGAAAAACAGATATTGCTTACAGCACATGCCCGCGCAGATACTAAAAAACAAGCCGAACTGATTAGCGATTATGTCGCTACTAACCGCGATCGGTTGAGGCAGTCGCCAGGCGAAGTCTTAGCCGCCATTCCTGAACTTCTTAAGGATGATCTGGAGTATTACCAGGACAAGTTGCAACTTTCAGAACTGCAATTGCAAAAATTGATGTACCAGCCGCCCGAACTGAAACAATCGCTCACCCAAGATCACGGTTATTTGCAACATATAGTCCACAATCACCCTCTCTCTCCCAACTACGCGACACAACGCAAAAAAAATCGAGCAATTCGTAGAAAAATCATTCCGCGAGCTCCCCGTCTTTTGCCGCACTAAAATCGCGGAAGCATCGCCGCTAGTAGTAGTGCATGATGCGTTGCGATATACGGTCAATAGCTTTGGCAGTATCCCTCCTGTCAATGGCAATTACATTATGCTCGATGGCTGGGTCATTGAACATAACCCCGAACTGGCTAAGCGGGTTTTTCTCGAAGAATGCCTGCATTTTCTAGATATCAAGCTCGGCTTCACCCAAAGACCTGAGTGGATAGAAGCAGCCCAAAAGCAGTTGGCGGTGATGAATAAAGGCGCGGCCGCTACCATCGCGCAGGCGCATAATAATGAAAAAGCAACCTATACGGGCGAGGCCTACAAGGATTTTGTGGCGCAATCGCGGGAATTACTGGTTGATTATTTCCATGTGCGCAACTACCTGCACGCACAACGCCAATTCCACTTCTTTAAGCCTTCTGTAGAAGCCGTACGCAAGCAAATGAGTGCTCTTTTCCCGTATATCCATACGCTATGCGAAGCGTTTGAAGCGGAACTGGCAAAGCGCGGCCAGAGTCCCAACCAACCCGGATTGTAATTCTTGCAGTTTCCCTGACGATTGGCTACAACCGCGCTCATAATGAATGGTAAAGGAAAGCCCATGACCAAAAAAATCAAAAAAGTCCTCCTCGCCTATTCCGGCGGTTATAATAGTACAAAGGCATTGCCATTGGACGAATGTATATATCATTCAGGAGAAATGAAATGACCACCCTATTTGATCAACTGATACCTTTATGCATAATCATATATTTTACATTATACGCTTATGGCTATGTAGGCAAAACGCCTGAAAACCTGGACGAAGCAAAGAAGGCTAACAGGAAAAAATGGTTGCTCGTTCTGAGAATCGCTGGCCCGATAGCGATCATCGGGCAAATTTTAATGATTACTGCAAAGGTTTTGGCTCAATGAAAAATAAAATCAAAAAAGTCGTCCTCGCCTATTCCGGCGGGCTGGATACGTCGATCATTTTACGCTGGTTGCAGGAAACCTACGGCTGCGAAGTCGTCACCTTCACCGCCGATTTGGGACAAGGCGAGGAAATCGAACCGGCGCGTAAAAAGGCCGAAATGATGGGCGCGAAGGAGATTTTCGTCGAGGACTTACGCGAAGAATTCGTCCGCGATTACGTATTCCCCATGTTTCGCGCCAATACGCTTTATGAAGGCACCTATCTGCTCGGCACCTCCATCGCCCGCCCACTCATAGCCAAACGCCAGATCGAAATCGCCATCAAAACGGGTGCCGACGCGGTGGCGCACGGTGCAACCGGCAAGGGTAACGACCAGGTGCGTTTTGAGTTGGGTTATTATGCGCTAAAGCCGGACATCAAAGTCATCGCCCCGTGGCGTGAATGGGATTTGACCAGCCGCACGAAGCTGATCGAATATGCCGAAAAGCACCAGATCCCCATCGCCAAGGACAAGCGCGGCGAAGCCCCCTATTCTACCGATGCGAATTTGCTGCATATTTCCTATGAAGGTAAAGTGCTGGAAAACCCGTGGGAAGCGCCGCATGAGGATATGTTCGTCCGCTCGGTCGCCCCGGAAAAAGCGCCCAATGACCCGACTATGGTCGAAGTGGAATTCGAGCGCGGCGATGCGGTAGCTATCGACGGCAAAAAAATGTCGCCCGCAACCTTACTCACCAAACTCAATGAACTCGGCGGCATGAACGGCATCGGCCGCCTCGACCTCGTCGAAAACCGCTATGTCGGTATGAAATCGCGCGGCATCTACGAAACCCCCGGCGGCACGATATTACTCGCCGCCCACCGCGGAATCGAATCGCTCACTCTCGACCGCGGCGCCGGCCATCTCAAAGACGAACTCATGCCGCGCTACGCCGAACTCATCTATAACGGCTACTGGTGGTCACCCGAGCGCGAAATGCTGCAAGCCCTCATCGATAAATCGCAAACCAACGTCACCGGCACCGTGCGCCTCAAACTCTATAAAGGCAGCGTATCCGTGGTAGGCCGCAAATCGCCGATGAGCTTATACAGCGAAAAAATGGTCACTTTCGAGGACGACCAGGGTGCCTATGACCAGAAAGATGCGGCTGGGTTTATTAAGCTCAATGCGTTGAGATTGAGGTTGTTGGGTTCTAAAAATAGAGGTTGACGCGGTTAATTATTATTAATATGATGCCGATCATTACTTAACAAGGAGGGATTATGACACCAAGACCTAATGCATGCAAAAAACCACGGGGAAGGTATACGGTCGTGGTCCCCGCCGGCCTTGGGCTCAAAGTCAGAGAACCTTCAAAAGAAGCACTCGATATCAACAACACCCCGATTCCGGAACTGGCTCAAACACTGATAGAGCGCTTGCCTAAAACCATGCCAGAAGAAGACCATGCGCTGGCCGCCGCGCTGATGACCTCCATGCTCCTCGTTGCCAGAGAACAGGCTGTAATTGCTAAACAGCAAGATGTATATCGCACAATGCTTGATAACGGAGAATTGGGCAGCACAGAAAGAGGTTATACAGGCGCACATCTTAAAGAACTGCATGCCGTATTGGAAGTGTCTCAACTCAATATCGACAATCTTAAAAAAACCTGCGAAGCGATAGACAAAAGCGCCGTTTTCGAAGCGGCGCAGCAATGCGTAACACAAGCCGTTGCAAAGCAGCCCCAGCGGTAAATCACGCCTGGCGTTGAGGTTACTCAAGAATAAATGGCAACCAATTGCCTGCGTTTTTATTATCATCCCCAACGCGACAGCGTCGGTTCAGGAAACGAAAGCGCGGTCGCATCGAGTAAAAGATCGGCGGCTTTTGCTATGCGCGCCTGAATACCCGCCTCAGGTATCGTAAGTAAGGAGCTGCTTGCGCGGCTTGCCGCTTCCGGGTCTTTTGAAATGGATTGTATTGCATTCAGCCCCAGCAACCTAGCCATGCCCTGCATAAATGGCTGGCTGCCC
>Ga0206992_1062_pt1 | contig 24124 bp, 23 predicted proteins | sample Alteio_BWMinCont_6_FD_153267 | JGI IMG/M metagenome (GOLD analysis project Ga0206992, IMG submission 153267) | Enriched cells from forest soil in Barre Woods Harvard Forest LTER site, Petersham, Massachusetts, United States -... | ecosystem: Environmental > Terrestrial > Soil > Temperate forest >... | reverse complement strand
AGCTAATCGCCCGCCTTTACGATACGGAAGTGGCGTTTTAGCCTGTTTTTATAGGTAATGCAACTGGCAAATCGTGATAATCGTGGTTCGTGGTAATCGTGATAGTCGTTAAGAATGACAATAGCTTATCACGACTGCCACGAACCACGATTATCACGACTGCCACAAATAAAAAAGGCACCCAAACCATGTCGGGTGCCTTTTTTGAGTAAAAAACCTTGCTAATTAAGCGGCTTTTTTCTTGGCGGTCTTGTTGACCACTTCGGTCAGAGCCTTGCCTGGCTTGAACTTTGGCTTGTTGGAAGCAGCAATTTTGATTACTGCGCCGGTGCGCGGATTGCGGCCTTCGGTTGCCTTGCGGTGAACCACGGTGAAGGTACCGAAACCAACGAGACGGATTTCGTCGCCTTTGGAAAGGGCTTTGGAGATGACGGCGATAAACGCATCGATCGCTTCAGCGGCCTTTGCTTTGGTGAGATCGGTTTTATCTGCTACTTCTGCAATCAGTTCGTTCTTGTTCATTGTAGTACTCCCTCGTTGCTTTGTTTAAGACTTATTTTGAGTCGCAGCTCACTGTGTAGCTGCAAGCTTCGTGAGAGAATCAAGCACGGAAAAAACTAAATGTAAACCCCCATTCGTCACATTTTGTAAAAAATAATGCTTGGAAGGCCGCACTGAGCCTGTGTTTATGAAGAGTAGAAAAATTAACCGGCACAATGCAAATCCATGTAAGCCGCAGAAATCATATGGCTTTACGCGTTTACACGCGCATGTTTTCCTATGATTTTTAGCTGCAGAATTTTAATGTGGCTTCTTGCTTTCGCGTTTGGTATCGGCGTTGACGATCACCGGCGCGCTGCCATTATCCACCACATCGGCGTTGATAATGATCTCCTCGACATTCTGCATCGACGGCAGATCGTACATCAAATCGAGCAGAATGCTCTCCATGATCGCACGCAAACCACGAGCGCCCGTCTTGCGCTTGATGGCTCTCTGCGCAATCGCTTTGAGCGCGTCATCCGAGAAACGCAGGCGCACGCCTTCCATCTCGAACAGCTTGCTGTACTGCTTCACCAGCGCGTTTTTCGGATCGGTCAGAATGGAGATCAATGCATCTTCATCCAGATCGGTAAGCGTCGCGATCACCGGTAAGCGGCCAACAAATTCCGGTATCAAACCGAATTTGAGCAAATCTTCCGGCTCAACGGCGGCAAACAATTCGCCGATGCGTTGATTTTCTTTGCTGCGTACATCGGCGCCGAAACCGATCGCCGTTCCGCGACCGCGCGCCGCGATAATCTTTTCGAGACCTGAGAACGCACCGCCGACGATGAATAAAATATTCGCCGTATCGACCTGCAGAAATTCCTGCTGCGGATGCTTGCGGCCACCTTGCGGCGGAACGGAAGCCACTGTGCCTTCCATGATTTTGAGCAATGCCTGCTGCACGCCCTCGCCCGATACGTCGCGGGTGATGGAGGGATTATCGGATTTACGCGAAATTTTATCGACTTCATCAATATAGACGATGCCGCGCTGAGCGCGTTCGACATTATAATCGGCAGCCTGCAGCAAACGCAGGATAATATTTTCGACGTCCTCTCCGACATAACCAGCCTCGGTCAATGTCGTCGCATCGGCCATAGTGAACGGCACGTCGAGAATACGTGCCAGCGTCTGCGCCAGAAGGGTTTTACCTGAACCGGTCGGCCCGATCAGCAAAATGTTGGATTTTGCCAGTTCGACATCGGAATTTTTCTCCAGTAGCGAAATGCGCTTATAATGGTTATGCACGGCAACCGACAAAATACGTTTCGCCTTATCCTGCCCGATAACATAATCATCCAGCACTTTGCGAATATCCGCCGGCTTGGCAATTTCATCGCCCTCTTTAGCCAACACGCCCTTGTCCGCGGCTTTGATGATGTCCATACATAATACGACGCATTCATCGCAGATAAACACCGTGGGGCCCGCGATAAGCTTGCGCACCTCATGTTCACTTTTGCCGCAGAACGAGCAATAGCGCGTGTTTTTCGAAGATTCCCTGCTGCCGGTTGTTTTTGTCACTTAATGTCCCCTTGTTTTTCTTGCTTCGCGTTGAGGTTTCGGAGCATGTATGGCGTCCGCAACCTCATGAAGAATTCTTTTCATGTGTCCTAAAGTCATATGGGAATCCACACGGCCCCTGCATTGCACGTATATTTCCTGAGCCACCTGATCCCGTTCTGTACTTTTTTCAGCAGCCACTGTATGATCCCCTGCTTTTAAAGCCTCTAGTTCACTAACATATAGGCGATAAAAATCTTGTAATTTTTCTGTTTCAACGTCGCGGAACGATTGTTCGGTAGAACCTATCCTCAAAGCAAAAGCCCTTTCAGCCTTCTTTGCCTGTTCAAGCATACCAATCCTCCCTACTTCTTCTTATCCGCCGCCAATTCCTCTCGCTTATCAATTACCTGATCAATAAGCCCAAATTCCTTAGCAATATCCGCTGTCATGAAGTTATCGCGTTCCATATTTTTCTCGACATGCGACAGCTTCTGGCCCGTGTGCTTTACGTATATCTGGTTCAGGCGAGCCTTTAATGCAAGTATCTCCTTGGCATGAATTTCAATATCCGTCGCCTGGCCGGAATAACCGCCGGACGGCTGATGGATCATGATGCGCGAGTTCGGCAGCGAATAACGCATGCCCGGCTCACCTGCGCAAAGCAGCAGCGATCCCATGGATGCCGCCTGCCCCATACAGAGTGTCGACACTTTCGGACGGATATATTGCATGGTGTCATAAATGGCGAGGCCTGAGGTCACAATGCCGCCGGGCGAATTGATATACATAAAAATTTCCTTATCGGGATTTTCCGATTCCAGGAAGAGCAATTGTGCGCAAATCAGCGATTGCGTGTGGTCATCCACCGGACCCACCATGAAAATAATGCGCTCTTTAAGCAAGCGCGAATAAATATCGAATGAGCGCTCGCCGCGAGCGGTTTGCTCGATAACGATGGGAACCAGCAAGCTGTTATAGGTATCTAAAATATCTGCCATAATCCTATCCTGATAAAAAGTGGTTACATACCCTGTGTAGTAGCCAAAGGTTAATTATTTGTTATTGCCCGCAAGTTATTTCGGCGCTTTCTTTTTTCCCATCGTTTTCTTGGAAGAATCCTCGGTTTTTGCGTCCTCGTCTGATTTTTTAGCGGTCTTTTTAGCTGGTTTGGACTCGCTTTTGGATTTGATGCCGCCATCATCCTCGCCATCATCTTCCAGCAATTCTTCCAGCGAAATCGGCTCATCCACCATTTTCACCTTACTTAATATATAGTCCACCGCCTTTTCTTCAAGGATCGGTCCCTGCAAATCTTTCATGCGCTCGGGATTCTTGCGGTAGAACTCGACGACTTTATTTTCTTCACCGGGGAACATGCTCGCCTGCTGCATAATGGCGCGCGTCAACTCCTCGCGGGTGATTTCGAGCTTATGCTTGCTGCCGATATCGGCCAGCAGTAAACCCAGTTTCACGCGGCGGTTGGCGACACTTTTATATTCGACAGTAAGCTCGTCGTCCGTTTTGCTGGCCAGCGATTCATCGCCTTGCTTCTTCGCTTCCTGCAGGCGCTCCCATATGGAATTGAACTCAATATCGACCATGCCCTGCGGCAATTCCATGTTGCATTCTTCTTCCAGAATATCGAACAATTCCTTCTTGAGATGATTGCGCACCACCCCGTCATATTCCTTAGCCATCTGACCGCGGATGGATTTACGGAACGTCTCCAGATCGGTAAAACCCTTGCTTTTGGCAAATGCATCGTCGATTTCAGCCGGTTCCTTGTCATGGATTTCATGCACGGTAACAGCGAAATCCGCCTCTTTCCCGGCCAGCTCTTTCGCGTGATAGGTTTTGGGGAAGGTAACGGTGACGGTACGTTCATCGCCTTCTTTCGCGCCGACCAGCTGCGCCTCAAAGCCGTCGATAAACTGCTTGCTGCCCAATTCAAGCTCAAAGTTATCAGCAGTGCCGCCAGCAAAGGGAACGCCTCCCACCGAGCCTTTGAAATCGATGATAACGATATTACCAAGCGCCGCTTTCGCACCCTTCTCGGCGCGGACTTTTTTGTGATTGCCCTTAGCGATATTTTCGAACATGGCGTCGATATCTTTGTCGGCAATCTCATACACTTTACGATTGAGCGTGATTTTAGCGAAATCCACTTCCGGCATTTGCGGAAATTCTTCGAAGGCGATGGTAAAGGCCAGGTCTTCGCCATCTTTATAGGCTTCGATATTGATCTGCGGCGTCAAAGCCGGGCGATATTTTTTTTCATTGATGAATTCATTCGTCACCTGATTGATAACTTGCTTGAGCACATCACCCTGCACGGCCTGACCATAGCGTTGCTTCAGAATCTTCATCGGTATATAGCCGGGGCGGAATCCGGGAATTTTTACCTGCTCGCCCGCCGCCTTCAGCTCGACTTCCATCTGCGACGCGATGCGCGCTTTTTCGACGACAATTTTATAATTCTTTTTTAAGCCTTTTGACGAGAGTTCCGTGACCTGCATGGGAATTTCCTATTGTTTGAGTGTCATCCTGCGCGAGCCGAAGGCGAGGCGCAGGATCTCATGCCATTGCGGGAGATCCTGTGCTCACGCCCGTGGCGTGCCACAGGATGACATGGAAAACCACAAAGCGTGTTAAAAGGCAAATGGTTTTGTCGTTTGGGGAGAGGAAACGAAGCAGGGCCGATTAAGCGCGTCTCTATTTTTCCTTAGAACTGTCAGGTTTTGAAGCGGCAACAGCGGTTGGAGTTTTTGCATTCGCTTCCACAGTAAGCATCGAACCGGCAATACTCGCTAAACCTCCCAAAACATTGCCTATTGGACCAGTAACCACCGTGCTTGCACGAAGCCCAACCCCCATCGTTTTGAGCATTTCCGCCGGACCGGCAATAGAGTCGGGGTCAATGGATGTAGGTTTTGCGGCGATTTTTGGCTTCTCAGATTCACCCTTTTCAGGCTCGCTCTTCTCAGGTTTATCTGTTTTCTCTGGCCCATCCTGCTTCTTGGATTCGCCTTTTTTATTGGGCTCTTCTGCTACATCGGCAACACTGTGATTCATGGCTATAGCGCTGAAGGCCTTAATCGTCTTACCATCCGTAATACCCAGCGCCTCAAATCCACCGGTTAAGGCGCGATCCGTGCGCAGATAGCCAAAGGCCGCCATCGGCCCCATCGGTTTTCCAGCAAAAAGCGCTCCGATCATCGTGGGAATAACGGACAAGATATCGCCAACAATCCCGATTGATTTGATTGCTTCCATTATGCCGTCGCTGAATTCCCATTTTTGAAAATGAGCCATCGCCTTGGATAAATCCGGCTTCGCGCCGTCTTCCAGGCCTTTGATAAAAGCGGCGCGCTTATCGACAAGGCGGCGTTCCACCTCATCATTTATAATTTTTTCATTTCTGGCTGCATATGCCCCTATGAGGGCTCCCTTGTCATCGATTGGGTATCCAGATTCACCAATCACTTCCACGCGCGTTTGCTCAATGATCGCCACGCCCGGATTGGCATGATAAGCAGCTATTTTATCCGCCCTTGCCTTGTACCAGGCTTTGCTTTCATCCGGCGATTTGCCATCTGTTTCAGACTCTTTCCCAAGATCAGGCAGCCCTTTTTTGGCCACCGCCATCCACTTGTCGTACTCTTTAACAAGTTCCGCCTGTTTTTCAGCCGAGAGCGTTGCCATACAACCCTATGTTTTTTATTAATTTATTAAAAATTATACCGTTCATTCCATCTTACAGAATAGCATAGAGGGCTTTAAAGGTGTGTGAAAGTTTGATGACAGTAACTGCATGCGCCGCCTGATGGAGGGCGCTGATATTTACCAGATCGCAAAGAATTGCCACACCAGCGTAGAAATGATCGAAAAATTCTATGCATCGCACATCAAAAATACTTTGGATGCAGCTGCCATTAACATACGGAAGTTAAAGCTAATAAAGCAAGATATAACAGCCTGGGTTAAATGACTGGCAAAGCTTCTAAGGCGACAATAACTGGTTGCGTAATTTGACTTCGCCGTTATAGATAGCCCGGTATGCGGGTGTGGCGGAACTGGTAGACGCGCAGGATTTAGGTTCCTGTTTCGCAAGAAGTGGGGGTTCAAGTCCCTCCACCCGCACCATAGGTTCACGCTGCCTTAGGTGTAGCCTAATAATCACTCCATCCTCTGCACACGTGTTGCCCGCCGCATTTCTTCAAGTGCAATAAACCGTTTCCGGATGATTAGGAATAAATTGGGCGGGAAAAATCCATAAGCAACCGTGCTGTCGTCGCCGTCCCTTACGCGCCGTAGATCGGGGCCGGGCCATAAGAATTCATTGCTTTCCGTGAGCATAATCCATGAACGCGCATCATCAAGCCCAAGATGCCATTTGACTGCCTGTGGAATCTCGATAGCCCATTCAGGGTTGTCAGGTTTGCTATGCGTAACAGGCAACACCAACAAATGGCGGCGACAATGGCGCACGGACGATCTTTTACGCCTTCTTCCTGCCCTTTAAGGGATTCGCTCAACCAGAGATACGAATACCGGATGACAAGTCCCGGCTCAGGTTTTGGTAAAGGCACAGCTTATTCTTCGAGCAAGCTGTTTAAATGATTGTGCCGCTCATCCATGCGTGAATTTTTGAGGGCTTCAAACAATTCATCCGACAATTCTCCGGCGGCATATACTTTGCGATCACGCCGTTTGAGACGTTTATATTCATCGGCGGCAAGTACCACCAGATGATCGCGCCCCTGTTTGGTAATGGTCACCGGTTCCTTAAGTGCCGCATCGCTTATAGCACCGAATGATTTTTGAAATTCACTGGCGGTAACGCGTGGTGTCTCTTCAAGCATGATTGAGTCTCCATTTCTGATAATTGTTACCATACCATAATCCGTATAATATGTAAAATAGATATTTTATGGAAATCTTAATAACCAATCTTGTGCATCTGCCAATTTCGTCATATCCGCATAGTTTAGTTAACAGTTACCGGTTATCAGTTACCAGTCATAATAAATTAATTATTAAATTTCTGATGGTTATAAACTAGTAACTGGTAACCGGTAACTGGTAAATGACTTACCCCTAGTAATGCGTCAATAGTTCGCCTATATTAAAAGATCAAGAAACAAATATCACCCCAATCACAAACCACAGGGATTCGCTCTATGGAACCAACGCAACCGATTCAGAACGCCAAAACCATTATTCTTCCCGTGCTGCCCTTGCGCGATATCGTCGTATTTCCGTCGATGGTAGTGCCGCTGTTCGTCGGACGCGAAAAGTCCGTGCGGGCGCTCGAAGATGTGGTCAAACGCGAAGGCAAAATATTGCTGGTGACGCAGCTCAACGGCAGCGTTGACGACCCCAAGGAAGGCGATATTTACCGCATGGGAACCATCGGCAATATCCTGCAATTACTGCGCCTGCCTGACGGTACGGTCAAAGTGCTGGTCGAGGGTGTAAACCGGGCGCTCATTACCGATTTTGTTGATAACAAAGATTTTTTCCAGGTAGCCGCCACCATTGTCGATGAACAGGATGGCGATAAACAGGAAACCGAGGCGATGTTCCGCACCGTGCTCAGCCAATTCGAACAATATGTGAAACTGAATAAGAAAATTCAGCCTGAAACGCTGGGCACCGTTGGTAAAATCACCAGCCCAAGCCTGCTCGCCGACACGATCGCCGCGCATATGTCGGTCGATATTGCCGAGAAGCAGAAAATACTGGAAATGCTGGGCGTTCCGGAGCGGCTTGAGCATATTTTCGCACTTATGGAGAACGAAATTTCCGTACTCAATACCGAGCGGCGAATCCGTTCACGCGTCAAGCGCCAGATGGAAAAAACGCAGCGCGAATATTATCTGAACGAGCAGATGAAAGCCATTCAGAAAGAACTCGGCGAATCCGAAGACGGCAAGGACGAAGTCGGCGAACTCGAAGGCAAAATCGCCAAATTGCGCCTGTCCAAGGACGTCAAAGAAAAATGCCTGTCGGAAGTCAAGAAACTGCGCACCATGAGCAGCATGTCGGCAGAAGCGTCGGTCATCCGCAACTATCTCGACTGGATTATTTCGCTTCCCTGGAAAAAACAGTCCCGCATCGTCAGCGATCTGAAAAATGCCCAGAAAGTGCTGGATGAAGATCATTACGGCCTGGAAAAAGTCAAAGAGCGTATCCTGGAATATCTCGCCGTGCAGCAGCGCACCAAGCAGGTCAAATCCCAAATTCTGTGCATCGTCGGACCTCCGGGTGTCGGCAAAACGTCGCTCGCTAAATCGATCGCCCGCGCTACGGGGCGCCATTTCGTCCGCATCAGCTTAGGCGGCGTGCGTGATGAGGCTGAAATCCGCGGCCATCGTCGCACCTATATCGGGTCGATGCCGGGTAAAATCATTCAATCGATGAAGAAGGCAAAATCGAGCAATCCACTGATGTTGCTGGACGAACTTGATAAAATGGGTTCAGACTTCCGCGGCGATCCGGCGGCAGCGCTTTTGGAGGTTTTGGATCCCGAACAGAACCACACCTTCAACGACCATTATCTCGAAGTTGATTACGATTTGTCGGACGTCATGTTCGTCGCCACCGCCAATAGCATGAACATGCCAAGGCCGTTGCTCGACCGCATGGAAATCATCCGCATTCCGGGCTACACCGAGGACGAAAAAATCCACATCGCCAAACGCCATCTCATCGACAAGCAGATGAAGGCGCACGGCCTGAAAAAAGACGAATGGTCGATTTCCGAGGACGCGCTGCGCGACATCATCCGTTATTACACACGTGAAGCCGGTGTGCGTAACCTTGAGCGCGAAATCGCCAATGCCTCGCGTAAAGCCGTGAAGGAAATTCTGCTCAAAGGCAAAGGCGCTATCAAAGTAACGGCGCGCAATCTCGGCAAATTCGCAGGGGTCAAGAAATTCACCTTCGGCGAAGCGGAAAAAGAAAACCTGGTCGGTATGGTCACCGGTCTTGCCTGGACGGAAGTCGGCGGCGAGTTACTTACCATCGAAGCCGTCACCATGCCAGGCAAAGGCAAAGTCACCATCACCGGCAAGCTCGGCGACGTCATGCAGGAATCCGTATCGGCGGCTGTGAGCTATGTGCGCTCGCGCTCGCTCGATTTCGGCATCATCCCACCCACCTTCCAGACCAAGGATATCCACGTGCATGTGCCTGAAGGCGCAACACCCAAAGACGGCCCGTCTGCCGGCATCGGCATGACCACCGCCATCGTTTCGGCGCTGACCAGCATTCCGGTACGCAAGGATGTGGCGATGACCGGTGAAGTAACCCTGCGTGGCCGCGTACTCGCTATCGGTGGCTTAAAGGAAAAGCTGCTGGCGGCATTGCGCGGCGGCCTGACCACCGTGCTTATTCCGAAGGAAAACGTCAAAGACCTCGAGGAAATCCCCGACAACGTCAAGCGCGACCTGACCTTGATTCCTGTCGATACGGTGGACGAAGTGCTGAAAAACGCGCTGGTGCGTATGCCTGAGCCGATCGAGTGGAAAGACCCGAAGGAAGTGGCAGCCACCGCTCCGGTGGTTGTTACCCCGCCAGTTACGGATGGCGATGGGGTTATAACGCATTGAGGGAAATAGAAGTCTAGAAGGCTTAGAATACAAGAAGTCGAGAAAGATAGGGAATGTTTATCTCGACTTCTTGTCTTCTAAAATTCTCGTCTTCTTACCTAAACACCACCGTCTTATGCCCGTTAAGCAACACCCGGTGCTCTGTATGGTATTTCAGCGCCCGCGCCAGCACCGAACACTCAATATCGCGCCCAATGGCCGCCAGATCGTCCGGCTGATGCGTATGATCGACGCGCGAGACTTCCTGCTCGATAATCGGGCCTTCATCGAGATCCATCGTCACATAATGCGCCGTCGCACCAATGAGTTTAACGCCGCGGTCAAACGCCTGCTCATAAGGCTTGGCACCTTTGAAGCTCGGCAGGAAAGAATGGTGGATATTGATCGCCCTGCCCTGTAACTGGCGGCACATTTTCTCCGACAGAATCTGCATATAGCGCGCCAGCACCACCACATCGATCTTATGGCGTTCGATCACTTCGAGGATTTTGGTTTCTTGTTCGGCTTTACTGTCATCCTGCGAGACGCGAAGCGGCTGCGCAGGATCCAGCTCCGTCATCTTAGATCCTGTGCTCTCGCTTCGCGAGCCACAGGATGACGAAACAGGCAAATGATAAAACGGAATATCATGCCAGTTCGCCACATGCTCCCAGTCGCGATGGTTGGAAACAATCGCGGGAATTTCAATCGCCAGCTGACCGGTCGAATGACGATACAACAAATCATTCAGGCAATGGCCGTATTTCGACACCATCACCAGCACCCGGCTTTTCACTTCTTTGCCGATAATCTGCCAGTGCATCGCAAAGCGCGCGCCCACCTGCTCATGAAAACGCTTTTTCAGCACATCCTCGCTCGGCCCCGGCGTTTCCACCGTGAATTCGATACGCAGGAAAAACTGCCCCGTTGACGCATCACCAAATTGCGCCGACTCAATAATAAACCCAAAATTCTCCGCCAGAAATCCCGTCACGCTGGCGACGATGCCGCGCACGTCTTTGCAGGAAAGGGTAAGGATGTAGTGAGTGTCTGGTATCATAATCGGTTGATAGTTGATGGTTGATAGTTAGCAAGTGATAATTGCATCTTACTTTACCTAATTACTATCAACCATTCGCCACTTTCTTCTTCGATTGCACCAGTAACTGCAATTGCGGATTCTGGCGCTGCAAGCGACATTCAAAGCGCGTACCTTTTCCCGGCTCGGAATGCAGTTCTACCGTGCCGCCATGCAACTCGACGAAGTTTTTGACAATCGAAAGCCCAAGCCCCGTTCCCGATCGCTGGCCCGCTTTTCCGCGCGACGCTTCCTGATTTTTGCCCTTATAAAATTTAGAGAACACCACTTCCTGTTCTTCGAGACGAATCCCTGTTCCCTGATCCTCGACCCATAATAGAATTTCCTCCTCATTCGCTTCTTTAGCGCCAAGCGTCACGGTATTTCCGGCTTCGGAATATTTAATAGCGTTGGATAGGAGGTTGAACAGGATTTGCTTGATGCGCGTTTCATCACCGACCATTTTGCCGATGCGCGCCGGGCATTCGAATTTGACCTTAATATCGAGTTCCTTCACGCGTTCCTGAATCAGCGACAGCACCGATTTCATCATGACGTTGATATCGAACTTGGTAACTTCAAGGCGCATATACCCGGCCTCGACGCTTGCCAGATCAAGAATATCGTTGATGAGCTGCATCAGATGCTGCGACGATTGGTGGATGCCTTCGACATATTCCCTCTGTTTTTCCGAAAGCGGGCCGAAATATTCCTGACGCAGCATTTCAGAAAAACCGCTGATGGAGGTCAGCGGCGAACGCAACTCATACGATACGTTGGCGAGGAATTCACTTTTGAGCCTATCCGCTTCCTGCAGTGCTTCATTCCGCTCACGTAACGAACGCTCGACCACCGTCGAATCGGTAATATCGAGATAGGTAATAAGCGTCGCGCCGTCGGGCAGCGGGACTTTGCGCCAGTCGATCACTTTGCCGTTAGTCATCTCCAGCAGTTGCGACAATGATTCGCGCGCCTGGAATTTTTGTATGTGCTTTTGCTTAAAACCACCCCATTCGTCGTACACATACAGATTTTTGCATTTTTCGACAATGTCGCGAATATGCGGTTCAGTGCGGGCATATTCGGCATCGATATTCCATAATTTCAGATAGCCAGGATTGCTGAGCTTAAGCCGCCCGTCCTCACCAAACACCGCCACGCCTTCGTGCAGATTGTCGAGCGTTTCGCGCTGCACAGCGATCAGCGTGTTGTAGGAACGCTCAAGCGCCAGCCGGTCGGTTACGTCCTCATAAGCGAATAAAATGCCGCCCAGCGCATGCGGAATAGCGATGACGCGCAAGCTGCGACCATCGGGCAGATAGAAAAATTCCTCATGCGGCTCGATCAGGCCGGTGAATAATTTGATCTGCTGCTGCTTGAATAATTGGAAATTCGCCTGCTCAGGCAGCTTGCGTTTTTCACGCAATAATTCCAGGATTTCACCATAGGTCGGCTGCGCATCGAGCCATACTTCGTCGAATTTCCACAAGGCGGCGAAGGCATTGTTGAATGAGATAAGCCGCATATCGGCGCCATAAATCGCCATGGCACTGGCGGAACTTTCCAGCAAATCATCCTGCGCTGAAATATGCCGGTTCAAATCTTCCTTCAATAGTTCCAGTTCAGAAACATCGATAGCAAAACCAACCGACACTTTTTCTTCTGGCACCGGGAATTCCATGATGTCATACAAACGGCGCTCACCGCCAATGACCACATGACGGCGATCTTTGACCGGCACACCCGTTTCAAATGCCTGCGCCGCCATAGCACGTGTTTTTTTATCCAGCTCCGGCGTTTCACTGCCTTCGGATTTTTCGGAAATATCTTCTACCGCTTCGCTATAAGACAAATTGTAATAGCGCAGCGCCAAACTATTATCGCGCTGCCACATCGGGTACGGCGCCATATTGATGATGGTCGAATAATTCTTCAGGTCAGTTTTGAGATTCTTATTTTCCTGGCGCAAACGCGCCAATTCCGGACTTTCCGGCAACTCCGGCGATAGCCGGCGGCGCAATTTATCGAAAGAAAAAAATGTCTTCATGAGCATTGTTTATAATGCAAATGAATCGAGCTGTCCATCGTCATCCTGTGCGCAGCGAAAGCGGAGGCACAGGATCTAACTTCAATCGCCGGGATCCTGCGCAACCGCTTTCGCGGTTCGCAGGATGACGAAACTAATATCGATACGCATCCGGTTTGAATGGCCCTGACTGTGCCACTCCGATATATTCGGATTGCTTTGCGGTGAGCTTTGTGAGCTTTACGCCGAGTTTTTCAAGATGCAACGCCGCCACTTTTTCATCGAGATGTTTCGGCAACACGTATACATTATTTTTGTATTTGGAATGATTTTTCCACAATTCAATCTGCGCTAAAACCTGATTAGAAAACGACGTGCTCATCACGAAGCTCGGATGTCCCGTCGCGCAGCCGAGATTGACCAGGCGGCCTTTAGCAAGCAGGATAATACGTTTGCCATCGGCAAATTCCACTTCATCCACCTGCGGTTTGACTTCTTTCCATTTCATATTGGCAAGCGCCGCCACCTGAATTTCGCTATCGAAATGTCCGATGTTGCACACGATCGCGCGGTCTTTCATCTGACGCATATGTTCGAGCGTGATGATATCGACATTGCCGGTAGCGGTGACGAAAATATCGCCTTGCTTGCAGGCTTCATCCATTGTCGTCACCTGATAACCTTCCATCGCCGCCTGCAATGCACAGATGGGATCGATTTCGGTGACGATGACGCGAGCGCCCTGTCCTTTTAAGGCATGCGCGCAGCCTTTGCCGACATCGCCATAACCGGCGACGACAGCAACTTTACCGGCGAACATGATGTCGGTCGCGCGTTTTAAACCATCGGGCAATGATTCGCGGCAGCCATAGAGATTATCGAATTTCGATTTCGTCACCGAGTTATTCACGTCGATGCACGGCACTTTGAGCGTCCCGGCTTTCGCCATTTCATGCAGGCGATGTACACCGGTGGTGGTTTCTTCCGAAATGCCTTTAATCTGCTTAATGATTTCGGGATGTTTTTCGTGGATGACTTTGGTGAGATCGCCTCCGTCATCAAGAATCATGTTTGGTGTCCAACCCTTCGGGCCAATAATGGTTTGATCGACGCACCAATCATATTCCTCTTCCGTCTCGCCTTTCCAGGCAAATACGGGAACGCCGCTGGCGGCAATCGCCGCTGCCGCTTGGTCTTGCGTTGAGAAAATGTTGCATGAGCTCCAGCGCACGGTCGCGCCCAAAGCGGTGAGCGTTTCGATGAGCACGGCGGTCTGGATGGTCATGTGCAGGCAACCGGCGATGCGCGCGCCTTTCAGTGGCTGTTCTTTAGCATATTCGGCGCGAATGGCCATCAGGCCCGGCATTTCGGTTTCGGCCAGAGAGATTTCGTTACGGCCCCATTGGGCGAGGGAGATATCTTTTACTTTGTAGTCAGAAAAACTGGTTTTAGCTGCAGCGGTTGGCATAATGCATTCCTTTCAATAAAAATATGGTGGGAAACTAGTGTGGGCAGGCGCTAAGCGCAAGGGAAAACTGCTATTTTTCCATTATTCTCGGGCGATCCGATGAGCCATGATTTCTGGTATACCAATCATCAAAATAGCTCCAGTATATATCCCGTAATTGTTTATCAACATGAGATAGTTTCTCATTTGGTGCCTGCGAGCCGCGGTTAAGTGTTTTCCGCATATACATTAACTCAAACCAGGTCAAAAGAGCGTGTTCTGCATCCTCGAGCATTATTTCAGCCACGACTCGCTTATACGTACCTACACCTAACATTTCCAAACGCTCATTGCGTATTTTCGGTTTCCACTCTTCCCCTTCATCATCGTCCAAAATACTCTGTATTATACGAGGAAAGGGAATGTATTGTTCCGCCTTCGTAATTGCGTTTTCAATGCTTGCAGCGCTGGCGCCAAGCCCCACTTCTTCTATACGCTGGCGCAATTTTCCTCGTTCTGCTGCATATTCATCTGCCCCACCTGTATCCAAACCAAACGTGGGTTGAGACATTGCAACCTCTCTGGCTATCCGGGACAGGTCTGCATCACCCCAGTTTGTATCTGGGTCTCCCAATAACAACCTGAGCGGAACTACTGCTCTCCTTATTATTTTTGCAATTTCCGATGATTCAATGGGATAAACACGTTCTTCCTGCCCGCTTATTACAACCATCCGCTCAATTTGTGCCATCGCTTGACGAGCTTCATTATTAAAATTTTGCTCATTCTGGTCAATATACGTCGGCAATAAAGAAAGGAAATCTTTCTGTGCTTGTGTGTGCTGGTAATAATCTTGTCTCATTTATGCGCCCTCGATCTTGATATGCGTTTCGCCGGAAAGATCGGTTATTATTTCCAGCAAATCTTCCAGCGCCAGGGCTACGCAACCTTCGGTTGGAGCATACTCAGGCTTCGCCACATGCATAAAAATCGCGCTGCCTTTGCCGGTAATCACCGGATCGTCATTATAGCCCATCGGCACGATCAGGTCATAGACATGATCATCGCGCCAGAGATGTTCGTGTGAATGGCCGTAGGGAAGTTTGACATGCGTGTTATAATCCGCACTATCGGAATCATCACACCAGCCGTCATTTTCGTGGATAATTCTAAGCAGCAACCCGGTTTCTGGCGGCGGCAAGCGGTCGAGGCGATACCAGCATTCGCGTAGGGCAAATGTGCCTACAGGCGTGCAGCCGTCGCCTTCGCGTTTATCGCCCGAAAAACCGCCTTTGCCGATAGCACAGCGATAATGCTGCCCGGCAAATGTCAGGTTAGTGCCACGGACGCGAATCAAATTCACTGGCGTCCCGGATGGGTATTACGAGAGGATTGTGCACGATCGGCAAAAGGAGGGAGATTATTGCGTGGCGCCGGAACCTGCTCGCCGCCATAACCATATTCGGCGACTTCCTTGCGGTAGCCTTCGCCCCAGTAGTTTTTGCCCTGCATGTAGCTGCCGACCATTTCTTCGTCGATGGCGAGTTTTTTGCGGTCTTTCATAGTGGCTATTTCCGCCACGGTTCCGCCCGCCATCAATCCCAGGCCTGCGCCAGCGATCAACGCCATCGGCCCTACCGCCGTAAGAAACAATGCGCCAATGCCTAACCCAAGCAAAGCCGTAGCGCCGGTAATAAGCCAACCCTTCACCTTGATGTTGAAGCCGCGATTCGCCACATCCTCACGCATATTGGTCAGCTGAGGATTGGTGTTGTAGGCCGCCTGCGTTTCCGGATTAGTGTTTACATCAACCATAATTTCTACCTTTGCATTCCTTGTTGTGTTGCTCTGACGCGTGAAGCCATGGACAGCCCCTGTGGTGGTCCCTGCATAATAGGCGACGGGCCGCTATAGCCGTGCTCGGTGACTTCTTTGCGATAGCCCTCGCCCCAGTAATTTTTGCCCTGCATGTAGCTCTGGATATATTCTTCATCGATTTCCAGTTTTTTCGCTTCCTTCATGGTCACCATCGTCGTCACCGCACCGCCCAGTGCCATCGCACCGGAAAGCAGCGGTCTTGCCAGCTCAGCCGAACCCGGAGGAAGGAACAATAACGCCGCTACGGCTGCTACGGCGAATAACGCCGTGATAAGCATGCCGGTCAATTTGATGCGGAAAGAGCGGTTGGCGATATCGTTCTTCATCGCCATCAGCTGCGGGGCGTTGTAAGGAGCCAGTTCGTGTTCTTCGGGTGTTGCCATAACTATCCTGTATTCGATGACTAATTACACCCAGTGTAGCATAATAAAGGCACCAAAATATGAAGCTTTTGTGAAAGTGCCGCCCATGGAATATGACAAGGGGATTGGTTGTATTACTTATTGATTTTTAACCAATTTCGGGCGCTTACCCAGCCGTTCTTCCACTTTTGCCACTAATTGCTGCGCGTTCAGCCCTGCCTCGTCGTACATCCCTTGCGGGGTATTTTGCTCGATGAAGCGGTCAGGCAGGAATAGCGGCAATAGCTGGCATTTGCCGTTGAGAAGGCCGGATTGAGCGGCAAAATGCAATACATGCGACCCGAATCCACCGATGGAACCTTCTTCCACCGTCATCACCAGCTCGTGATTTTTGATGAGCTGGCGGATCAATTCCTCATCCAGTGGCTTGGCGAAACGCGCATCGGCCACCGTCGCGCTAATGCCCATGGCTTCCAGTAACTCGGCAGCTTTCAAACATTCGCCAAGACGCGTTCCCAGCGACAGGAAAGCCACGCGGTCACCTTGGCGCAGGATTCGCCCTTTGCCGATTTCAAGCGGCAAGCCTTCGGCGGGCATGGCAACGCCGGTGCCTTCGCCGCGCGGATAACGGAAAGCGCTCGGCGCATCATTGATGGAGGCGGAGGTGGCAATCATATGCGCGAGTTCGGCTTCATCGCTGGCGGCCATTACCACGAAATTCGGCAATGTCGCGAGATAAGTAATATCGAACGAACCAGCATGGGTCGGACCATCGGCGCCGACGAGTCCAGCGCGGTCGATGGCGAAGCGCACGGGCAGTTTTTGTATCGCCACATCATGCACCACCTGATCGTAAGCGCGTTGCAGGAAGGTCGAATAAATCGCCACGAACGGTTTGTAGCCTTGTGTCGCAAGTCCGGCGGCAAAGGTCACCGCATGCTGCTCGGCGATACCGACATCGAAGCTGCGATCGGGAAATTCGCGAGCGAATAAATCAAGCCCAGTGCCCGATGGCATGGCGGCGGTGATGGCGACAATCTTGTCGTCTTTGCGCGCTTCTTTAATCAGGTTTTCGGCAAATATTTTTGTATAGCTCGGAGCGGCGCTCACCGATTTTTTCTGCGTGCCGGTGGAAACGTCGAAGCTATTTACGCCATGGTATTTATCGTCCGACGCTTCGGCGGGCGCGTAACCATGGCCCTTGCGTGTGACCACATGCAGCAGGATCGGGCCGCTCTCTTTTTCGTTTTTGATGTTCTTCAAAACCGGCAGCAAATGTGCAAGATTATGCCCATCGACCGGGCCGACATAATAAAAACCAAGCTGCTCAAACATGGTGCCGCCAACGGCAAAATCGCGGGCGAAATGCTCGGTTTTACGCATCAGGCGCATCAACGGTTCGGGGAATTTTGCCGCCACCGCTTTGCCTATATCGCGCAATTTGTGATAGGGATGCGACGAAATCAACCGCGCCAGATACGCACTCATCGCACCGGTAGGCGGTGCAATCGACATATCGTTATCGTTGAGAATGACGATCAGGCGCGAGCCTAAACTTCCTGCGTTATTCAATGCCTCAAATGCCATCCCGGCACTCATCGCCCCGTCGCCGATCACGGCGATCACTTCGTTTTTCTTGCCTTCCAGATCACGTGCTACCGCCATGCCAAGCGCTGCCGAAATAGACGTCGAACTATGGCCAGCGCCGAACGCGTCATACGGGCTTTCATCGCGCTTGCAGAATCCGGATAGGCCACCGGGTTTGCGCAATGTGCGTATGCGGTCGCGCCGTCCGGTCAGGATTTTATGCGGATAAGATTGATGGCCGACATCCCAGATGACAATATCTTCGGGCGTATTGAATACGTGATGCAAAGCGACGGTCAATTCCACCACGCCAAGCCCTGCCCCCAGATGCCCTCCCGTTTCCGACACGGCGGCAATCGTCTCGCTGCGCAGTTCCGCGGCAAGTTGCGTCAGCTGTTCGAGATCCATGCCGCGAAGTTCGGCGGGATCGGAAACCGTATCCAGTAGAGACGTTGTTGTCACAGGCATAACCGAAATAAATAGTCAATCCGGCGAATTTACAGGCATTACGGGTAAATGTCAGGTAATTTTTTAAGAAATCGCCGCCCCATTGGCGGCAGGGTCTTGCTTTACCCGGACTGCCCAATCCTGAACCGGCGGGTCTTCATGATGGTGTTTTACCATGCTATCAAAGTCTTTTTCATCGACTCCGAATAGTTTGCCGATGGTTTTGGTCGCGGGAAGGAAGAGCTTCCGGCTAGTGAAACGGTCCCATTTATGGGCGGCTTCCGGCGCTAATCCGCGCCCGCCTACGACCAATCCGGCGCTGATACTCGCTCCTACTGCCTTTCCTATGGCGAGTTGCCAGAGCGGGCCTTTATTGCCCAAGCTTTTCTGGGTGGCAAGGTTGATCGCGACCGAAGAGACCGTCCATATCAGCGCTTGCGGAAGATGGCGGACTTCATGGTCATAAATCTGCTTCTCTTTTTCTTTGCAAGCCTCTGAATCAACTTGCATATTCTGCTCAATCGCCCAATTGCGGGCGGCGCGCCTGGCGCCATTATGAAAAAGCGGGCCAAGTATGGGTTCCATGACACGGCGTATGCCATCCATGAATCCCGGGGCAAAACGCTGGAAGGCGATAGTGACCGGAACCGCGCCGAAATCCCCAGCGACTTCGCCCATCCACCAATGTTTGAGATTGCCGCCAGCATGATGGTCGTGGTGGTGTTCATCGCCATGACCATGATCGCATTGCAAACCATGCTCATGATGTTCCTCATGGTGATGATCATGGCTATCCCCGCTATGATCGTGCCCGCAACCTATGGAAATGCGCTTGCCCAGGTATTTTTGCGTCAGGTTGCCGACGAAGGGGTCGATAAAATCGGTGACCGTGCACGCCAGCGCATGATTGATGGTATAGGCGATATCCTCCGCCTGCTCTTCCCTGGTTTTATGAGCCTCGTATTCGGCAGGCGTGAGATTATCTGTTTTGTCCATACGTCAATAATAGCAAGGAATTATTCCCGAAGCATAATTGTTATATTATAACATAACGCATGGCAACAGAAACTTCACCATGCCATCAACGTCCCCAGTCAAATCCAAGCCCGCCGCGGTCGGCAATGGTTTGCTCGCCATCGCGGATTACCATCGTCCATCTGCCGTCATACATGACATATCTGCCATCGGGGATTGGCTTGAGTTTTCCATCATTGTCAAAGACATATACTTTGGTTCCCCAGAATGCCAGCGCCTTGCCGTCGTCGGTCACCAGATTGGGATTCCTGAAGAGTTTTTTGGCCAGCACCATGCCATTGGCATCATGCAATGACGATAAGGGGATTTTCACATTGGGATTCTTCGGAGCGGGCGGATAATACTCATCCTTGGGGGCTGCCGGAGCATTGCCGCCCGGTTTATTCTGCTGGACATAAGGGTTGGTAGTTACGCCATTATTCCCCGGCTGGGCGGCAAAATTCGGCCTGGCCTGCATAGGCGGCACCTGCCCCTTGTTTTTCTTGTTCGCGTCTTCGATTTTTTGCACCAGCTTCTGCCCGGCTTTTTCGGCGCGTTTTTTCCGCACCTCATCCATAGGATTATGACCAAAGATCACAACCAGCAAAAGAGCCAGCCCAACCAGAAGCGCTAAACGTAAATTAGACATGGCAAACCTTAAGCGAAACCAAAAACATTTATCCTATTATAATCTAATACTCTTTTACTTTCATCAACTTAATGCCAAGGCTAATTAATTTAGACTTTATATAAGTTTTATAGGGGATTAAGCCTCATAGCTCGCTATCATCAACCCAACAATTACATCATCTATTTCTTCGTGCGGCATGGTCTTTATGCAAAACGCTTTCACAGCCTCCAAGAGCTGCTCCCTTGATGCACCTTTTGCCTTGAGTGCGAGATACCACTGGGGAGCAAGCAAATTAATCGATTGTGCCGAAACTCTACTTTTCCATGCAGTCATATCAGAGCCTTTTGCTGCTTCCTACTATTATGGGAACAAATCCCTTTAATGCCTCAACCAGCGTTGGATGCGTTGCCAGTTGTGCATTATAACCGCTATATTCACACGCCGCTGCAACCGCATATTTAATCACAGGAGCCAACAAATTAACTGCTATCGACCGCCGCGCTGCTGGAGAGGTCCTGGCTTCGCGTTGCGCTTCTTCATCCAGACCACTCCCTTCTCTTAATAAGGTGCGAATAGAAGATACGTTGATACCGACAAGTTCCATATCGAATTCTTCTATGGTGATTGCTATTTCGCCCAGCTCCGTGAGCGTTTTATCAATATCGCATGTGTCGTCGTTTAGTAGCGCATCATTGAGTATCACTTGTCGATTGAGAAGCCCGAATTTATAGGTGTACATAGGTAAATAGCGTTTGGCCAAATCCTCTAATGTGCCACGTAACGCCTCATTATTGACTATATCATGCCCACCGTGAGGGAATCTCGCATCTCCTCCATCGCGCCGATAAAGATCCGCCGCATGGTGCTTCCACAGGCTCCACAATTCATCTGGAAGTTCGTGGATGATTGAAATATTTGACATAATTCTATTTATACCGAAAAAATTAAAATTGGCAATCTCTCGACCTCAAATAGCGTTCAAACACCACAAAACAATAGCCTTCTGAACATGCAGGCGATTTTCGGCTTCGTCGAAGATTTTGGATTGCGGACCGTCTATCACTCCGGCGGTGACTTCCTCGCCGCGATGGGCGGGAAGGCAATGCAGGAAAATGGCCTTGGGCCGCGCCAGCGCCATAAGCGCTTCATTGACCTGATAGGGCGCGAGAATAGCAATCTGCGCTTCTGGCTCAGGATCGCCCATGGAGACCCAGGTGTCAGTGGTGACGCAATCGGCGTCTTTCACTGCTTCCTGCGGGGAGGACGTAATTTCGATGGTAGCGCCGCGCTTGCGCGCCCATTCCACCACTTCCGGCAGCGGATTGAGCTGGGGCGGGCAGGCCAGGCGCAGCGTAAAGCCCAACAGGGCGCTGGCCTGAATCCAGCTCTGCGCCACGTTATTGCCGTCGCCGACCCAGGCTATGGTTCTGCCTTTGATTGGCCCGCAATGCTCCTCGAATGTAAGGATATCGGCCAGAATCTGGCAGGGATGGCTGAATTCGGTGAGGCCGTTAATGACGGGAATTGCGGCGTTTTCCGCTAATTCCTCAAGTTTTCCATGATCGTGACAGCGCAGCATGATGGCATCGACATAGCGCGACAATACCTGCGCCGTATCGGCCACCGTTTCGCCCCGGCCAAGCTGGAGTTCATTGCCATTGAAAGAAAGCGCGTGGCCGCCCAGTTCCATCATGGCGACTTCGAACGATACGCGCGTGCGGGTGGAGTTTTTTTCAAAAATCATGGCGAGTTTTTTACCCGCCAGTAAGGGCGGCAATTGCCCTTGCAGACGTGCCGCCTTGATTTCCGCCGCTTTGGTGAGGATATGGCGCAACGACGCCGCATCAATGGCGGAAAGATCGAGGAAATGTTTTCCTTTTATTTTCATGACCATTTTTTCGCCGTCACTTGCAAAATTTCGAGCGCTTCGTCGACGTGCGACGGTTCGATAATCAGCGGCGGGACGATGCGTATCACCTGATTTTCCGCCGGAGCGGTGAGCAGGCCCGCGGCGCGTAATTGATCGACAAATTCGTAATGCGGTTTACGGGTTTTGAGGCCCAGCATCAGCCCGGTTCCCCGCACCTCGGCAAATTGATCGGGAAAACGCTGCACCAGTTTTTCCAGCCCTGCCTTCAGATAGGAACCGATCTGCCCAACATGGGCAAAAAATCCGGGCGCCAGCATCACATCCAGCACCGCATTTCCCACCGCCATCGCCAGCGGATTCGAGCCGTAAGTCGAACCGTGCGAGCCGGGCGTCATGGCGGAGGCTACCGCATCGGTGGTCAGGCAGGCAGCTAATGGGAAGCCGTTGCCGATGCCTTTGGCGCTTGAGACAATATCGGGTTTTGCTTCCGCCTGTTCATGGGCGAATAACGCGCCGGTACGGCCCATGCCGCATTGCACTTCATCCAGGAATAAGAGTAATCCATGGCGGTCGCTTAAGCTGCGCAACCCATGTAAAAATTCGCGGGTAGCGACATTGACGCCGCCCTCGCCCTGAATCGGCTCAACCAGTATGGCCGCCGTTTCCGGCCCGATCGCGGCTTCTACGCTCGCCAGATTATTGAACTCCGCCCGGTCGAACCCATCCATCAGCGGTTCGTAGCCTTTGCGGGCGATATCGTTGCCGCCGGCGGAAATACAGGCGAGTGTGCGGCCATGGAATCCGCCTTCCATGGTGATGACGCGGTAACGCTCCGGGTGTCCGGTAGCGTCATGGTATTTGCGGATCATTTTGAGGCCGCATTCCACCGCTTCCCCGCCGGAATTACAGAAAAACACCTTATCGGCAAAGCTGACCTCCACCAGCCTTTCCGCCATGCGATTCAGGCCCGGCACCTGATACATATTGGAGCAATGCCAGAGAAGTTCCGCCTGATTTTTCAGCGCCGCGACGACATGCGGATGGCAATGCCCGAGCGCATTGACGGCGATGCCGGAGGCAAAATCCAGATAGCGCTTACCTTCGGGTGAAAAAAGATATACTCCCTCACCGCGCGACATAATGATGTTGGAACGCCGGTAGACCGGCAATAGCGCAGACATCGTCTAACTCATTCTCTAGACTTTAGAAAAACGGTGATTATCTGCTTATGACAAAAGCTTGTCAAGCACGGTTTATATATACGCGCCTGGCCCCTGACCGGTCTGCTGCAGATTTTTTTCCTGCTCGATCATGCCGGCGACTTTTCTGGCTACGTATCCTGCTGCTTTGGATAATAGTTCGTCTAGTTGTGCAGAGTTCTTTCTGTAATTATAAGCACTGAAGCTGCTCCCAAGAGCAATGCCAATATAGGGCATAAGCCTGGAGATCGCATTCCGTTGCGGACCTGCAAAACTTTTCGGCTCTATAAATCGCAGCTTTTCATCAAGTGCTTTATAAAAAGCATCGGCCTCTGCCAGCGTACCGTCTTGGCCTGGCATTTCATCGTGAGCAAAAGCAGCAATCTTTTCCATATTTTTACGACGCTTATCGTTTCCTTCCTGTTCTATTTGCGCCGCCATTTGCGGATTCACTGTTCGAATCATATCTTTTAATTTTTCTTCCGGGTTGCCTTGCGATAATTGCTGTGTTGCCATATCGCCCAATCCAACCGTAGCTAATGCTGCTGCTGCGCCTCCCACGCCTAATGCATAGGTAAATTTGCGACGGGCCAATTTATCCAGCTGTTCATGCTGACCTATCATATGTTTCTTGAACAACGCCTTTTCGTGCCCTAACAATCTGCCGCCCGACAACGCCCTTTCCACGAGGCTTTCAACAGCTTTTCGGCCTTTTTTCTCGTCCAGATCGACAATCAACGCCACCGCCTCCGCATCGGTTATTGCCAGCACGGGAGGATTGCTATTTTGCTCTTTTAGCTTCTGCATAACGCCGTCAAGCAAGTCCGTCTCTGGCTTATTTTTCGGGGATTCAGCAGTAGAATTATTTTCTAAAACAGAATCGTTATCATCAGGCAGAACAACAGCGGGATTTTCATCGGAAGTGGGTGGCATATATA
>Ga0206992_1061_pt1 | contig 24309 bp, 19 predicted proteins | sample Alteio_BWMinCont_6_FD_153267 | JGI IMG/M metagenome (GOLD analysis project Ga0206992, IMG submission 153267) | Enriched cells from forest soil in Barre Woods Harvard Forest LTER site, Petersham, Massachusetts, United States -... | ecosystem: Environmental > Terrestrial > Soil > Temperate forest >... | reverse complement strand
AAACACGCTTTCCAAGCGGGCGCCATAGACCACTCGGCCACCCCTCCGAGGGCAGGAAATGCCAGAGCGGGTGTGAATTGTCAATGCAAACCCGGATAAACCGTCGGGCGGCGGCTAATCTTCTGAATTTTCTATTTCTTCGCGCAGCTGGCCGCGCCACTTGCTGATCAGGCGGATCGAATAGGCCAGGTTAATCACCTGGCATAGACCGGCAAGCAGCAAGAATAACAGGATTTTTTCATTCGCAATGATGCCCATCATGTATAGCCAGACGCCGAGGATACAGGTGATGTCGGCAGCACATTCGCCGGTATAAAACCAGCGCCGCCTTTGGATGATCTCGTAGAGCTGCGCGGGCGTGAGCGCGTAATAATAGCCGGGCTCGGGCTGGCCGAAGAGCTGGTTGAGGCGGTTGCGGTCCATGATGGCGGTGATTTGCCGCAGCGATAATATATGCGGGCGGCCGCTACGTATGTCGTGCCAGCAATAGACATAGGAAATCAGCGACAGGGACGCCGAACAAAAAATGGTGAATAATAAAAACTGTATCATAATTTCCTGGAATATATCGCGTCGGCACGTTGCTTGAAGGCGGACATCATTGTTACGGTCGCCTTGCCAAACAACCCGCCCATCATTTTATCCAGAATACGCGAACGGAATTTGAAATCGAGAAAAAAATCAACCTCGCACCCCTCCCCTTGCGGGCTAAACCGCCAGCGATTGACCAGATATTCAAACGGCCCTTTGACCATCACGACATCGATGGAACCCGCCTCAGCTGCCGTGGCTGGGCGCTGCATCGTCACCCGCGAGGTGTATTTTTCACTGAAAGCATGGAATGCGATGACCAGTTCGCCTAAAAATTCCCCCTCCTTGCGATCAAACACCCGCGCCGCCCGGCACCAGGGTAAAAACTCCGGATAGCGCTCGATGTCGATCACCAGATCGAAGAGCTGCTGCGTCGTGTAGGGAAGGAATTGGCGTTCGGAATGGGAGGGCATCAGGCTACAAGTTTTAGCTTATCGAACAGCCAGACAATCGCCGCCCAGATCAGAGCATAACCATAGCCGAAGGCGAGTATAATCAGCGGATTGGTGTAAAGGTAGCTAAACTGAAATTCCGCATGCACAAGCGTAAATCCTAAAATGGAAAAAGGGATATAGGCCAGCGGCAGCAAGATGAACTGGGTAGGGATGCAGGATTTGTCTTCCGCTATCGCCCAATAGCCTACCACCAGCGCGACAAATGCCGGAAACACCCAGCCGCCGATGAAATCCTGGAACTGGTCATTGTCGCGCAGCAGGACGATGAGGGCGGCGGTGTGATCATAATGGTGGGCGTGGAGCCAATCGTCGTAATGCACGACGTTGACCAGCAGGCTTAACAGGGGCAAGAGTAAAACCGCGAGCAGATAGAGCCAGTTTCTATTCATTACGACACCAGTTTTGCAATCATATAGGCAGCGGCGGCAGCGAGGCTTCCGATAATCGCCGTTTGCGCCGCCGAGCGCCATACGCGTTGCCCGGTACAATAGCCTTTAAACGCACCAAACGCAACCAGCGCGACAAGGCTGATCGCGATTGATAACGGCAAGGCCTGCGAGGCATGGGGCACAAACATATAAGGCAAGAGCGGCACTAAACCGCCGACGGCGTAAGCGCTGCCAATAATCAGCGGGCTTTGCAGCAGGCGCCTGGGATCGGGGCGCTCGAGGCCGAGTTCGAAACGCATCATGAAATCGACCCATTTTTCCGGATGCGCGCATATGGCTGCCACCACTACCGGTAATTCCGCCTCCGGAACGCCAAAATCGGCGAGAATGTCGGCGACTTCCTTCGCTTCGACTTTGGGCAGCAATTCTACTTCCTGCAATTCGCGCTTATGCTCCGATTCGTAATGCTCCTTCTCTGTCTTAGCCGCGAGATATCCGCCCAGCCCCATGGAAATAGACCCGGCGGCAATTTCGGCAATCCCGGCGATGACGATAAGCGACGACGCGTCAATCGTTCCCGACAAGCCGGCGGCTAAAGCAAACGGCACGGTCAGCCCATCCGACATGCCGATGACGAAATCGCGCAAACTCGCGGGGGATGTGATGTGGTGTTCGTGGTGGGGACTCATGGATAGTAACCGACTGAAATTTCTATAACCTAAGACGGCGACATCCTATTTTACAATCATTCCAACTGCAAGTTAATCCCATTTGCTGTGGCCTGCTGTCCATTCAGCTTCTCATCCCGCGCCGCTTTCATGCGTGCGAAATCATCGCCGGCATGGTAGCTGGAGCGCGTCAGCGGCGAGCTGGAGACCATCAGGAAGCCTTTGGCGCGGGCCTGGCGTTCGTAGATGGCGAATTCATCGGGGGTGATGAAGGCGGCGACAGGCGCGTGGGCGGGGGTGGGTTGGAGATATTGGCCGATGGTCATGAAATCGACATCGGCGGCACGCAGATCATCCATCACTTGCAGCACTTCGTCCTTCTCTTCGCCGAGGCCGACCATCAGGCCGGATTTGGTGAAAATGCTCGGGTCGATTTCCTTGACGGTTTTGAGCAGGTGCAGCGAATTGAAATAACGCGCGCCCGGGCGGATGGTTTTATAGAGCCTGGGCACGGTTTCGATATTGTGGTTATAGACGTCCGGTTTGGCTTTCGCCACGATTTCGATGCTATGTTCCTTGCGCAGAAAATCCGGCGTCAATACTTCGATGGTGGTTCCAGGAGCGCGCTTGCGGATGGCGCGGATGCATTCAGCGAAATGTTCCGCCCCGCCATCATCCAGATCATCGCGATCGACCGAGGTGACGACGACATGCTTGAGTGCCAGCTGTGCGACCGCAGCCGCGAGATTTTCCGGCTCATGCGGATTGAGCGCGCCGGGCACGCCGGTTTTGATATTGCAGAAAGCGCAGGCGCGTGTGCAGGTATCGCCCATGATCATGACGGTGGCATGTTTCTGCGACCAGCATTCGCCGATATTCGGGCACGCCGCTTCCTCGCAGACGGTGTTCAGCTTGAGCGCGTGAATCACATCGCGCGTCGCCTGATATTCTTTCGACACCGGCGCCTTGACGCGAATCCAGTCGGGTTTGCTTTTTTTATTTGCCGTTTCCATGGCTGTATATGTAGCGCGCTAAGGGCGGGAAGACAAGGAATTATGCGCTATTAGCGTTGCGCGGCAGATGGGTCGGAGCGTCCTGTCATGCCCTGTAACTGCTCTACATACGATACTAAGAGCATGATTCCGGTGTAGGGTTCCGGCATTGCATTTTGCACCATTTCCAATGCCTTCAGACACTTGGGAATATAGCCTTGCATAAGCGTGAGCGCCAATTTTGGATCATCAATAATGTATTTCGCATAATCGCTGATATGGCGGGTCACCCCCTCGAACGCTTGTTTTAAGCTTTCGGCTTCCGCCTTGGGTTCCATTTTGGCAATTTCCTGTAAAATATGATTTCTTTCGCTATCCAATATCCCAATAACCGCAGCAAATAACACTTCCTGTTTATAGTGAGGATTGCCCACAAACGCCGGACGCCCCAAAATTCGTTTCGTAACAGGATTTTCTTCCCGAAGGCCTGTTACGATATTGCCGAATGTAGCCCTGAGTTGCAAGGGCCTGGCAAAATCGCTTAACTGCGATCGTATGACATCTAGTGTCCTGTAGGCTTTTTGCAATTGTTTAGTCGAAAGCTCCGATACCGCGCTCATCGTTGATTCGGGTTTGGCGTTTTCGCTCAAATGCCGATGAATAACATGAGCCGCTTCATCAATGACCGCCAAAGGACCGGCTACATCGGCACACGCCATCTCCAGCAACCGGGCATAATCTTTTTGAAAATTAGTATTTTCTGGCTCTTTCTGCCAATAGTCCGCCGCCAACCGCAAGCGCGACATGGCCTTTTTCAACTGTTCCGCGGTATTTTCCGGGCTAAATTCCGCCGCCGCCGCCGGATTATCGACAATGATACGATAGCATTCCAGCGCTTGATTAATTTCCTTCTCGCTATGCAGCAGCAGCGCTATGGAGCCATATCCTTGGAATATATCGCCAAATGTACTTTTTTCATCTTCCGCCTGAGGTTGCGGCCGAATAAATCTAGGTTTATCCTCATCGTCGTTATCATCAACAGCAGTAGGCATATAAATACACAATCATTATAACATTAAACACTTGATTTTAGCTAAGTACAGGCCTAATATCCGGCTCTTTTCAGATATTATAATGAAAAATAGTTAATAGTTTTCATAGATTTTTAGGAGTTTCTGATGGCCCGCGTTACCGTTGAAGACTGTATTTTACATATTCCTAACCGTTTTGAGCTGGTTTTGCTGGCTTCCACCCGCGCTAAACATATTACCTCGGGCAATCCGCTGACCATTGATCGCGATAACGATAAAGACGGTGTTGTGGCCCTGCGCGAAATCGCCGATCAGACGATCAGCCTGGAAGGGCTGGAAGAAGGATTGATCCAGAGCTTTTTCAAGCGCCCGATCTCCGATATCGCTGATAAAAAATTGCTGACCAAAGGCGAGGAAATTCCCGCCGAAGTCGAAGAAGCGTTCAAGGACGCGGCTTCGCAGATCACGGTGAAAGAAGCCGTCGATAACGAAGACAGCATGTCGTTTTCCGAAGAGAATATTGAAACGGAAGACTGACGATCAGAAGGCGAGAAATTTAGAAGTCGAGAAGACGAGAAAAGCTTTCATTTCTTCTTATTATTTCTCGATTTCTCGACTTCTAAATTTCTCGTATTCTACTTCCCTACTCCCCCTCCGGCGCCCTGATCGGCAGCGTAAAGGTGAACACCGCGCCGCCTTCAGCTGCATTCTGCGCCCAGATTTTCCCGCCATGTGCGTAGATGATGCCGCGGCAGATGGCGAGTCCTAAGCCGCCGCCTTTGAGCGATCCGGGTTTCTGGTCATGGCCGCCGCCGCTATAGAATTTATCGAAGATGCGTTCTTCTTCACCCGCCGGAATACCGGGGCCGTTATCGGAAACGATGATGTGAATATCGGGCTTGATGGTCACCGCCGCAATCGTCACCGTCGTGCCGCCAGGCGTATATTCGGCGACGTTTTCCAGCAGATTGATCAATACTTGTTCGATCAATAATCCGTCCATGCGCAACAACGGCAATCCATGCTCGATGCTGGTGACCACTTTATGTTTTCCGAGTTTCGGTTCAACGCGCATCAGGGCCGAGCCGATCAGTTCCTCGATGAAATAAAGTTCCTTGTTTAGCTTGACCGAACCCGACTCAAGGCTCGATACGTCGAGCAGGTTGGTGACCATGCGTGCGAGGCGTGCGCCTTCTTCATGGATGGAGCGCAGCAATTCCGTTTTATATTCGTCGGTGATTTTATTGCCTTCGAGCAAGAGCGTGCTCGCCGCTCCGGTAATCGCCGCCAACGGTGTGCGCAGATCGTGTGATACGGACGATAAAAGGATATTGCGCAGTTTTTCGCTTTCCGATTCGACTATGGTTTTTTCGACCAGCTCGGCGGCATTGGCGCGTTCGAGTGCCGAAGCGGTAATCGTCGAGAGCGCTTCGAGCAATTCCACCGTGTCGGTCGGATAGCCGGGCATATGCGAATCATGCGGCATCGCGCCAATCACGCCGACCACCACGCCTGACGCCATGAGCGGCACATAGAGCGCTTTGGCCGAAGGCAGCGTATCCGTGCCAAGCCCGGCATTTTGCTTATGGGTGAAAGCCCAGTTGGCGACGCTTTCTTCCCGCACCGGATCGATGCTGCGCGTTTCGGTTTCGGTTTCAGCCACCACGGTATGGAGTTGGCCTTTGCTGTCAGGAAGCCAGATAAAAATATCGCTGTCGAGCACTTCGACCATATGTTGGGACGCTAATTGCGCCAACGTGATTTTGCCACGGTTGGCGGTCAGCTCGCGGCTCATGGCGAATAATGTGGACGTGTTTTTTTCGCGGCGTCTGGCGGAAATAGCCTGCATGCGCAGGCGGGCATTCTGCGTGCCGATAATAAGCCCGGTCATCATCAGCGCGACAAAGGTAATGACGTCCTGCTCCTGCGTAATTTTGAACGAATAGTAAGGGGGAACGAAAAAGAAATTCATGCTGATCGCCGCCAGGAACGTCATAAGCATAGACGGGCCGCGGCCATAATTAAGCGCCACCCACACGATGCCAATCAGATACGCCATCACCAGATCAACCGGCTGCATGAGCGGCCGCCCCACAAGCATAACCGCGGTGCAGAACACCGTCATGGCCAATGCCGGCAGATAGGAGCTGAGCGGCGTATTGGATTTCCAGAAGGCGTTGGTCAGGCCTTTGCGGTCTTCGGCGTCGCCCCTTACCACATAGACGTCGATTTCGCCCGAACCGCGAATCAGCTGGTCGGCCAATGTGCCCGACAGTAATTCGCGCCAGCGCGGTTTTTGCGTTTTGCCGACGATAATCTTCGTCATGCCGTGGGCGCGGGCGTACGCCAGAATATCGTCGGACGCTTTCTGGCCCTGGACGATTTCCATCTTGCCGCCCATGCGCTCGGCCAAACGCAATGTGCGCTCTACCGCTTCCTGGCCTTCCTTGCTTAAGCGGTAATGGCGCTCGTTTTCGATATAGATAGCCGACCATTGCGCTTTCAGTCCGCCCGCCATGCGCTTGGCGACGCGCACCAGCTTGCCCGAATGCTTGTCCGGGCCGACGCAGACGAGAATGCGGTCGGCGCCGCTCCAGCCCTGTGCGCCGCCATCCTTGGTCTTGTAGACATCCATCAGCGCATCGACACGCTCAGCGGTGCGGCGCAGCGCTAATTCGCGTAAGGCAATCAGGTTGCTTTTTTTGAAGAAGTTCTGGGCGGCGCGTTTTTTCGCTTCGGCGGCGATATAGACTTTGCCTTCTTTCAGGCGCTTGAGCAATTCTTCGGAGGGAATATCCACCAGCGAAATTTCATCGGCCTTGTCGAAGAGTGCATCGGGAATCGTTTCTTTTACCCACACGCCGGTGATGCGTGCGACGACGTCGTTTAAGCTTTCCAGATGCTGCACGTTGATGGTGGTATAGACATTCACCCCGGCATCGAGCAGTTCGTTCACGTCCTGCCAGCGTTTGGGATGGCGCGATCCCGGCGCGTTGGTATGTGCCAGCTCGTCGAGTAATATCAGTTCGGGTTTGCGTGCAAGCGCACTATCAAGATCGAATTCCTTGATCAGCGTGCCGCGATATTGCACTTCGCGGTAGGGCAGGATAGGCAAACCTTCGAGCAGTTTTTTCGTCTCTTCGCGACCATGTGTTTCGACCAGGCCGATGACGACATCCAGCCCTTCGCTCAAAGACTGCTTGCCCGCCGATAGCATGGCGTAAGTTTTGCCTACACCGGCACAAGCGCCGAAGAATATCTTGAGCTTGCCGCGATTACCCGATTGCGCCGCCGCTTCGGTTTCTTCGACGGAAATTCGGCTTAGCAGTTCGTCCGGATCGGGGCGCTCATTTTCCATTGGGATTCGTCCCCGCCTTTGCTTCATCCAGCGATAGATTCAACCGCACCACATTCACATAAGGCTCGCCAAGAATTTCCAGAAACGGCATCTCGGTGGCTTTGACGGCCAGCGCTTTCACCGCATCTTCCGTCATTCCCCGCGCTCTGGCCACGCGCGGAAGCTGGTAGAGCATGGAAGCGACGCTGATATGCGGATCGACGCCGCTGGCCGAGGCCGTTACCAGATCGACCGGAATGAGCGACTTATTGCCCGGATCGGCTTTTTGCAGCGCGGCGATGTGGACATCCGCGGCTTGCAGCAATTTCGGATTGGCCGGGTTGAAATTCGAGCCGGTCGATGCGGCGGGATTGTAAGGAGGCATCGTCGCCGACAGGCGTCCCCAGAAATATTTGGGACTGCTAAATTCCTGGCCGAGCAAGGACGATCCGATGATCTTATCGCCCCGTTCAATCAGGCTGCCATTGGCGCGGTGCGTAAAAAATGTCTGCGCGACGCCCATTATCACGAGCGGATAAATACCGCCAAGCAACAGCGTCAATATCAGCAGCAAGGTTACAGAGGCGCGCAGGCTATTGAGAAAACGTTTCATATCGCCCCCACCAATGCCAGCAGCAGATCAATTATTTTGATGCCGATAAACGGCACGACAACGCCGCCACCGCCATAGACGAGCAGATTATGGCGTAGCATCGCCGCCGCACCGACCGGACGGTAGGCAACGCCTTTCAGCGCCAATGGAATCAAGCCGACGATGATGAGGGCGTTGAAAATGACCGCGGATAACATGGCCGAAACGGGCGAGGCCAGATGCATGATATTGAGGCCGGACAGTTCCGGATAAGTGCTGGCGAAAGCCGCCGGGATGATGGCGAAATATTTGGCGAGGTCATTGGCGATGGAGAAGGTGGTTAAGCTGCCGCGTGTCATCAGCAATTGTTTTCCGATTTCGACGATTTCGATCAGCTTGGTTGGATCGGAATCGAGATCGATCATATTGCCCGCTTCTTTTGCCGCCTGCGTGCCGCTATTCATGACTACCGCCACATCCGATTGCGCCAGCGCCGGGGCATCGTTCGTGCCGTCGCCAACCATGGCTACCAGCTCACCCCCGCTTTGCATTTTGCGAATGAGCTTGAGCTTGGTTTCCGGCGTCGCCTGCGCCAGGTAGTCATCGACACCGGCTTCGATGGCAATCGCCGCGGCGGTGAGCGGATTATCGCCAGTGATCATAATGCTCTTGATGCCCATGCGGCGCAAATCGGCCAACCGTTCCTTGATACCGGCCTTGACTACATCCTTCAGATGCACGACGCCGAGTACGCGCGTGCCATTCTCATCCACCTGGGCGACAACCAGCGGCGTGCCGCCTTGCTTTGCCACCTCTTCCACCCGGCGCGTCACAAGTTCAGGAAGCACAGCGCCGCTTCCCTTGATGCAATTTTCAATCGCATCGACAGCGCCTTTGAGGATTTTGCGATTACCAATTTTAATACCGGAAAAGCGCGTCTCGGCGGAAAACTCGATGAACTCACTGCCTTCGGGCGCGCCCGTCAATTCCGGCATGGCGTATTTACGACGCGACAATATGACAATGCTTTTGCCTTCCGGCGTCTGATCCGCCAGTGATGAAAGCTGCGCCGCTTCGGCCAGCAGATTGAGGGGTACGCCTTCCGCTGGAAAGAATTCCTCGGCCTGACGGTTGCCATGCGTGATGGTTCCAGTCTTATCAAGTAGTAGTATGTTCACATCACCCGCCGCTTCCACTGCCCGGCCCGAAGAGGCGATGACGTTGGCTTTAAGCAAGCGGTTCATCCCGGCGATGCCGATGGCGGAGAGCAATCCGCCGATGGTAGTCGGAGCGAGGCACACCAGGAGTGCTATCAATACGGTGATGCTGACCGGTTTTCCGGCATGGGTGATATCGACGCTGAATAAGGAAAAGGGCAGCAAGGTTGCTACCGCCAATAAGAAAATAAGTGTGAGAGCCGCGAGCAAAATAGACAGCGCGATTTCGTTGGGCGTTTTCTGGCGCTTGGCGCCTTCGACCATCGCCACCATGCGGTCGATGAAGCTTTCGCCGGCATTGGCGGTGATGCGGATTACCAGCCAGTCGGAGAGCAGCCGTGTGCCGCCGGTGACAGCGTCGGAATCGCCGCCGCTTTCGCGGATGACGGGCGCGCTCTCGCCGGTAATGGCGCTTTCATCGACGCTGGCGATACCGTCTACTACCTGCCCGTCGCCGGGGATGAATTCTCCGGCTTCAACAAAGACCAGATCGTCTTTTTTCAGCGAGGATGCCGATACGATGTGATAATCTTCATGGTCTTTGGCATGGCGCAGTTTTTTAGCGTTGACTTCCTTGCGCAAGGATTTCAGCGACTCCGCCTGCGCCTTGCCGCGCCCTTCGGCGATGGATTCGGCGAAATTGGCGAATAACACAGTAAACCACAGCCACAGGGCAATCCACAACCGGAACCATAACGGTTCGTTGCTGTGCGATAAATGATGGAGACGGTCGTAAATCCACAATCCCGTCGTAACGATAGCGCCGACATAGACGATGAACATCACCGGGTTGCGCAGCTGATTTTTCGGATGCAGTTTGGCAAACGCCCCGATGATCGCCTGCATCATTTGCGGATTGCTCGAGCGCACTTTTCTGATCATCTATTCCCCCCGAAATTCTGGAACAGATGCAAATGCTCGACGATGGGGCCGAGCGCCAAAGCGGGCACGAAGGTCAGCACGCCGATTAAGACGATAACGCCGACCAGCATAAACGTAAATAAAGGCGTATGGGTCGGCATCGTCCCGGCGCTGACGGGAACGGTATTTTTGGTGACCAAAGAACCGGCAATCGCCAGTACCGGAACGATCAGCCAGTAGCGGCCGATAAACATGACGAGGCCCAGCGCGATATTGTAAAATAGCGAATTGGCGTTGATGCCGGCGAAAGCGCTGCCGTTATTATTGGCGGCGGAACTGAAGGCATAGAGAATTTCACTGAAGCCTTGCGCTCCGGGATTCTGGATGCCCGCCCTGCCCGCTTCGGTCATGACGGCTACCGCTGTGCCGACCAGCACCAAGGCGGCGGGAATCAGAATGACCAGCGACGCCATTTTAATTTCGAACGCGCCGATTTTTTTACCCAGATATTCTGGCGTGCGCCCGACCATCAGCCCGCCGATGAACACCGTCAGCAATACAAATATCAGCATGCCGTAGGCGCCGCTGCCGAGGCCGCCGAAAATCACTTCGCCAAACTGGATGAGCAATAACGGCACCAATCCGCCCAGCGGCATGAAGGAATCTTCCATGCTATTGACCGAACCGTTGGACGTCGCCGTGGCAGACGCCGACCACAGCGCCGAGCTGGCGGCACCGAAACGGACTTCCTTACCTTCGAGATTGCCGGCGCTACTATCGATAAAATGCGCGTCGAATCTTGGATTGGCCTGTTGTTCGCTTACTTCCGCCACTGCCAACAGCGGCAGGAAAACCAGTATCATCGCGGCGATCAGCATCCAGCCTTGCCTCCGGTCGCCGACCATGACGCCAAACGTATAGGCGAACGCGGCCGGAATCAGGAGGATGGAGATGATTTGCAGGAAATTGGAAAGCGGCGTTGGGTTTTCGAAAGGATACGCGCCATTGGCATTGAAAAAGCCGCCGCCATTGCTGCCTAGCATTTTGATCGCCACCTGCGAGGCGACGGGACCGCCGGGAATCTGCATCGCCTCTTTGCCATCGAGCGGAATGAAACTGGCATAAGAGGAATAGTTCTGAATCACCCCTTGCGAGGAGAGTATCATGGCAAAAACCAGCGCCATCGGCAGTAAAATATAGAGCACGCTGCGCGTCATATCGACGTAAGGATTGCCCAGCGTCGCCACTTGCTTGCGGGCAAGACCGCGGAATAATGCCACCGCTACCACCATCCCGGTCGCCGCAGCGAGGAAATTCTGCACGGCGCAGCCGACACTTTGCGTAAAATAGCTCAGGCTGCTTTCGCCGCCATAGCTTTGCCAGTTGGTGTTGGTTACGAAACTAATGGCAGCGTTAAAGGCGAGGTCGGGCGCGAGTCCGTCAAAATGTTGCGGGTTCAGCGGCAGCATGCCTTGTGCGGAAAATAAGGTAAATAATAATAAAAACCCAAACATGCCGAACATCAGCACCGCCAGCGTATAACCGCGCCAGCCTACTTCCTCCGCCAGGGTGACGCCGCAGATGCGGTAAATCAAACGCTCCACCCAGCCCAGGTATTTTTCCGGCCATACGGTTTTTCCGCTATAAACATCCGCCATATACACGCCGAGCGGCCGGATGGCAACGGCCACTACAAACAGGCATAAGGTGATATAAATGATGGAGTGCATGGCCTTTAAGGAAATAGTTCCGGTTTGAGCAGGGCGATCATCAGATAGACAAACAGGCAAGCAGCGATAATGCCCATGAGTGCATACAGAGAGAGCATATTATTCTTTCAGCTTGTTACAAAAGACGGCTAGCGCGCCGGTGACGGCAAATAACAGGCAACCCACTAATGCACCGGCAAAACTCACAAAAACTCCACCTAAAATCGCAACTACTATAGAACGAACTATCCGCAAGTCAATCAATGCGCTATGTCGGTAGTGGATAATTCTATTGCATTATAAACATGACCGCCCAACTGCATCCCGCCACCGAATCCTGCCTGGAAGCGCTGCAATGGCTCGCAACGCGGCAGCGTTTTACCCATATACTCGATATAGGCTGCGGCAGCGGATTATTATCGGTCGTTTCTGCCGGATTATGGCAGCCGTCGCAAGTCCTGGCCACCGATATTGCACCGCAAGCCGTAATCGACACCGGGACTTTAAGCCAGGCGCACGGCCTGGATCATTGTATCAAAGCGATACGCAGCGACGGGTTTAACCATGCGCTGATAGCCAGCCAGGCGCCCTATGATCTCATCATCTGCAATTTGCTGGCCGAGCCGATTACGCAATGGGCGCCGCAGATGAAGGCACACATCAAACCTCAGGGCATATGCCTGCTATCGGGTATATTAGCATGGCTGGCACCGCCACTGGAAGAGGCTTATCGCCAGCTTGGATTTGATAATATTCATACCATCCACCGCTCGCCGTGGGTGACGTATGTCATGCGGGCATCTTGACCAATGGTGATGGCCACTGTTATGGTCGCGCCTATGGTAAAGTTTAAAAACAAATGGCTCGGTTTAGCGCTGGCGGCGGCGATTGCGTTTAATACGCTGCTGCCGTTTTTTGCTTTTTATAGCGATGCCGCAAAAACATCCGTCCAACCGCCATCGCTGGCCTCTGTTTTCGGCGACAAAATTCTGATCTGCACCGGCGACGGATTTGCGCTAGTGAAATGGCAGGATTTGCTGGCGGGGAAAGTACCGGTTCATCAGCATAAATCCTACGCTTGCGCTTTATGCTATATCGCCGCCAATACACTCGGGAAAATGCTGCTGTTCGCGGCGGCGATTCTCTGCCTCGCACGGGGAAAATCGACGCGCCCTCCCCTGCTGTACTTATACGCCGTTCGATTAAAGCAATCCATTCACTCCACTTCGAGTCCCCGCGCCCCGCCCCTTTCCTTCTGTTGTTAGATTTTTAGTTTATTTCTCATTTCCACACAGAAGGAAAATTTTATGTCACATGCACTTGCTGCAAGCAAACGCTTGCGAGTAACTACCCTCATTCTCGTTACCGTACTTGTAATCCCCGCCAAAAGTTTTGCCTGCGCCTGTGGCTGCGGCGTATTCGATGTCAGCACCAGCGGTATGTTGCCAACGCAGGAAGGCGGCGTGGCCTGGCTTGAATATGATTTCATGAATCAGGACCGCAACTGGAGCCATTCATCGAGCAGCGCGTCGGCCAACAATGATGACAAGGATATTAAAACCAGTTTCTTTACCGCCGGGGCGCAATATATGTTCAGCCGTTCCTGGGGCAGCGAAGTGGAAGTGCCGTACTGGGACAGGCATTTTACCACTACCGATGATAGCGGCAATGTGGGGAGCTTCAACCATGATGCGTTTGGCGATGTGCGTATTAAAGGTATTTATTCCGGCTTCTCGCCCGATATGAGCAGCGGCGTCACCTTCGGGCTAAAACTTCCAACGGGGGATTGGCACTACGTTAATTTCGACCGCGATACATCTATTGGCACTGGCAGCACCGATATATTATTGGGCGCGTACCATCAGGGCAATTTTGCCGGAAGCTGGAACTGGTTCGCTAATGGGGAACTCGACCAGCCATTCCTCATCCGCGCCGATTATCGCCCCGGCGCGGAAGTCGATGCCGTCAGCGGCGTCTATTACAATGGCTGGAGCATCGGCAATGTGAAAATCGCGCCGGTGGCGCAGGTGATCGGTTCCTACCGCTTGCACGATAATGGGTTGGCCGCCAATCCACAAAATAGCGGTTATGAACGCATCCTGCTATCGCCCGGAATAGAAGCCGATATGGCGGGCATGCGAGTGTATGGCGATGTGGAAGTGCCATTGTATCAGTATGTGCGCGGGAACCAGCTAACAGCGAATGTGTTGTTCAAGGTGAATGTGAGCCGGAGTTTTTGAGGGAAAAAGGCAAACCTGAATTTTATTCAGCCAGCCCTCCTTCGCTCCCTACGGGAGCTTCGTAGCGCACTCCTACGCCTAAGGTCGCCTTCGTGTGGCGTAAGCCACCCGAAGCCGAAGGCGTAGGGTGGTGCTGCACGGAGTCACCTGTGAGCCAGTCTCCATATATACCAAAAACACTGCCAAAATACCAGATCTGCAGGGAATCTACAGGGCGTTTTATCATTTTGGACACAAAAAATTCAAAAAAAATAGGTTATTAGAAGAGTAATTACAGCCAGTTATCTGCACTTGTACCAGTGAGTTCAGCCAGCTTGCCTATGGTGAGTTGTTTCATCTTTTTTCCCCTTATTTTGTGAGTATACACCCTGGAGTATACTCTAAGGTCAAGGGATTCTTTATACAGGGTTACTGCTGTTTAATGTCAACTCTTTACAGAACCATATACGTTAGATGGCGGCATTCCGATCTCACGCTCATTCAGCGAAGTGTCCTGCTGCAGGACATCAAGGACGATATATGGCATATCAGGGAATATGTCAGCAACATCCTGAGCTAAGAAAAGATGTAATCAGGAACCCCTGCCTTCTTTAGTTGTCCATTTCCCGAGCATTGCGGTTATCTGCTCCGGCTTGAGCGGCTTGTTGAGATAATCGTCCATACCCGCGTTTAAGCATTTCTCACGGTCGCCGGTCATGGCATCGGCGGTGAGAGCGACGATGATGGTATGACAGCGATGGCCGGATTCCTCTTCACGGATTTTACGTGTCGCCTCAAAGCCGTCCATCTCCGGCATCTGGCAGTCCATGAAGACGATATCGTAGTGGCCCACGCGCAGTTTTTCGACAGCCTCCTTGCCATTGACGGCCTGAGTGACTTCGCAGCCATGCTTCTCCAGAATCTTGGTAATCAGCATCATATTGACCTTCATATCTTCAACTGCCAGTACCTTGATCCCCATGAACATATCCGGTCGAATGCCGCTTTCGCTGGTTTTAGCTTTCAGCATGGTAGTCACCATATGGCGCGTGACCAGCGGCAATTCCTTGTCGTTCTTTTTTGCATCCCACAATATCTGCAGCGCGGCTTTAAGCTGGTCGGGATAGAACGGCTTGATGAAGAATCCGGCGAATCCTTTTTCCTGTAACTTGCTGCTGGTCACGACCTGCCCGAGCGCGGTGATCATGAACAGCGTCGCATCCAGCGGTATGGAGGAGGATTTAATCCAATCAGCGAGTTGTAAGCCGTTGGTTCCCCCAATGCGATAATCGATGAGAGCGAAACAAAATGGATCGTTATTGTGGGCAGCATCTTCGAGCAGCTTAAGTGCTTCATCCGCCGAGGCGCATACGTCGCAGCGCATGTTCCATGCATGCAGGTATTGGTAGAGGATTTCCCTGTTGATCTGCGAATCGTCCACCACCAGCACACGCAGGCCGGAAAGATCGCAATCGGGGAGTCGGCTATCGAATGCTTCCTGCTGCACTCCCGGCTTCAACAGAATATCGAAATAAAATACCGAGCCTTTGCCGAATTCGCTACGCACGCCGATATCACCGCCCATCATTTCTGACAATTTTTTGCTTATGGAAAGGCCAAGTCCGGTACCGCCGAATTTCCGCGTGGTCGATTCTTCAGCCTGGGTGAATTTCTCAAATATATGCCCCACCTTGTCCGCCGGGATGCCGATACCGCTGTCTTCCACCTCAAAGAACAGCCGGATACCATCTGGCTCTTGCTTCCAGTCAGCGCGGATCAGCACATGCCCTTTCTCGGTGAATTTGATAGCATTACTGGAGAGATTCATCAAAATCTGCCGCACACGCACCGGGTCGCCCACCACATAACGGGGCAGATCATGGGCGAATTGCACTAAAAGCTCGATGCCCTTTTCCTGCGTTTTGAGCGCCAGCAGATCGGTCACTTCCATCACCGTGGCAGTAAGGTCAAAATTGATCGGCTCCAGTGTTAATTTTCCAGCTTCGATTTTTGAGAAGTCGAGAATATCATTGATGATTTCCAGCAAATTCTCACCTGATTTACGGATAATCTCTGCCCAGCCATGTTGTTCGGAATTAAGCTCGGTGTCCAAAAGCAGGCCAGTCATGCCGAGCACACCATTCATCGGCGTGCGGATTTCATGGCTCATATTGGCCAGGAAATCGCTTTTGGCGGCGTTGGCGGCGTCCGCTGCGGCCTTGGCTTTTTTCAGCTCTTCCTCCGCTTGCATCCGCTCTATGATGCGCACCAATTGGTTGCTGATATCTTTCATGATATCTCTCAGGCCCCGATCTGGTTCAGCAATTTCAGAAGAAAAGAATTCCAGCACATAATACACCTGATTGTTAATGGCTACAGGGAAAGCGAAACCCGCTTTTATCCCTAATGGACACACTATTTTTGCACGCGGAAAATTTGTATCGTCTGATAGATTTGGAATCCATAATGAATGGCATCGTTGTAATACGCGGCCAGGCAATCCGATTCCTGGTGCGAATGTAGTGGTTTCCGATACTTTCCTGAATGCGTGAAAACGATCTTTATCCTCCAGAAACCATAGTCTCGTCGATACCAGCAGATTTTGTGTATTATCCAGGACGTAGGCATGTCCAATCGGCCATTGCATGAATTCGCATATGAGTTTTAACGTATGTTCAATTGCTTTATCGGCACTCGAAGAACTATTAGCCGTTATCGCTATGCTCCGCAGCAATGCTATCACTTTAGCTTCTCTTTCAGCTTGTTGTTTTGCCTGAATTTCCCTTAAGCGGCTTGTTTCCAATACTTCACGCCAACGGCGAATGCTGCCAAAGGCAAAATACCACGCCACGCATATAACCAGGATCACCACGGCCACCAGTGCCAGCGTGGCATAAATATTATGTTCCAGGCTCTCTAAATTTTCATGCGACGCCTGGCGAACCTTTTCGGAAAGTTTCCGTCTCCCATCCAGGTGCGTCTGGCTAAGTTTTATATACTCATCGCCGTGAATAATTTTCTCGGCTTCATCAATTTTCTTCTGCTGAATCAGTGTTTCATATTGTGTTTCCAATTCGAACAGGCGATCAGCGGCATGATCCATAGTATGCGCCACATCCTGCAAATCATTATCCGGCAGGCTGTCTATTTTTTTATCGAGATCAGTTTCCAGAACTTCATGATAACGTTTGTCGAATTCCGCATCGCCAGTGGAAGATTGTGTTATTGCCGATTGCGAGAGTGTGCTGTCAAGATACAGGATTTCATCGGCCAACTCCGCCAGATGCTGATCTTTGGCCATATTGTGCGTAAGGAAATAATGGATATAAAAACTATTACCTCCCATCCACATGACGACCAGCAAAGTAAGAAACATAGCTATGGCGAGCAACTTTGCCGGAAACGCGGAAATTCTATCCGTGGATGGAACGCCTCGTTCCTTACTGCTGATGGCGAGCGTCAACGTGGCGGCGAGGAGAACGCTGGCGATAGCGGCGACTACCAGCGCCAAAGTGCTGAAATCCTGATCGGGATCGTAGCGGCACTGTGCGTATGGAATAAATACCGCTGCCCACATGCCGGTATAATGCATGCCGCAAATGGCGAATCCCATAATCAGTGCTGCACCAGCGCGCAGCAATGCACGGTATTTGCCGCTATGTCGCGCCAGCGTAAAAGCGATCCACAGCGCTGCACCCGAAGCAGCGATGGCAATCAGTACAGACAGAAAGAAAATACCTGGGATGTAGCGCAAATCGCTATCCATCTTCATGGCCATCATGCCGGTGTAATGCATGGCGCATATACCAAAGCCGAGCAGGACTGCACCACCCAGGATTTGCAGCATGGGAAGCCTTTTTCGGTCGATGATAGCCAATACGCCATACGCTACGACTACAGCAACCAGCAGCGATATCAGCGTCAAGAGGGGATCATATTCCACCTTCATGCGCATCTTGTAAGCCAGCATGCCGACGAAATGCATCGACCAGATACCAGCTCCGAGCGCGAACGCCCCGCCCCAATGGATAAGACGCTTGTGCAGCGCGCGCCGTTCGTCCACCATCATTTGCGCCAGAGAAAGCGCCGTATAGGAGGCGAAACTTGCCACTACATAAGACAATAGTATCAGCGGGAGATGGTATTCTCCTTTTTCTATGCTGGCAGGCAGATCTCCATATATGAAAAAGGAACTCAGCATGGTGTCAGAAGCGTCCCGTTAGCGTCAGGAACAGCTGGCGCTCAATGGCGGGGTAGGCGCTTTCGTTTGTGTTTGCCTGCGTCAGATTGGTCCCGGATAAGGCCAACGTGAAGCGTTCGTCTATTTTATAGCCGATGCGAGCACTGACGCTGGTATAGCCGCCAACGGGCGTAGGAAGAGCCAAGATCCCAGAATCGGTGCTGCGAATCATATTCAGTCCGGTGACGTACTGGCCATTGGTGTCGAATTCCCACGAGCCGGTGGTATAGCCGAGCAACAGGCGGAAATGGCTTTCCGGCGAACTGCCCTGATAATCGACGGTGCTCAGCACGCTATTGGTATCGACCACCTTCGCCAAGCTGTAGCTGGCATCCCAGCGGAAGCCCTCCGGCGAATGGCCTTTCAACTCGATTTCGCCGCCATACCCATGGCTGTTGCCTACATTTTCCGCGATGAACAGGGCATAGACCGTTCCTGCCGGTGGAATCGTCTGCGTGGCGCCGGTGAATGGCAGCGCCGCTATATCGCGGTTAATCTCATAGAACGGGGACAGTGAGAGCGTGGAATCGAGCGATGCGATTTTCCGGTCATAATCCAGGCTGAAATCTTCGACGATGGTGGGTTTCAGCTTGGGATTTCCTTCGGAATCCTCCGCCGAGCCGCCGAATGTAAAAATTTCATTGAAGCCGCTTTGTATCAAGCTCGGCAACTGGACGCCACGGCCATAACCGGCGCGCAGCGTATCCACATCGGTCACCTTATAGACCAACGTCGAATTGCCACTGAAGGCATCCACGGCGCGATCATAGGCTGATACCGGGCTGGCGACGCCTGCCGCCAGCGTGCCGTTCTGCTGCATGGCCTGCCGGTCATAGCGCAGAGCATTGGTCCATGACAGGTTATCATTCATCTGCCACAGCCACATGCCGCTCGCCGCGATATTATTCTCCTGCAAGTCGGAATTCTGCGGCACGAGTTCGGCGGCGGCGCTGGTAAAGTCCTTATAGCGGTATTCCAGCGCTACGCGGAATGTATGGTCGGTGCCGCTTTTGAACTGATCCTGCAACTGGCTGACAAACAGACTGGTCCACAGGCTGTAGGGACGGCCGCCATCCGGCTCCTCATAGAAATTGGACAGGGAATGGTTGAAATAATTATTGTTAGTGATGAGGCCATACGGACTTTGCCAGCTGAAGCCCGCCCGCGCCGAGTAGGTGGTGTTCTGTTGCGCCGCTGTTACATAGGATATGCCGTCAAGGGTGTTGTCGGTGTTGTCGGCATAGGTGAATTCGGTATTGGCCTGCAGGTTAGGGGTCAGTTGGAATACCGAGCTGTTGACGATATATTCATGCCTGGGTTCGAAAGTGGGGAGCTGGTCGGAACCGGCGACTCTCGGCGTATTGAATTCATTGGCATGCATTCCGCCGACGGAGAATTTCGTGCCGCCCCACGCGCCATTCTGCGTCACCGTTGCATCGCCAGTCAAAGTTTGCTGCGTGCCAACGCTGATGCTTCCGACGTTATTATGATCGTAAATCGGGCTGTAGGTGATGATGTTGATAACGCCGCCCGCTGCGTTCGAACCAAACAATGCTGAGCTCGCGCCCTTTACCACTTCGATCTGGCGAATGTCATCGATATTGACGGGAATATTATCCCAAAGCGTGCGCGAATAATCGTCGATGAATACCTGCCTGCCATCGACCAGCACCAGCAGCCGCGGCTGGAAGGCCTGCTGGTAACCGCGAACACCAACATCGAAACTCGTGCTGCTGTCTTGCAGAATATCCAGTCCCGGCACGCGGGAGAGAATTTCCGGAATATTGCGGCTGCCCGACTGGCGGATTTCATCGGCGGTGATGATGGTCATGTTGGCAGGCACGTCACTGGCGCGCTGCGGCGTGCCGGTGGCGCTGGTGGTGACCGGCTCGCCGAACAATGATTGCAGCGAACCGTAATCGACCATTTCCGCTGATGCGCTGCGGGGCGCCGTGAATGCGGCGATTAAAGCCAGTAACGATATGCGGCGGATGGGATAAGTTCTCATGTTGTTTCTCCGTGTCATATCTGTTTCACCAACATGGCAAATACCTGCCCGAAGCTGATCTTCGCTGCATCCGCCGCCGCTTTGCTGTAATAGATTTCCACATGTGGCTTTGACACCAAACCAAGCACGCATTTATTGGCACGCACGCAATCAAGATCGGTAGACATGGTGAGCACACTATTGCTTATCGCCGCATTATTGATGGCATCATAATGCGCGCTGAGACCGCCGGTCAGAATAGCGATCCTGCTGCCTGCCATTTTTCCCAAATCTCCTACAGGCACCAGCACGCCGGTGAGTTTCAAATCCGGCGCTTCAAACCCAGAGTCCAGTACGGCCTTGATGCCATTTGCCTCTTCCTTTGAGGCCGGATTGGCGGGGTCATATATAATAGCCAGCGATGCCGTTCCCGTGATCTTATTAGTAAGTAGCGGCAGAGTCTTCATCCCCACCGCCAAATCGGCCTGATCGGTAGCGGCAAAGGCGGATGCGGCAATCATCATGATGCTGGCCATAAACCATAGCGCCATACCATGCAGAGAAATGGGTCTATTTGCCATCAATAATCTCAGGTTGTAATTTAATGCAATTAGTGCAATCAAATTTACGGGTGACATTATATCTCTTTGATTAATTTTTTATTAATCAAAGAGATATATTATAGCTGCCATTATGCTGATCGATATTATCAACCAGAATGCAGAACGGGTATTGCTCTCCGCCGTGGAGCAGAGCGATCAACACCATATGATGCGCGGAGCACTGCATTTTAATTGTTCCAAACTGGGGCGAAAACCGCAGCAAGAAGAAATATTACTTGCCGTGCGGCCATTATTGCATGATAACCACGCCGCGATTTATTTTTTTCATGACGGCGATTTAGTAGTTACTTGGAACGGCGGGCAAAAGACCATACTCGACGATTTGTGTAAACGACTATATGCGCATTTTCAGCTCACTGGCAACGAAGCATTGCATACTTACTATGACTTCAATGCGCATGGTGAGGATTTGCGGCTCATGCTTCGAAACAAAATGAAAATTGTACCGAAGGAACGGCCATCAGAAGGAAATAGCCATCCTGATGGCGTGTTTTCACCGGCATTCACTAAAGATCAGCTTGATTATATAAAAAAATTCGGTGCCGAGCGCCGTTTGTTTGCCTCGCCGACCATATTAATCGTCGAGGATCAGGCTTTTTCGCGTACCTTGCTGGAAGGCATGCTAAGGAAAAATTATATATGTTATTCTGCCTCTAACGCCGAGCAAGCGGTAGCGTTATATGCAGAGCATCCCCCATGCATTACTTTTCTTGATATTGAATTACCCGATGTCAACGGCCACACATTGGCGGCTTTTTTCAAGAAGCATGATCCCGATGGCTTTATCGTTATGGTAACAGGCAATAATTATGAAAATGATGTAAAACAAGCGATCAAGAATAAGGTACGGGGATTTGTCGTTAAGCCATTCAGTAAGCAGAAAATTCTCGAATGCATCAAGAAATATATACGCGAACGCAAATTAAACCCGTAAGGAGAATTCCATGAACGCACCTGTCGATTTAACCAATCTCCGCAGCATGACCGACGGCGACAAGGATATGGAGAAAGAGCTCTTCAAAGAATTTTATACCTCGTTTGAAGCAGGGCTTAATTTACTGAAAACAAGCTGTACTGACACAGCCTCAGAAACTTGGCGTGGGCAGGCGCATGCTTTGAAAGGCATAGCGCTCAACTTGGGTGCGGAAACGCTCGGTACACTGTGCAAGACGGCGCAGGAATCGTATATCATACCCGAAGCTCCTAAACTGAAAATGCTGGAAAACATACGAGCAGAGTATGAGCGAGTAAAAGTATTCTTGCATAAGCTATAGGAGGAGATTTTAAAGACCTCCGGGAGGACATCCAACACTACTTTAACGCCGATTCCATGGTTGTACGCATCTACCGCGTCGGCGATAGTTTGCCTGGTAAATGAATACGGCGACGCGGATAGATTTTTTTGCCTCGCTGATAGTTTTAACCACCAGATCAGCTGCCCCTTGTTTGGGAGAAAAGGCATCCTCAATAACAGGTTCGTTGGAAAGGCTGGTATTAAGAACGTAATTACAGCCAGTTATAGGAAAATCTCTATTTTACGGAGCAGGGAACTCTTCTTAGCATGGCAGGGAATTAATTATGCGGGATCAGGCTGTCTGAGCGCGCTCAAGTAGATATTGGCAAAATTTCTGCTCTCTCTCAAATGAGCAAAAAGCAACTCAAAATTGCGGTTGCCCAACTCGAAGCATTAGGTGATAGCTAGGATCTTGTCCTGTGAAAAAGCTATGGCGTATGCAACGATAAGAGCAGTTTATTCAATACATCGGGATCTACAGGCTTTACCAAGTGATAATCGAATCCCGCTGCTTTGGAACGGAGCCGGTGTTCAGGCTGGCCCCAGCCGGTCTGGGCGATGAATATAGTTTTTTCAAGTCCAGGCTCGGCGCGCAATTTTTGGCATACTTCATAACCACTCATTCCCGGCATACCGATATCCAGCAGTACAACATCCGGCAGAAATGATCGGGCGATAGTGAGTGCTCTCGGGCCATCATACGCCAGACGCACCTCATATCCCGATGCTTCCAGCATCCAGCCGAATGTCTTGGCTACCGTTTTGCTGTCATCTGCTATTAATATGCGAAGTCCAGATGATGTTACACCATGTTCCCGTATCTGTGGGGTAGGTGCAGGTCGCTCTATGGTCTCTAGCGGTAATGTTCGCGGTAGCCGCACGACAAATTCACTGCCCTGCCCTTCGCCTTTGCTCAAAGCGTCGACCTGGCCGCCATGCATATCCACCAGATTTTTCACCAGCGTAAGCCCGATGCCAAGGCCTCCCTGCGACCGTTCGATAGAACTATCTACTTGTGTAAACATGCCAAATATTATCTGCCGCATCGACTCCGGTATGCCGATACCTGTATCGCGCACTCTCACTATTATTGTTTTTTCATCCGCTTCCACGCTTAACCGAATCTGTCCGCCGGGAGGAGTATATTTTGCAGCATTATTGAGCAGATTGGCGAATACCTGCGCAATGCGCAACGGATCGGCGTCCAGCCACAAAGGTTCTGCAAACGGCTCGACGGTCAGGGTGTGGCCGCGAGAATCGATGAGTGGTTTTGCCATCTCCACCGCACTGTGGATAGTTTCCGTAAGCAGGATACGTTTTCTGCGTAACTCGATCTTACCGTGCGAAATGCGCGACACGTCGAGCAGGTCATCCACCAGACGCACCATGTGCTGCACCTGCCCGGCGATGATGCCAAGCGCTTCGTTACGCCGTGCCGTATCTACTCCGGGTAGTTGCATGATATGTAATGCATTGGCGATAGGTGCGAGCGGATTACGCAATTCATGGGCCAGCGCGGCGAGAAACTCATCTTTCCGGCGGTCGGCATTGCGCAGTGCCGCCGCTGCCTCCGCAACTTCGGCCATGGCTGCGCTTAGCAGCAGCCCGGTCACTGCCATAACGCCCATGAAATTCTGCAGCAGCGTCAGGCTATAATTGACCGACATGCCGGTGAAAGGCCCGAGGTTATGTGTGGTAGCCAGAATCGCGATGGTGGAAACCACCAGTATAACGCAGGTGGTGCCATGCTGACCAAAACGGAGCGCCGTCCAGATGATAAAGGGGAAAATGATATAGATATAAGCGTGGCCAGTGGCACCCATAATCGGTGTTGCGGTGAAAATGGCCAGACATGTGGTGAGCAGCCCTGTTATCAGGATCATCGCCTCTATTATTTTATGCGGTACCTTATGTTGTTGCCGAAAGGAATGGTGCTGACTGCCCCATACCAGCAATACCGGCGCGACCAAAAGGGAGCCGGTGGCATCGCCCAGCCACCAGAGCCGCCAGAGCAAACCATAAGAGTCCCATGGTTGCACAGCTCCCAGGCACAGGGTGGTGACGCCAATGGTCGCACTGACCATGGTGCTGAGAATGGCTGAGA
>Ga0206992_1060_pt1 | contig 24472 bp, 25 predicted proteins | sample Alteio_BWMinCont_6_FD_153267 | JGI IMG/M metagenome (GOLD analysis project Ga0206992, IMG submission 153267) | Enriched cells from forest soil in Barre Woods Harvard Forest LTER site, Petersham, Massachusetts, United States -... | ecosystem: Environmental > Terrestrial > Soil > Temperate forest >... | reverse complement strand
TTTTCGTTAACTATGCGAGAAATCCCCATGCGACCTGACTTTCAACGGCCCTGTCCCGATTGCGAACTTTACGCCTCCGCTCCAGATCGCCGCGGCTTCCTGGCGTCCATTGCTTCGGCGGCGATCGGCAGTGCCTCGCTGTGGGACGCGCCGCGGGCCGCCGCCGCGCCCAGTGCCAAAAGCGCCGCGGAGACCGCGGTCAAGGCCTTCTACGACACGCTCACGGCGCGCCAGAAGAAAACCATCTGCTTCGAGTGGGATCACAAGGATCCCGAGCGCGGCTTGTTGCGCACCCACGTCTCGAATTTCTGGCACGTCACCAAGCCCACGCTCAAGAGCACCTTCTATACCAAGGACCAGCAGGCGATCCTCTTCGACATCTTCAAGGGCGTCTTCAATCCCGACTGGCATGAGAAGTTCATCAAGCAACTGAAGGACGATCACGACGACAAGCCGTGGGGCGCCGGGCTCAGCTGCGCGGTGTTCGGCGAGCCGGGCACGGACAAGTTCGAGTTCGTGATGACCGGGCGGCACATGACCATCCGCGCCGACGGCCATAGCAATTCGCACGTGGCCCTCGGCGGCCCGATCTTCCACGGCCACGCCGCCTCCGGCTACAACGAGAAGGTGCATCACCCGGGCAACATCTTCTGGCATCAAGCGGAATTGGCCAACAAGGTCTACACGATCCTCGACGGCAAACAGCAGCAACAAGCGCTGATTGTCAAACGGCCCGCTGAAATCGCCGTCGGCTTCCAGGGGCGCGACGCCAAGCTCGGCGGCCTGCCCTGCTCGGGCATGACGAAGGACCAGAAAGAGGCTGTGCAGAAGGTGCTGGCGAGCTTGCTGGAGCCGTACCGCACCGAAGACCGGGACGAGGTGATGGAATGCCTGAAGAAGCTGGGCGGCCTCGACAAGTGCACGCTCACCTTTTATAAGGAAGGCGACATCGGCAACGACGGCGAATGGGACAACTGGCGTCTGGAAGGGCCGGCATTCGTGTGGTATTTCCGGGGTCATCCGCACGTCCACATCTGGATCAACGTGGCCGACGATCCGACGCTGCCGATGAATTCGAGGAATTTCTGAGAACCATAGGGCCACGGCGTTTGAGCCGTGGAAAACCTGGCGATTCGGGCGCGGTTCGTGATCTCGGCTGGCTTCAATAAGGCCACGGCGTTTGAGCCGTGGAAAACGTCGGATCCGTGCCGACCAACTACTAGGATTGAGTATGTTTCTTCAATGGGGCCACGGCGTTTGAGCCGTGGAAAACGAGCAGAAGGCTCAGACGGCAGCAGACAAGAAAGCTCTTCAATGGGGCCACGGCGTTTGAGCCGTGGAAAACGAGAAGGCTGGGACGAAGCGGAAACAGTGCTGGTGCTTCTTCAATGGGGCCACGGCGTTTGAGCCGTGGAAAACGCCCCGCGCCGGTCGAAGCGGGCGGCAGCGCCCAGGTCTCTTCGACGATTGTCTGCTTTTTCCGCGATTTATTCGCGGCCCCATTGAAGTGTTGACATGGACAGGGCCCTTTCAGCTGGACCGAAGATTTTTCCGCGGCGGCCCGAGCGCCGCGGCCCCATTAGCAAGGTACGCATCATGGAATCTCCGCGAATTGTCTGCGACCCGAAGATTTTGATGGGCAAACCCTGCCTGGCCGGCACGAGGATCAGCGTCGAGCTGATTCTCGACAAGCTCGGCCGCGGGGATTCCATTGACGACATCGTTCAAGACTATCCGCACATCTCGCGTGAAGGCGTCTTGGCCGTCCTCCGTTATGCCGCCGAGACCTTTCGCACGGGGAAAGTCGCGTGACCTACCTTGCCGACGAAAGCGTTGCCGGTCCGATCATCGCGCGCCTTCCGGGAACTACCAGATGATCGGGATGCCCGAGGTGTGGATTTGCCGGTCGCAGGTTACCAGCGGCATCCCCAACGCGACGGCGGTCGCGGCGATCATGCGATCCGGCATGTCGCGAACGATCGAACCGGGGATGGTTCGCAGAATCTCTCTGCCGTTGCAAGATCAAGAGGAGCAACGAAGAGTTCCGGTTTGGGCTGACGCAGCTCGACTGACAGCCGATCGAGCAAGCTGACTGGGAATCGCCCCTTTTCGACCAGGTAAGTTAGCTCGATGATGGTTACGGTCGAGACGAAGACCGGGTCGCCCCCGGCCAAGGCGGCGCGAATGGCCGCGAGAGCCGAAGTAGAAAGCCGAGGTGAACTTTCGAGATACCAGATGGTGGAGTGGGTGTCCAGAACCAGGCCGGCCATCAGAAGTCCTCACGGGGAAAGCTGCCCCACATCTCTCGGCGGGCCTCGGCGATCTCATCTTCCGTCGTATCGAAGCCTTTGAACAGGCCGTACAGTGAAGGGCGCGAACTCGGCGGCGGCGCGGGCAGCTCTTGAATGAACTCCAGCACCCGCTTTTGCTGCTGCTCGGAGAGGGTCTGCATCTTCATGGTAAGCAAGGCCGCGGTGCTCATCATTCGATTCCTCGCATGCCATTGCCGCAAGGCTCGATCGCCGTCCTCAGCCGTTCCGGATGAATCCCGTTGACCAGACGCACCATCCACCGGTCCTCGTTGCCGTCGATGGACAGGAAAATCTCCGCGTCGGCCGGAGGGTGTTCGATGGGAGTTCGCAGAATAAGAAAATCGGGTGCGAGATGGGATATCTTCAAGACGTCGCCGTTCACCGACAGGGTCATGTACACGTCGGCGGAGTGGCCGTAACGGTTTCCTTTGGGAGCATCCATGAGTGTTGACCCCGAGATTGTCGGCCGAGCCGAAGAATACTGCCGGCGAAAAGGATTGGTCCTTGGCAATCGGCTCGGATTTGGTATTCATGGTAGCGTTTTCGAGGCAGCTTGCGCTAAGCCGTCTTCGCTTCCGGGGTCGATTTCGCGGCGACGCGAAGATCGAGGCCGACGCGGCAATCGAGAGCCTCCGCCCAGCGCAAGAGCGTCCAGATGGTGGGATTCACGATCTTGAACGTCTCGAGCCGGCATAGGGCGGACGCCTCGATCCCCATGCGCTCGGCCAGCTCCACCTGATCCATGCCGAGTTCCTCCCGCCGCCGGCGAAGCGCGGCGATCAAATGCAGAACCGCGTTCAGATCCTCGCTGGCGATTCGCTCGCCAGTGGCCGCACCCGTCTTGGGAGCGTTTCGGATGCGCTCGATCTCGGCCTTCTCATCGGCCGTCCGTTCGATTTTCCGATAGATTCGCGCCATGATACCTCTTCGACGCCTGGCGGCGTCATTGCGGGGTTTCGTCCAGAGTAGTCCTCACGCGGAGCGTGAGGACTACTCTGGACGCGTTCACGCGTCTGGTTCGTAAGCCGTGACCGGCATCACCGTGTCGGCGTCGATGAATTCCCAGATCACGACGATGAAACGCCCAGTTGTCGTCCAGCCCCGACGCATCGGCCGGCCTGTACTGTCGCTTATCTCGGTTTCGATGTCGGCGTTCAGAAGGACGTCTTCAACCTCATCCTCAGTCAGGCCATGCTTCGCAATGTGTTGGACATTACCGTCAGGGTCATCGGGTAGATCCCAGATAACCACCGCGCCGCGCGCGGCCCCCGACGCCCCGTGAACTGGAGTCGAGTAGGAGTGTTTCGCGTCGCGCTGTTTTGGTGTATCGTGGAATAACCGGCGTGGGTCCGTGGCCGAGAACCAACTGGTGCTTCGTGCCCGTCATATAACCTGGCCCGAGAGGCGGCGACCCTGTCATTGGCGACTCGCATCGATAGCCATCGATGCGTTGATCCCGTTGGGGAAAGTGCATCACTTCCTGTTCCCCTCTTGTCCTACGTCGGCTGTCTTCGCCCCACTCTCACAAGGTAGGCGACACCATGAGCTTACACCAGCATCCTCGTTCTAAGGCAGCATCGCCCAAGATCAAAGTCCCCACGAAACTCGCATCGCAGCCGCCTCGCGCGCAATCGGCGACGATGCCCGTGATTAACCCAAACGCGGCCGGAATCGACGTGCATTCCGACATGCACATGGTCTGCGTTCCCGCTGATCGTATGGCGGCCGCAAAGGACAAGACCGTCAGTGCCCCGCCTCACGTTCGCCGGTTCGGGGCCAATTCCTGCGATCTGATCGCAATCGCCGATTGGCTAGCCCAATGCGGTGTCACCACCGTGGCAATGGAATCGACCGGCGTCTACTGGATTCCGCTGTTCGAGTTACTGGAGTCGCGCGGCTTCGAAGTCTGGCTGGTGGAACCGGGCCAACTGTCTCGCTGCGGTGCTCGACCGAAGACCGACGTTCTCGATGCCCAGTGGATTCAGCGACTGCATACCTATGGTCTGCTGCGACCGTCGTTCCGGCCGGCCGATTCGATCATGGCGTTGCGCGGCTACCACCGGCAGCGCCAGATGCAAATCCGCTACGCCGCTAGCCACACCCAGCACATGCAAAAGGCCCTCGAACAAATGAATGTCAAACTCACGGAGGTGGTGTCCGACATCACGGGCATGACGGGCCAGCGCATCATCGCCGCAATCCTGGAGGGCCAGCGCAATCCCGCAACGCTGGCAGCACTGCGCGATCCCAAGTGCCGGAACGACGCGCAGACGATTGCGAAGGCGTTGGAAGGGACTTGGCGACCCGAACATCTGTTCGCTTTGAGGCAGGCTTACGATCTCTACGAGTTCCATCACAAGCAGATTGCCCAATGCGACGCGATGATCCAAACCGAACTGGCCCAACTCCCGAACCGTTCGGGCGACAAGCCATTCACGGCAAGGCCGCCGCGCTGCGGACGCAAGCCCAATGATCTCAATTTCGACGCCTGCGGGCCGTTGTTCCAGGCATTGGGAGTCGATTTGACGGAGATCGAAGGGATCAACGTCGGCACGGCCCTGGTGATCCTGTCCGAGATCGGTGTCGACGTCAGCCGTTTCCCGACCGAGAAACAATTCGCCAGTTGGCTGGGCGTCAGTCCGCGGCAATTCGAGAGCAACAAAACGAAGAAGAAGCGCAGCCCACGCAAGGGGAAAAACCGGGTGGCGATCGCCTTGCGAATGTCGGCCCAAGCCTTGGCGAAAACCATGTCGCCATTGGGACTGTTCTACCGGCGGATCAAGAGCCGTATCGGCGGCAAGGGCGCGGTCACGGCGACGGCCCACAAGCTGGCTTGCCTGGTCTATCGAATGCTGAAATACGGTAAAGAATACGTCAAGCAGAACATGGCGGAGTACGAACAAAAGATCCGAAAGCAAATGGAACGATCGTTGCAACGCAAAGCGGCCGCGCTCGGCTACAAGCTAGTGGCCGACCCAACGCCTATCAACGAGTCGGCACCGATCCCCGTTCCTGTCTAGACAACTCAAACGGCGGTTGCAGCCAAGCAACAGGCCGCGAATGTGGCAACTTGACCAACGACAACCCCAACCACGAAACCGATGGGGGTAAGGGGGACTTGTCAAGCAAAAAAAAAACCAACCAATCTGTGTCGATGTGTCGTTGCCCGAACCAATTCAGTTCATGGGGAACGGTCCAGTATTCGCGGCGCATAGGCTTCTACTCCGGATGTTGGAAGCATACGAAGAATTAACATAAATGTCAATGCGATTGCGCCGGTTTTAGCAAGCGCGACGTGGTTACCTCAACTCACAATCACGACATCCCGCACGTCGGCCGGTTCGGTGCCCAGGCCCATTGATTCGATCTTCATCACGCAGTTGCCGCAGAGCGGGATGAAAAGGACCTGGTCCACCTTCAAATCCAACAGGTCGTACAGCCGGGCGCGGAGCCGGGCGAAGTTGGTGGGGGACAACCGGCACAGGAAAACGGAATACTGTCTCCGCTCGCCGAAGTCCTCGCAGCAGGTGGCAACCTTGCGGAGGCGTTTCGGGTCGCAAATGTCGTAACAGACGAGCCACGATTGCATGGGTTGGCTTCCACGGTAAGGCCAGCGCGAAAAGGCGACCAAAGGTATTCCCTCCAAGAGTTCGCAAGGATTCAACGGGCGGCGAGTTGTGTAGCCGAATTCGCCAGAATTCGGGTCCTTATGGAGTGCGGCGCTTTACCGCCGCTTTGGTTTGCTTCAAATAAAAACAAAAGCGGCGGCAAAGCGCCGCACTCCATAAGGACCAGAATTCGGGACTTGTACCCTGGCGAGGCCCGAATTCTGGCGAATTCGGCTACGCGCGATGGCGCTTCGAAGCGGGTGGAGAGGGCGAAAGAAGGGCGCCCGATTTGGTGCGGGTCGAAATGGGTCAATTTTTGCGAACCGCCCCTCAAGTTCGCTACTATGCATACGGATGAGGCGGCGATTGGGTCGCCATGGTTGGTATTTCCGGGTAAGTGCGTTTTTGCGCAAAAGTCGGAAACTGACTCACCTCACTCACCTGACTCACTTTCAAAGGAGGCGTTGTCGATGAGGCGACAGGATTGTGATGGTCGGTTTTCCAGGGCAGCGCATTTGCGCAAAAGTCGGAAACTGACCCCCCCATATACCCCCTTTGGAAAGGAGGCGGTTGTGTTCACCGCCGTTTGCGCAAAAGTCGGAAACATCGCCTCCATCTCCTCCATCTCCCCCTCAACTCTGGGGGCTACCGGCGGCGCCGTTTTGCGCAAAACTCGGAAACATGCCCCCCATCCCCCCCTTCAAAGAAACGGGGGAGAAGGAGAAAGAAGGGCGCTATCGAACAATGAACCCCGAGTACCTCGGCAACTCGCCGCGGATGTAGCCGGCCAGCATGCGGGCCTGGACTTCGAGCATCCGGGAGTAGCTCATGCGGTAGCCGTAGACCGGATGGGCGACCTGAGTGCTCTTGCGCTGCTCGTAAGCCTGGAAGAACTTGCGACGGCCCGTGTCGGTGAGCTGGCAGGCGGTTCCCCAGGTGAGGAAATCCTCCGGCGCAACCGTCCGGTTGTTGATCAGCGTCAGGACCACGCTGTCGGCGATGACGGAGCGAAACTCCTCCATCAGGTCGAGGGCCAGCGACGGGCGGCCGTGACGGCCGGTGTGGAAGAAGCCGCGATACGGGTCGAAGCCGACGACGCAGAGGGCGGAGAAACAGTCCTTGGCAAGCAGCGCGTAGGCGAAACTCAGCAGCGCGTTGACGGGGTCGCGCGGCGGCCGGCGGTTGCGGTTGGCGAACTCGAAGCCGCGGCCGGGCGGCTGAACCTTGAGGAAGCGGTTGAATTCGCCGAAGTACAACGCGGCGCCTTGGCCTTCGATGCCGAGCAGCGAGTCGAGCGACTCGATCGCGTCCAGCCGTCGCAACAGTTCGCCCAAGTCGCGCGCGGCCGGCTCGTCGCTGCCGCGAGTGGACTCGGCTTCGTCGTCGGATCGGGAACGGAGCGAGCGCATCAGCAGCGTGCGCTGGTTGGTCAGCTTGGCGCGGACGACCGATTTCGACAGGTTCAAGGCCTCGGCCGGATCGGCGAAACGGCGGTACTGGGCTTCGCGAAGGCCCATATTCTTCGCCGGGGCCGGCTGCAGCGCGGCGATGAAGCGGCCGTAAGCGGTGAGGTACATGACCGGGATTTCGTTGTAGGTGAGCGTCTCCAGCGCCTGGGTCGAAAGCTGCACGTTGCCGAACACGACGACTTGGCGCACCTGGGCCATCGGTATGCGGTTGATTTCGCGGCCGTCTTTCTTGACGACGAGATGCTCGCTGCGCTTGCCGACGTGCGATCGTTGCTCCTGCAGGTAGAGAACGGCGCCTTCGTCGCTCTGCGGGATGACGCGCGTCAGGCCGGCGGGCAGGTCGCGGTCCTCTGTTGGGAGCGGAACACGGCCAATCTGGTAGAGGGTCTCCTCGGGCTGGCAGATCGTGACGAGCGAACAGCCGGGGCAGCGGTGCCTCAGTTCGGGCGGCAGCGGTTCCGGCGGCGTCGGGCGCTCGGAAATCTCGCGGATGCGCTGGATCGCGAGCGCGGTCTTCGCCCGCAATTCTTCGTTGATGGGAACTTCGACCCGCTCGCGCGAGCCGATGTAGTAGATGATGCCGCGATCGATTTCGATGTCCATTTCCTCTTCGAGCAACAGCGCCTGGCCGCAGAGTTGCAGGGCGTCGTTCTCCCAGAAACTCGGCTGGCCGTCGGCGTCATTGGGGGCGGTGGAGCGCTTGTACTCGACGGGATAGACGCGGCCGTCTTTCTCTTCGACGAGGTCGAGCTTGCCGGTGAGCCCCCATTTCTCCGAGGAGAGCGAGACGCTGCGCGTTTTGAGCGTATCGCCCTCCTTGCGGGTGATGTTCTCCAATTCGGGATCGTTGACGCGGCGATGCTCGAACAGCCCGTCTTCGACGTGCTCGTTGGTGGGCATGACGGCGTCGACGTATTCGAGGAAGTACAGCCGTTGGCAATAGCCGACCTGGTTCAAAGCGCGTAGAGGGATGGGGTCGGCGGTGGCTGGGGTCATGGGATTCTCTTGCTGTGTTTCCGACGGAACTCCGGCACGAGGCGCGCGAGAGCCCCATCGAGGTGGTAGGCTTGGTCAGCGGGAATCCGTTCGCCGAGAAGGGGGTGGGCGACACGCAAATTGATCACGGGCCGGGCTCGGTTGGGTGAATGGGCGACTGGTGCCGAACAATTCAAACATTAGAATGGGCGGGATGGGCGTTGTCAAACTCCGTAGGTTCGGAATTCGAGGATTCTTTCAAAAGCCTTGCCGTGACGGCAGCCAAGCGGCGAACTTCCCATCGAGGATTCGGGCGAACTGACGAGATCGCGCTTTTTCAGAATTGCATTGTCCAGAACAATGCCTAGTTTGATCATCGACCTGCAACATTTCAACAGCGAGTAATCACCATGTTCCGCCTTCCTCTTTTCGCGCACGCGCAAGTGGCCCGGGAGCCGTACAGCCAGCAATCGTCGGCGAAAACTTCGCGGCTGCGCGGCGCGACGGTGACCGAAAGCGTCTGTCCCTATTGCGCGGTCGGCTGCGGCCAGCTGATTTACACCAAAGGGGGCAAGATCATCGACATTGAAGGCAATCCCGACAGCCCAATTAACGAGGGAACACTTTGCCCCAAGGGCGCCAACGCTTTCCAGTTGGCGGTCAATCCGCACCGAGTGACCGAAGTCCTCTACCGCGCCCCGCATTCGAGCGCCTGGGAGACCCGCCCACTCGACTGGGCGATGAATCGTATCGCGCAACTGACCAAGGAGGCTCGAGACGCCGACTTCACCGTTCGCAACGAACAGGGTCAATCGATCAATTCCGTGCGCTCGATCGGCACGCTGGGCGGCGCCACGATCGACAACGAGGAGAACTACCTGATCAAGAAGCTGTTCGGCGGGGGGCTCGGGGTGGTGTCGATCGAAAATCAGGCGCGGATATGACACAGCGCCTCGGTGCCCGGTCTGGGCGCCTCATTCGGAAGGGGAGCGGCCACCGGCTACCAGCAGGATTTGGCCAATAGCGATTGTATCTTGTTCATGGGCTCCAACATGGCGGAGGCCCACCCCGTCGGTTTTCGCTGGCCCATGAAAGCGAAGGCGAAAGGCGCCACGCTAATGCACGTCGACCCGCGCTTCACGCGCACGTCGGCCCTGTGCGACGTCTTCGTCGGTATTCGGGCCGGCAGCGACGTGGCGTTTCTCGGCGGCCTCATCAACTATGTCCTGAGTAACGACCGTTGGTTCAAGGACTACGTGCTGCCCTACACCAATGCGTCCTACATTATTGACGAGGGCTTCCGGGACACGGAAGATTTGAACGGACTATTCAGCGGCTTCCACGAGAACGGAGAAGTCGGCCGGTACGATGCCAAGGATGGCCATTGGGGCTATTCAGGGAAGGATGAAGGAGGAAGGATGAAGGATGAATCAAAACAGGCACCTTCATCCTTTCAAAGCGACCCGACGTTGCAGCATCCCCGTTGCGTCTTCCAGATCCTCAAGCGGCATTTCGCCCGCTACGCGCCCGACATCGTCTCCCAAGTGTGCGGTTGCACACCGGAAGAGATGATTCGCGTTGCGGAAAACTTATGCGCCAACTCCGGGCGCGAGCGGACCAGTTGCATTGTCTATGCGCTCGGATGGACGCAGCATACCACCGGCGTGCAAATGATTCGCACCGCCGGCATTTTGCAATTGCTGCTCGGCAACATGGGGCGTCCCGGCGGCGGCATCATGGCCATGCGCGGCCACTCGACCATTCAAGGCTCGACCGATCTCGCATCCTTGTATGACGTGCTGCCCGGCTACCTGCCGCAACCAAGGGCCGACGGGCGACATGAAACTCTGGACGCTTACGTCGAGCAAGAGAGCCCGACGACGGGCTACTGGTCGAATTTCCGCAAGTTCATCGTCAGCCAGCTCAAGGCCTGGTATGGCGATGCCGCCCAGCCCGAGAACGATTACCGCTTCTCCTGGCTCCCACGGTTGGATGCCGACTATTCCCAATTAGCCTACTTCGATCGCATGGCGAAGGGCGAGGTCAAGGGCTATTTCCTTTTCGGCCAGAACCCCGGCGGCGGTGGGCCCAATGCCGGCTTGCACCGGGCCGGCTTGCGCAACCTCGACTGGCTCGTGGTCCTCGACTGGTTCGAGATCGAGAGCGCGGTCTTCTGGAAGAGCGACCCGACCGGGCCGCCGGCCGCCGATATCAAGACCGAGGTCTTCTTCATCCCCGCGGCCGCGGCGCCGGAGAAAGAAGGCAGCCTTACCAACACGCAGCGGATGCTTCAATGGCACGACAAGGCCATCGACCCCACCGGCGACAGCCGTTCCGACGCTTGGTTCCTCTATAACCTCGGACGTCGATTGAAGGAGATGTACACAGGTTCGACCGATCCCAAGGACCAGCCATTGCTTCACCTGACCTGGGACTACGACTTCGACGAACATCCACGACTTCCGGACGGCAGCCTCAGCCGGATCGAGGACGAACCCGACCTCGAGAAAATCCTGATGGAGATCAACGGATGCAAATTGGACGACATCGATCCGCGCACAGGCAGGCCGCGGCTGTTGCGCGGTTTTTCGGAGCTAAAGGACGACGGCACGACCGCGTGCGGCTGTTGGATTTACAGCGGCGTCTTTCCCGAACCCGGCCGCAACCGGTCGCGCGAACGCAAGCGCACCGACAACCCTCTCCAACCCGACTGGGGCTACGCTTGGCCTCTCAACCGCCGAGTCCTTTATAACCGCGCTTCGGCCGCTCCCGACGGCAAACCGTGGTCGGAGCGGAAGAAGCTCACCTGGTGGGACCAGGATACACGCCGCTGGGTAGGCGACGATGTGCCCGATTTCGAAGCCGACAAGCCGCCCGATTACCGCCCGCCCGCGGGCGCCAAAGGCATGGCCGCCATTGCCGGGAACCAGCCCTTTATCATGAAACCCGACGGCGTCGGCTGGCTGTATGCCCCCAACACCCTCAAAGACGGGCCGCTGCCGGCACACTACGAGCCGATCGAGTCGCCGGTGGGCAACCTGCTCTATCCAAAACAATCGTGCAGTCCGCTGATCCGCCTGTTCGATGGACCGCTCAACCAACTCGCTCATACGCCAACGGCCGAATACCCGGTGGTGGCCACGACTTTCCGGCTCACCGAGCACTATTTGAGCGGTCCGATGAGCCGTTTCAATAGCTGGCTCAACGAATTGCAGCCGGAAATGTTCGTCGAGCTAAGTCACGAGTTGGCCGCCGAGCGCGGCATCATCCATGGGGATTGGCTGACGGTGCGGTCGGCGCGAGCCCGAATCGAGGCCCGAGCCATGGTGACGCGGCGCATTCGGCCGCTTCTGATCGAGGGACGCATCATCCACCAGATCGGCATTCCCTTTCACTGGGCCTTTGCCGGGGAAGCCGTCGGCGGTAATGCAAACGACTTGACATCCATATTGGCCGACCCGAACGTGAGCATGCACGAGTGCAAGGCATTCACCTGCCAGGTGAGCGCCGGGCGGCTGGAAGGACAAACGCCCGGCCCGACCAAGAGCTTCGCACCTTGGCCGACTCGGGTTCCGGTGCCTGACACGCCGGCAGCGGCCCAACCAGAAGGGAAATTTGGACATGGCAAGTAGAGAAATGGAACTGGCGACCTTGCCCGCCGGCAGCGATCTGCCTCGAAGCCGGCTGGTGGCGCTGTTGGGTCGGCTGATTGGCCCGTTTCGCCGCGGCGCGCCGCCGCAATCCCGGCCTGCGACCGGGTTTTACACCGACACGACGGTTTGCATCGGCTGCAAAGCTTGCGAGGTCGCTTGCAAACAATGGAACCAATTGCCCTCCGATGGCCTTCACTGGACGGGCAACAGCTACGATAATACGGCGGAACTGTCGGCGACCTCTTGGCGGCACGTCAAGTTCATCGAACAGTTTCCCGAAAACGCTTCGCATGTGGCGCCTCCTTCCGGCCAGAGGATCTCGCTGGAGGTGGTGCCCAACAGTGTGCCGCCGCAAGGCCGTTGGCTCATGATGAGCGACGTATGCAAACACTGTGTCGCGGCCCCGTGTCAGCAAGCGTGTCCAACAGGGGCCCTCATCCACAATGAGTTCGACAACGTCTATATTCAGCCCGACATCTGCAACGGCTGTTCGTACTGCGTGGCCGCCTGTCCCTTCGGCGTCATTACGCGAGCCGACTTCGACGGACATGCGCACAAGTGCACTCTTTGTTACGATCGCCAAAAAGATGGGCTCGTGCCGGCCTGCGCCAAGGCCTGCCCGACGGAGTCGATCCAGTTCGGCCCGATCGACGAGTTGCGAGAACGTGCCCGGAAGCGAGTCGACGAACTTCACCGGCTCGGCATGACCGGCGCCTACTTGTATGGCGACGCCCCCACCGACACTTACTCCGAACTGCATTCGTTTTACATCCTGGTCGACCACCCTTCCGTCTACGGCCTGCCGGAAAAGCCCTTCAATCAGTGGCTCACGATGAAGGGCGATTACGTCCGCGCCGTCGTCGGCGGCGCAGCCGCGATCGCAGTGTTGCTCGTCCTGTTCCTTCTGGGAGGGCATTGAGTTGCACACTCCATCCAGTCCAACAATGAACGGCTACGCCGGCCGCACGGTGACAAAGGCGCCCGATTGGCACGGGCTTGTCGCCTGGGACCTGTTGTTCAACAATCTGACGACCGGCCTATTTCTGGTTGCGGCGATGGGCGAACTGGCGGCGCCGGAGGTCTTCGCCTCGGTTGCGAGAATCGCCTATCCCATCGCCCTCGTTTTTCTGATCGCGGACCTGATTTTGCTGGTACTGGACCTCGGCGACCCGTGGCGCTTCCATCACATGCTCCGAGTGTTCAAGCCTGGCTCGCCCATGTCGCTCGGCACTTGGTGTCTCACGGTCTACTCGTTGCCATTGACGGTGGCGACAGCGCTTAGCCTGTTTCCCGAAGCGGATTCGACGTTCGACTGGTTGCGCAAAACAACTCTAGTTCTCGGACTGCTGCCTGCCCTGGGATCCGCGGCCTACAAGGGGGTACTGCTGAGCACCACCGCGCAACCAGGCTGGAAAGACGCCCGTTGGATGGGCGGTTATCTCACCAACTCGGCCCTATTGCTCGGCTGCGCCGTGCTGCTCACTTTAGCCGTCATAATGGGGCAAGCGAGTGCGGCAGCAACACTCCGCACCGCCCTCGCGTTGCTGCTCGTGTTCAATGGGCTCACCCTGGCGCTGTTGGCGGCCAACCTCCGCCCGGCGCTTTCGCGGCTCTTCAACCGCGGTCAGCTTTGGCGAGTCGGGCTGCTCACAATTATTGGGGGATTCCTGGCGCCTCTGTCTCTGGTACTTGCCGGGGACAGACCTGTCTTCATTCTTGCCGCGGTGATCCTGGTTCTCTCGGGAAGTACGCTGGTGCGCTTTGTGATCGTCAAAATACCGCACGGTTCGCCATGAGAACCCAAGTTTACGCCTGCGAAGCGCTGACTCGGGCCAAGATCAGCGAAGGAGAGCATGAATGACCGACGACATGCTGCGGCACCAATGACGCCTCAGTTACTGGACGGCAAAGCCGGAAATCGGACAAATCCGTTACAGTCGTCAAATGGGTGAGGGTGGAGGGTGGAGGGTGGCGAAATCCTCGCGTGTGTTTCTGACCGTTGTCGCTACATTCGTCATCCTCCACCCTTCGCCCGCCACCCTCCACCAAGCCTGGAGTTTGGAATAATCCGGTGTCTGTTTCACCGCCGATCGCGTAAACTGCTAATAGCCTCATTACGCCAATGCACCGCCGAAACTCCATCAAACGCTCGTCCCGACAATCGGAACCCATTCGATGACCCTTTACGAACAACTTCGCCTCCGCGCCTCCCGTCGCTCCTTCCTCGGCCAGGCCGCTTGCGGGATGGGCTCCGTGGCGCTGGCGTCATTGCTGAATCCAAAACTCTTCGCCGAGACGAAGAGCCAGGACTCCAAGGCGCAGAAATGGCCGGGGGTCGTCCGCCCGCTTCATCATCCCGCCAAGGTGAAGCGAGTGATCTACCTGTACATGGCCGGCGGCGCGTCGCACCTGGAGACCTTCGACTACAAGCCGAAACTGGCCGAGATGAACGGCAAGCCGATGCCCGCCTCCATCACCGCCGGCCAGCCGATCGCCCAGCTGCAAGGGCAGAAGCTCAACTGCCTCGGGCCGACGCACCCCTTCAAGAAATGCGGTAAGTCGGGACAGGAAATCTCCACGATCTTCCCGAAACTCGCCGAAGTCGCCGACGACCTGTGCATCATTCGTTCGCTGAAGACCGAGGCGATCAACCACGACCCGGCCCATACCTTCATGAACACCGGCACGACCATTTCAGGCCGTCCGAGCATGGGCTCTTGGCTCTGGTACGGCCTGGGCAGCGATTCGGATAACCTGCCCGGATTTGTCGTGCTGACGTCAACCGGGGCGTCCGGGCAACAGCAGCCGATCGCCCAGCGGCAGTGGCACAGCGGGTTCCTGCCCAGTCAATTTCAGGGGGTCCATTTTCGTTCCAAGGGCGACCCGGTTCTCTACGTGAGCAATCCGAATGGCGTGACGCCCGAACGGCAGCGTGACGTGGTCACGGCGACGCAAGACCTCAACAAATTGCACAACGACGAAGTCGACGACCCGGAAATCGCCACGCGGATTAGCCAGTACGAGATGGCCTTCCGCATGCAAACCAGCGTGCCGGGACTCATGGACGTCAAGAACGAGACCAAGGAGACGCTCGATCTCTACGGCACGCGCGGCGGCGACGGCACGTTCGCGGCCAATTGCCTTCTGGCCCGTCGGCTGGCCGAGCGCGGCGTGCGGTTCATTCAACTCTACCACCGCGATTGGGACCATCACGGCGGCGTCAAGAACGGCATCGAGGTCGTGGCCCGGGAAGTCGACCAACCGATGACGGCCCTGATCAGGGACCTGAAGCGCACCGGCTTGTGGGATGACACGCTGATCATCTGGGGCAGCGAATTCGGGCGGACGCCGATGTCCCAAGGCAACAACGGCCGCGACCACCACATCAAGGGCTTCTCGATGTGGATGGCGGGCGGCGCCATCAAAGGCGGGCTCACGCATGGGGCAACCGACGACTTCGGCTATAACGCGGTCACGGATGTGGTGACGGTGCACGACATGCACGCGACCATGTTGCATCTGTTCGGCATCGACCACGAACGGTTGACGATTCGTGTGCAGGGGCGAGACTTCCGGTTGACTGATGTGAGCGGGAAGGTGGTGCGGGAAGTGCTGGCGTAGGACAGGTTCCAAGTTCGCACTGATGGTGGCGTAAATGGCGGAAGCGTGCAGTCGGATTGAAAGCCTATACCTCTCGGCCGGATTGGCGGCGCGGACAAGGTTCTATTCTGAGGCTGACCGCGCCGTCATCGGGACGATTCGTTGTGGCATCCTCTTCGTTATGGCGTTCTGGAGCGGGCCGGCCCGATTGGCGTTCGCCGAACTCAAACGCGTGCTGGAGGCTGTTGATCCAAGCGGTCGCTTGGAACTGGTCGTGGTCGATACCGACGGTTGCCCGGACCTTTATGAGTTACCGGAGTTCGCCGGCAACTTGGCTGGCAACGGGGAGGCGGCCTGGATTAGGTGCGGGCGGGTCTTCAGCAACTCGGGACGCGGATATCAACCCGAGTGCTTTGAGCCGTCCACGCGGCGGCTGCTTATTGAATGCATGGCGTCGCCAATCACTGCAAACCGCCCACGCGAATGAGGTGGTAAATGGCGCGACAGAACAATCGATTGATGGCGCTCTCGGCAATACGAATGCTGCTATCAAAGGTGCGACCGGTCGGCATTCACCTGCTGGCCGCCTGCGCCGCTGTCGCCGCCCTCTGCGCCCCCGTCAGCGCCCAAGATCTAACCCAAATCACCATCCAAACCGCCCGCCCTCGGCAGGTCTTCGACGGCCTCGGCGTCGGGGCGATTTTCTATGAAGGCCACATCACCAGCCTGGCCGCCCGCAACAAGAACGAGCTGCAAGAAAAGCTTTACGACGACATGTTCACCCGCGTGCCGACGCGGTATCTCCAGCTGATGATCCGCGAAACTCACGAGCCGCAGAACGACAACAACGACCCGTTCACGCCCGCCTTTGACGAAAAGAACTTCGATTATTGCAAACACACGATCCAGATCGCCAAGGCCGCGTTGAAGCGCCAGCCGGACATTCAGCTTTACGCCACGCTCTACACGCCGCCGCCGTGGATGAAGACGAACAACGAGGCGTCCGGCGGCGGCGAGGCCCGCGCCACGATCAAGAACGGCATGGAGCTCGAACTGGCCGAGTACGTCTGGGCGTTCCTGGCGCACATGAAGAAAAACGATGTGCCGATCCAGTACCTCAGCATCGCCAACGAACCGGACTGGCCGCACACGCAGCCGGGCTATTGCTTGACCGCCGAGGCGAACGCCGCGCTGTTCAAGAAGGTTGGAGAATACCTCGACAAAATGGCGAAGAAGTACCCCGACGTGCCACGGCCGAAACTGGTCGGGCCGAATACGTTGAGCGCGCCGGGCGCCGCCAAGGATTACGTGCCGCAACTGTTGAAGAGCAGCGCCAAATATCTCGACGTGATCGGCTCGCACGACTACGACCCGCGCGGCGACCGCTGGAGCGCGTTGCGGAAACTCGCCGGCACTCGGCCCGTATGGGTGACCGAATGGTGCCCGCGCAAGAAGGACGCATCGCCGGGGATGATCAATTCGGCGACGGAGTATGGCGTCGCCATGCACGAAGCATTTCAGGGCGGCGCGAACGTGTTCATGGCCTACGACTGGGTCTACCCGCCGCGCGACAGCGGCGAAGCATTGATCCACGTGAATTGGGGGAATGAGTACACTCTGACCAAACCGTACTTTCTTTTCCGCCAATGGGCCGAGCCGCTCAAACCCGGCATGCGCGTTGTTGAAGTCAGTGTTGCGGGAAAGAACGCGGACGGCGTGAAGCCCACTGCTTTTCTCTCCGCGGATGGGAAATCGCTTGTCGTCCACATCGTGAATACGCAGGATAAGGATGCGCCGATTGCGCTCAAACTGGCCGGCAAATTCGCGGCGAGCAGCGCCGAGCGGGCCCGGACGAGTGCGACGGACGACGCGGCCTCGCTGCCGGCGCTCACCGCGACTGCAAAGGGTTTTTCTGACGTTCTGCCGGCACGATCGATGGTGACCTATCGATTGGGCGCTTCCGCAAAATAGGAGCCGGGAATGGAGACTCAACCGATGAAGCCGGTAAAGGTCCGATACTTTGGGGTACTACCGCTAACGCGCAAGGCTTACTGGCGAATTTTGTTTTGGGTCTGCGTGGCGACTACCATCTTGGTCATTCTGGTCCTGACACTTACCTCGCGTCCCGTGCCGCCGTTCCATTGGCCGTGGGAAACTCCATCACCGACCCTGAAATCCACCGCCGACTTGCTCTATTATCACTATGGCTATACCCTCGTGGCCGCCTGCATCATCGCCCAGATAATCGATGCCGCCGTCATGATGAAAAAATTCGCGGCCAAAGAACAGGAAAGGCGAGACAATGTGTTGCTCAAAGATGGACTGGATGACTGACGAGAGACTGCTCGCTCGCTAAACCTCGACCGTGATCGTCAACGACCCGCTCTCCGGGTCTTCCGTCATCTCCTTGATTTGGCCAAGCGATGCCGCCTTTCTCTTCAACGCCTCGGCCGTCACGCGGTTGACCACCTGGCTGAGCTCCTTGCGGACCTCGTCCAGATGTCCTTCGAGTTTCTCGGTCGCCTGGGTCTGGAGACGCGTTTGCTGTTGATCCGCTCGGCGCTCGAGGTCCTGTTTGAGTTGTTCCGCCGTGCGGCGACGAATCGCTTCTTCGCCGGGGCCGACGTCGTCGTAGCCCCAGTCGTCGCGCTGGGCCTTGAGTTCCACCGAATCGGCGGTTTCCGCTTTGACCGAAACCTCGCCGGTCTTCGGATCGACGGCCACCGTGATCCCGTCATCGTGCCGGATCAGTTTCTCGCCGTTCTCTTCAAAGCCGCGCCGTTTCAATTCGCCGCGCAACAGCTCCGCCATCTGGTCCGGCGGCAGAATGGCGAGAATCTCGAGATCGGAACAGACTTCGTCCGACGCCGAGAGATCTCTCGCGAGCGATTCTTTGACGGTGATCCGATATGCGCGTGACATTGTCGCGGTCCTTTCAAAACAGTGTTCAGTGTTCAGTGTTCAGTGTTCAGTGAGTCAATCGCTGAACACTGAACACTGAACACTGAACACTGCGATCTAAAGAGGCTCCAGCATTTCCAAAATTCCCTCGGCCCGGCTGGTCGATTGCCGTCCGTTGAAGCGTTCGTATTCGCCCAGCCAGAATTTGCTGGCGGCGTAGTCGTCGTCCATGAAGCCGCTGGTGCGTGCCCGTTGTTCCCATTGTCGGAGGCGCTCCGCGCATCGCAACACGGCCAAGGCCGACCGCTGCGTCTCCAACCGGTCGGCCAGGCGCGTTGGGCCGCTGCCCTGCAAGCCGCCGGTCCAAAACGTGGGGGTCAGGTCCGGCGTGGCGAGGATCGCGTCAAGCACCGCCAGCAAGAATCGGGTCAAGTCCCAGCGATTGGCCCGATCGGCGGCGTCGAGGAACAGATCGAGGATCCGCGTCTGTTCCTGGCCTTCCGCCCGCATTCGTTCCCAGTCGCCAATCTGTCCTTTGTCGCGTTCCATTTGCAGCCAGCGATCTTCGAGAATCGGCTGCATGGCTTCGATAATCAAGCCGCCCGTCGACGTGAACCAGCCATCGAAGCTGAGCGATTCGTCGGTTGCTTCGCCGGCGAAATCGCCCGGATACAAAAGGTGGCATAAAGGGTTCGACGCGAAACTCGAAGAGCAGCGCAGAAAAGCGGCGATGTCCTTTTCCTCACGCAGCGCCTCGTATACAAGGAACAACAACAGATGGTCCGCAATCGTCAGTTCCGAGGCCGGGGCCTTCCACATCGGCTTGGTTTCGCCGGGTTTGTTGGCCGTCAGCCAGATCAAGAACTCCATGCTATGGCGAGAAAACTCGAGCGTCAATTCATTGATGCCGCTGCGTTCCCACAACCGGCCGGCTTTGGGCTGGCCATCGCGAAGAAATTGTTCTTTTTTCCAGCCGCCAGCGCGGACGAGATAGAGGATGCAACCCTTCGAAAGCGTGTCGCGAACCAGATGGACCGCCGAGGGCGACAGGCAATTCGGGCGGTTCTGACTCTGTCGCACCAGCGGAATGGCTTCCTCGTTCGGAACCTGGCCGAAGACAAATCGCAGAATGCGCAACAAGGCGGCCTCGAAACGGGAAACTTGCTTCGGCGGGGATTCGGGTGTTGGGATTGCGGTGGACATAGGGTCGCGGCGGATCTCCCGAGGGGTTCTCTTCATCATACATCAAGTTGACGGCGACCTCCGCCAGGCGTAGCGGAATTCGCCATAATTCCGCCTCTTTGTAGGATAGCTCCGAACTGCCTCAAAAGCTTCTCTCCAAAAAGGATGATTGCCATGAAACGACTCCCTTACATTCTCGCCGTTTTTGTCGGCATGGTTCTGGCTGTTTCCGAATCGGCGTGTGCGCCGGTGCCCGCTCCCGAAAAGGCTCTGAAAGCCCTGATCATTGACGGCCAGAACAATCACGCCTGGAAGTCAACCACGCCGATCCTCAAGAGGATCCTAGAAGACACCAAGATGTTCCAGGTGGACGTCGCGACGGCGCCTTCGGGAAAGACCGACGGATTCACACCAAAGTTCTCCGACTACGACGTGGTTGTCTCAAATTACAACGGGGCAGAGTGGCCGGAAGCGACCAAGAGCGCCTTTGTGGAATTCGTGGCCAAGGGGGGAGGCTTTGTCTCAGTCCATGCCGCCAACAATTCATTTCCCAAATGGCCCGAATACAATGCGATGATCGGCGTCGGCGGCTGGGGCGGCCGCAATGAGAAAGACGGGCCGTACGTCCGTTTCCGGGGCGGCAAGATCGTCCGCGACGAGGCCAAAGGCAATGGCGGCAGCCATGGCGCTCAGCATCCATTCCTCGTTGAGATCCGCGACAAAGAGCATCCCATCACCAAAGGCCTCCCGGAAAAATGGCTGCACGCCCAGGACGAGCTTTACGACCGCCTACGCGGTCCCGCTCGAAACCTGACCGTGCTGGCGACGGCCTACGCCGATCCGAAAAAGGGCGGCAGCGGCGAGAATGAACCGCAATTGATGGTGATCGAATACGAGAAGGGCCGCGTTTTCCACACGACGCTGGGGCACAGCGACGGCGCGATGAAGTGCGTCGGCTTCCGCACGACCTTCGCCCGCGGCTGCGAATGGGCTGCCACCGGCAAGGTGACTCAGAAGGCGCCGGAAGACTTTCCGAATGCGGAGAAGGTGTCGATGCGACCTTGATCTAGCGAAAGGTGGAAAGTGAAGAGTTGTGGAAATTTTTCATTCGATTTCAACTTTCGACAAACGCTGAGTCAGAACCAGCGATTCGCGCCGCGTTTTACTCCACGCGGCAATATTGATCCAGCAAGTTCGCGCTTTTGCCCGTTTTTTTGAAGTTGTTCCACCCCGGATCTCAATCCGTCCGACTGGCTCTGCGCCCCTTATGGTAGTTTTGCCATTGCCTGTACGGAACACGGCCGACAAGAGCGAGGGTTCCCGCCGCGATCAGAGCGACTCCGCTGAGAAGGTTGATCACCAAGACAACAAAAAACCATATCTCCGCGAAGGCCTCGCCCATAAGGGCAATGATGCCGACGCCCGCAACGAGTACGCCAAAGATGATGGAGCCAATATTGTTGCCCTTGGTGTCCTTAGCCGTGCCCCTGGTGGTTTGGAGCCCGGCCTTGAAAAAGACGATGCCGATGACGATCCTGAGAAACTTTCCGGCTCTGACGCCGGCCGCGTTGGCTTCGCCGCCAGCGTTGTCCTCGAACGCAAGGGTGAGGGCGCCGCTGCTCACAAACAGCACGCCGGTGATGATCCAGATCATTCCAGCCGCATAAACGGGCTTGGGGAACGGCGGCTTCCGGCGCGGTCGATCGTCGTCATCCTCCTCAAGGAAGAGAACGGCTCGCCGCGCAGATGGGCCAAGTCCCGGGCCGTCGTCGTCGCTGGCCGGCTTTCGCTGCGTCTCTTCCTCGTCGTGACTGGGCTTGGTGCGCTTCCGTGGCGTCTGTCCCTTGTCGTCGTCATTTTGTGGAATGGCTGATCCACCCAGGGCTCAAGGTTTCGGGCTCGGAACATATCGAATCGAGGGGGCACCAGTGCGGACAACGTAATTCAACGTTCAATTGATCACGGTCGTAGTCGAGCCAGATTCTCGACCAAACCGGTCACACTCGGCTCCATCCACGCCAGCAGCAGTGTTTGCGGGAACACGCCAAGGGCGATCGCGAACAGCACGAACGGAATCAGAACCAGTGCTTCGCGCAGCGTTACGTCAGGGTATTTCGCCGTTCTCGGATTGGTGCCCAGGAATACGCGCTGCCAAGTCCACAACAAATAACTGGCCGTCAATACCGTGGCCAGAATGGCGGCGATGGCTAGGCCGGGACTGTAACTCCACGACCCCAGCACCACGAAGATCTCGCCGACGAATCCGCACAGTCCCGGCAATCCCATCGAGGCGAAGAAGAGGATCACGGCCAACCCGCTGTAAAGCGGCATCGGTTCCATCAATCCGCCGAAATGGTTGATTTCCCGGTGATGAGCTCGATCGTAAATCACGCCGACGACGAAGAACAGGGCCGCCGCCGTTATACCATGCGACACCATCTGGAACATCGCCCCGGTCATGCCCATCGACCAGAATTGTGAAGTCGAGGACGACGACCAAACGGCAATTCCCAGGATCACATAGCCCATGTGGCTGACCGAGCTATAGGCCAGCAGCTTTTTGAAATCGGTCTGGCCCATGGCGACAAGGGCGCCGTAAATGATGGCGAAAACGCCGAGCACGCCGATGCCCAGGGCCAGTTGCTCCGCCGCCCACGGGCAAATGGGATAGGCCAATCGCAAAATGCCGTAGCCGCCCAGCTTCAGGAGGATGCCCGCCAGGATCATGCTGATCGGCGTCGGTGCCTCGACGTGGGCGTCCGGCAGCCAGCTATGCAGCGGGAAGATCGGCACCTTCACGGCGAAGCCGATGAACAAGAGCGAGAAGAACAAATACTGGAAGGTGCTTGTAAAGAACGGCTGCGCTAACCGCGATTTTGCGTCCACCGGATTCTGGCCGATACCGAGCAAGGCGACCGCTCGGTCGCTCTTGGCGTCCTTTGAATCAGCATCCTTGGCGATGATCGTGCCCGGCGACGGCGGAGGTTTTCTGGCCGTCAAGCGATCATCCTGCCCCGTCAAATGGAGCATGGCGGCCTGGCCAGCTCTCTGGAGCGTGACGATATCGAAGGTATGGTAAGTGCGAGCCTCGTCGTGGCCGAGTCGTGGATTGTCGCGCAAACGTTCGGCGGCCCGGGCTTCGACGGCGTTCTTGTCTACAAAATCGCGAACGTCGGTGAAATACAGGCCGATCATGGCCACGAGGATGAAGACGCTGCCAAGCAAGGTGTAGATGACGAATTTGATCGCCGCGTATTTGCGCCGGCCGCCGCCCCACAGGCCGATCAGGAAATACATGGGGAGGAGCATCACTTCGTAAAAGACGTAGAAGAGGAACAAATCCAGCGACATGAACGCGCCGATGACGCCGGTCTCCAGGAGCAATAGCAGCATGAAATAGGCGCGGACGTGCTTCTCGATTTTCCAGCTGGCGATCACTGATAGAAACGTCACAAAGCTGGTGAGCAAGACAAGCGCCATCGAGATGCCGTCGATGCCGATGGCGTAATTGATGTCGAAGCGCGAGATCCAGGGAACGCGGGCGACCCAGTCGCGGCCCAGCTGCATGTTCGGAACGTCGCGCTTGCCCCGATACGCTGCCTCATCGACGCGGGCCTCCAGCGACGTTTGCGGATGGTGCAGCGAGCGCACGCCGCGGTCCGAGCGCGAGTCGAGCATCGCGTAATAGTCGATGAGCATGCACAAGCTGAGCGCCAGCGTGATGGCCGAGCCGAACAGCGCCCACCAGCGTACGGCCTCGACGGCCCGCTTGGGGAAGAAAAGGGCGACGATGCCGAAGGCGCTGGGAACGAAGATCACCAGCGTCATCAGGATGAGGTCATACTCCATTATGATTCATTGGTTGTTGGGTTGTTGAGTGCCAGGTCGCTTATCTGACGTAGTGGCCGGGTAGGGTGATTTTCTCACCGCCGTTTCGAGTAATCATTGCTCTAATCAGCTTTTCATCGGTCTCCGCGGGGATCCAACGGATCTGGCCGTCTCCCATCAGCGCATGGAAGCCGCCCTCGAAAATGCCCAGTTTCGGCAGTGGTTTTTTCGGATCGTAATTCAGCTCGTCCACCTTGCTCCAGTCGACCGCGTCTGCTGCCTCGACGACCAAAATGGTATTGGTGAGACCATCGGCGAACTCGTGGAACGAGTATCCTTTTCCATATTCGAACGCCGCGCCGTTGCCGACAAAGACCCGATAGTGCGTCTTGTACGGCTGTTTTTGGGGGTCGAGCGGGTTTTGGTACAGGACGATTTCGGATTTCGCTGCTTTATCCGGAATGGCTCGCTGCTTGTTTTCGAGGATCTGAATGTAAAGTGCATTTTGCTCGATATACGGCAAGATCTGAACGCGCCACGAGTACAACGTCAAGGGATCGACGTTCTCGTCCTTGAAGGACTCACGTTTCCCTGCCGATGGCAACTTCCCTAATGCATCATGGCACATATGGAGAGCTAGACCGATCTGTTTAAGATTGTTGATCGATTTAGATTTTGCCGCGGTCTGGTCGTCAGCCGAGGCATTACCCGCATCGCCGTTCCCGGAACTCGAGTTGGATTTTTCGGATTTGCTGCATCCCGCAAGACCCAAAAGCGCGGCGAACGTTAGCCCTGACACCAACAAGGCAGTCGTTTTCCATTTCACGGTATGACTCCACTCCATGACGGCCGGACGGCAAACTCATTTGGCCGGCCGCCAATTGCACAGGATAGACAGGATGGCGAACATGGCCGCTGTCGTCAATATCAGTACCGAATTGCGG